>SERZ01000337.1_pt1 | contig 32210 bp, 31 predicted proteins | sample 3171461 | NCBI WGS metagenome assembly SERZ01 (sample SAMN06051861, study PRJNA518727) | freshwater metagenome | biome: subpolar coniferous forest; feature: holomictic lake; material: water; isolation source: holomictic Lake 227, 6 m depth | place: Canada: near Kenora, Ontario | collected... | reverse complement strand
AGAGCGACGAGGATCATCCTCACAAGTCCTCCGCTGAGAAATCGAACGCAGGAGCCAAGAAGAGTTCCAGCGACACGAAGAAAGCCTCCACAGCGAAGGGCGATGGGAAAGGGAATTCCGATGCCAAGAATGCGTTTCTGGCCTCAAAGGGAGGAGGAACAGGTGCAGGTGGGGCAGGCGGCAATGGGGCCGATGCGGGCACGGTCGATGCTTACCAGACCCTCATTCACGACCGCTTCTTCAGTCAGTGGGAGCAGCCGACCTCCATCCCGACCGAGCACAAGCATGACTTCTCCACCACGCTCAAGATCACCATTCAACGGGATGGCACGATCAGCGATTTCGGTCTCGCCAAGCCGAGCGGCAATCCGGTCATGGATCAGTCGGTCCTCGAAGCGGCCCGCAAGGTGATCAAGATTGCCCCTGTTCCTGAGGGAATGGGTGGAGCAGGCGGCTATACGATCAATATTAATTTCGAGCTGGAATAGTGGTGGAGGCTTGAGATTTTCGCGTGGGGCGGTGTCACCGCTCGCTAGCTGTAGGATTTGCTGCTGCAGCACTGGCGTTCCTGAGTTCCAAATTGATCCTGTCTATCTAGAGTTGCCTTTTGCCACTTAGCCTTAGGTCTTTATCCCTGCCCTAAGCAAGCGTGGACGATCGATCCAGTGATCGTTTTACTGGAACATAGTAACACTTGGCCTCGCTACAGGATGACGTTTCTTGCTTTCAGGCCGAAGTGTTTGGCTGCAGTGAGCATATGCCGGTCGTTGGAATAGATTTCCCGGAAGCCGTTCTCCTTGGCACATGTCAGGTGGAGCGCATCGACTGCCCTCAGAAAGATCGTTGACGAGAGCTTTTCGTATCTTTGGCACGCCGTTTCGATGATCCGTGCATCGGGCTCCAGCCAGACCCAGATCCCGGAGGAGCAGTCAGATCGGAACTGCCGGATGACGGCGCGGTGTGCTGCCGCGGGAATCTCTTTCTCCCTTAGCTTCCGATGGAACACTCCGGAGAGCTCCAAGCGTGCCAGGGAAAGGGAGGAGACTGCCCTCTGTTTACCGATCAGTTCGCGGACTTCGGAGCTACCCTTCTCGTCCAGGTACCATTTGAGGAGGTAGGCGGTGTCGCAATAGATCATCAGAGTTCACGCAGGCCGCGATCTTCATCCTTGATTCCTTCTTTGAGGGATCTGAGGGCACCGCTTTCCGCCAGGCGACGGTATTCGGGTAGAAGCTTCCGGCGTGCGCTGATGGTTGCAGCCTGCCCCTTGTCGGAGATCGGGTTCAGCGGGATTAACCGGGCGGAGGGAACGCCGCGTTCCGTCACTACGACTTCCACGTTCGAGGCCGCCTTGCGGACATAGTGACCTGTCCTCGCATGAAGCTCCCTGACCGGGATTTCGATCGTGATCATGATTTAATGTGTCTCACGAGACTCATGCCGTCAAGGGGTTGGCCGAACGATGTTCGCCCGGGCTGTGATGTCGTTCCTGTCTTGCTGCTGAAAAGATAGGATTTTTTGCACTTTAGCCTTCGGCCTTCATCCTTTAATTTGTTTTCATGTCCACTGCCGTTGCCTCCGAAACTCTGATCGACCGCGTCATCGACGGTGAGCGCATCACGCCTGCGGAGGCCCTGGAGCTCTATAGGTTGCCTCTGGAGGAACTCGGAGCCCTAGCCGATCACCGGAGGAAGCTGGCGCTGGCAGAAGCCTATGGTGGAGCGGGGAATGAGGTTGTCACCTACATCATCGACCGGAACATCAACTACACGAATATCTGCAACGTTTACTGCAAGTTCTGTGCCTTCTATCGCACCGAGAAGGATGCTGACAGCTACGTGATTTCATTTGACGAGATCGATCAGAAGCTTGATGAGCTGACCTCTGTGGGTGGAATCCAGATCCTGATGCAGGGAGGGCATCACCCCTCCCTGACGATCGACTGGTATACGGATCTCCTCTCCCACATCCGGGAGAAGTATCCCCATGTGAATATCCACGGTTTCAGCCCGCCAGAGTTCACTCACTTTGCGGAGGTCTTCAAGATGCCGCTTGAGGAGGTGATCCGTCGCTTCAAGGAGGCCGGTCTTGGTTCCATACCCGGTGGCGGCGGCGAGATTCTCGTGGACCGCGTCCGCAACCGGATTGCCCCGCTCAAGGCCAACAGCGATCAGTGGCTCAAGGTGATGGAAGTAGCCCACCGCATGGGACTCAATTCCAGCGCCACGATGATGTTCGGCCATGTCGAGACCGTGGAGGAGCGGATCGAGCATCTGGATCGTCTCCGCGTCCAGCAGGACGAGACGGGAGGATTCACGGCCTTCATCTGCTGGACCTTCCAGCCCGATAACACCAAGCTGAAGGCCGATCCGGTTGGCTCTGCGGAATATCTGCGGATGCAGGCCCTCGCCCGCATCTACCTCGACAATATCACCAATGTGCAGAGCTCCTGGGTCACTCAGGGGCCTAAGATCGGTCAGATCGCCCTTCGCTACGGCGCCAATGACTTTGGCAGCGTCATGATGGAGGAGAATGTCGTCAGCAAGGCCGGGACAAGCTTTCGCCTTGAGGCCCGGGAAATCGAGACGCTTATCCGGGAGGCAGGCTACTCGCCACGCCGCCGCAATAACTGGTATCAGCTGGTGGACTGATCAGCCGTGAAGCCGTTGGCCCTCTTTCTCCTGCTCTGTGCAGGCCTGATTGCCCGGGATCAGACCGGAACCAATGGTCCGCCCCCCGACAACGGGTCTCGCTACATTGTCGACGACGAGAGCTTCGAGAAGGAGGCCTGCAAAAAAGTTGATCAACTGGCCAAGGAGGGGATGCTCAAGAACTACTCCGATCTGGCGAAAACGGCGCCCAAGAATCATCCCTCCACTCCGCTTGCACCCGTGTCCACCCAGTCACTGGCACCCACCGAACTGGCCAACGTCCTGCGGCACAGCACGGTCGCCATGGGTCTGCGCTATCAGGATCCCCACTCCCGTAAGTGGCATTTCATGATCGGTGCCACGGGTTTTGTCGTGGCTCCGGGGATTGTGTCGACCTCCCTCCATGTGATGACCATCGATCCGGGAATGATGCGCGACGCCCAGGCGGTTGCGATCACGGAGGGGGGAAAGGTGTATCCGATCACGGAAATCGTGGCGGCCAGCGACCGCGCCGACACCTCCCTGGTCAGCGCCCCCGGCCTTGACCTTCCCTCCCTGCCGCTGAGGGCTGGAGTCCTGCCCGGTGAACAGGTCTGGTGCATGAGCCACCCCGATGGATTCTCCTACATGTTCACCTCGGGACAGGTCGCCCGGATCAGCCGTGACCGCTGCGATGAGAAGCACCAACCCGCCCTTCATGTCGAGGTGACCGCCGAATACTGCCCGGGATCGAGCGGTGGTGCCGTGACGGATGCCGCCGGCAATGTCGTGGCCCAGGTCTCCAGCATCAACAATTACGACGGCTTCACCACGGGCAATGGCAAGGCCGTCTCCGGCATTGTCTCGGCCCGTACCTGCACGGCGGCCGAGGAGATGCTGACGCTGGCCGCCGCGGGAGCGAACGAACCGATCCCTCTCCCGACTCCCCCGCAGCGGAGGAAGACGCACGCTCCGAAGAAGCCGGCGGGGGAAAAGAGTGGAACAAGCAGAAAAAGCGGGTCTCCCGCCCCGTAGAAAAACACGCTTTTTTTCACTTCTCTGTTGCCAAGCGACCTCAACTCTGTAATTGTCCACGCCCCATGCCAAAAGCAATCGCCCGCAGCAAAACCAAGAAATCCGTGGCCAAACGTTTCAAAATAACGGCCACGGGCAAGGTCGTTCGGTCGAAAGCCGGTCGCCGTCACTTACTCGAGTGCAAAAGCTCCAAGAGCAAGCGCAAGCTCGGCAAGCAGGTTTTAGTCCATGACTCCGATGTGAGTCGTGTAAAGATGAATCTGCCCACAGGGCTCCGGTAGAAACCAACAAGACGATCCGTGGATCTGGCCGGGAGTCTCCCGGTCTACCCGGGCGGGTGAGATCCCGGATCGACATCAAACAAACAGCCTGCCCGAAGAGGCCCGACGTGTCACAGCGTCGGGAATAAAAGATGCCAAGAGCAACCAATTCACCCGCAAGCCGCGCACGCCGCAAGCGGGTCATCAACGAGGCCAAGGGATACCGCGGCCGCCGTTCCAAACTCTTCCGTTACGCGAAGGATGCCCGCATGAAGGGCAAATACTGGGCGTATCGTGACCGCAAGACACGCAAGAGGAATGTCCGTTCCCTCTGGATCGTCCGCCTCAATGCCGCCGTCCGCACTCACGGCATGAGCTACAACCGCTTTATCGAGGGTCTCAAGGCCGCCAACATCCTGCTTGATCGCAAGGTCCTCTCGGACATCGCCATTCAGGACGAGGGTGCGTTTGCCCAGATCGTCGCCAAGTCCAAGTCGGCCCTTGAGGCAAAGCCAAAGTCTCCCAAGGCTTCGGTGGCCAAAGCGGCTTAAGCAGACCTTCGGGATTTCCCCCGGAACACTCCGTGGATATCCAGACAGTCCAGCTGGTCAGCCAGATTGAACAAATCCGGATCGAGGCGCTCTCCCATATCGAGGGGGCGTCCGATGCCGGTGCGGTCAAGGAGGCCCGGGTCCGCTATCTGGGCAAGACCGGATCAGTCTCGCGTTTGAGCGAGGGAATGAGAGGACTCTCCAAGGAGGAGCGTCCCGTCATGGGAAAGCTCCTGAACGAAGTGCGTGAAGCCGTCACCGCGGCCCTCGACGCCAAAGAGTCGGCCCTTACCGCCACCGCCGATGCCGCCGCCCTCGTCTCGATCGATGCCTCTCTCCCTGGCACTTCCCCCGAGGCCGGATCGCTTCACCCGCTCACCCTCCTGGTCGACCGTGCGGTGCAGATCTTCCGCAGGCTCGGCTTTGCGATCGCCGACGGTCCCGACATCGAGACCGAGTGGCACTGCTTTGATGCACTGAACACGCCCGCCGATCACCCTGCACGCAATGAGCAGGACACCTTCTACCTGCCAGACGGCCGCCTGCTTCGCACACACACCTCCTCGATCCAGATCCGCACGATGGTGGCGAATCCCCCCCCGATCCGCATCATTGCTCCCGGAGCGGCTTACCGCAGAGATGAGGTCGATGCGACCCACCTGGCTCAGTTTACCCAGATGGAGGGCCTCTACGTCGCGCCAAATGTAAGCCTTGCCAATCTCAAGGGAACCATCGAATTCTTCTTCCTGGAGCTGTTCGGGCCCGGAACCGAGATCCGCTTCCGACCCCACTTCTTCCCCTTCACCGAACCGAGCTACGAGATCGATCTGCGCACAGAGGCTCTCGGTGGCAAGTGGATGGAGCTTGCCGGCTGCGGCATGGTCGATCCGGCCGTTTTTGAGGAAGTGAGCAAAAAGCGCGGTGACAACGCCTATGATCCCGAGAAGGTGAGCGGTTTTGCGTTCGGCTTTGGTCTCGACCGCCTTGCCATGAACCTGACTGGGGTCTCCGATATCCGGATGCTCACGGAGAACGACCTGCGATTCCTTTCGCGCTTCACCGCTTAGGCCATGAAGATCTCCTTTTCCTGGCTCAAAGAACATCTCCGCACGGACAAAACCGCATCGGAGATCGCCACGATCCTGACCGATGCGGGGCTGGAAGTCGGAGCGATCGAGTCGACCGGCGTCGCCATTCCGAAGGTGGTTGCGGCTCAAATCCTCGAATCGGTCCAGCATCCCAACGCCGACCGCCTGAGTGTGTGCAAGGTGGATGATGGCAGCGGAGCGCATCGCCAGATCGTCTGCGGAGCCAAAAATTACAAGGTTGGCGACAAGGTGCCACTCGCCCAGCCGGGGGCCGTGATGCCGGGCGATTTCAAGATCAAGGTCGGCAAACTCCGCGGTGTCGAGAGCGAGGGGATGATGTGCAGTTCCAAGGAACTCGGCCTCGGCGAGGGAGCCGACGGATTGCTCATTCTGCCGGCTGACACCGTGATCGGCACGCCTCTGAGCGAGCTATTTCCCGCCAAGGAGGTCTTCGATATCGAGATCACCCCGAACCGCCCTGACTGGCTTGCTCATCGAAGAGTAGCCATCGAGGCGGCTGCATTTGGAGCGGGTGAATTAAAGGCTGATGTACTATTCGGTTGGCCCACAAAGAGGGTAGACTCCCTGGTTGCGACAATCGAAGTATCGGAGGTGGCTTCTTATTATACCATCCGCCGCATCGATGGGGTGAAGGTTGGTCCCAGTCCTGAGTGGCTCCGCAAGCGTCTCGAGTCGGTCGGCCTCCGCTCGATCAACAACATCGTCGATGTGACGAATTTTGTGATGTACGATGTCGGTCAACCTCTCCACGCCTTTGATGCCGATATCATAAAAGGGGCTTTGAGAGTCCGCTTTGCGCATCAAGGAGAAAGCTTTACCGCTCTCGATGGGAAGAAATATTCACTAACTTCTGAAGATCCAGTCATTGCAGATGACAATGGGGTTCAAGCTATTGCGGGTATTATTGGGGGTCTTGAAAGTGCGGTTACGGAAAAGACCTCCTCTATCATTCTTGAAAGCGCGGTGTTTAGATCTGCAATCATTCGACGATCCAGTCGCCGGCTTGGAATTTCCACCGATTCCAGCTACCGATTTGAACGAGTTAGCAATTCAGTAAATGCGATTTTTTCTTCAGCTAGAGCCACAGAACTAATCACTGGGGAAAAGGGAGGTGCCGACGAGGCAATCGGCGGAGGCACCGCAGAATCTCATGTGATTGTCGCGGGAACGGGAACTAATCCGTTAATTGTACCGCTGAACAATAATCGCCTTCGTTCTTTGCTTGGTGTCGAGCTAGACGATGAGTCAATCGAGGGTTTATTGGAACGCATTGGCATGAAAAGAACACCACGGGGCTGGAAAATACATTTCCTTCGCCGTAATGACGTTCGCCGAGAAATTGACCTGATCGAGGAGGTCGCGCGCCTCCATGGCATCGGCAATATCACCGCCCGCGTTCAGGGGATCCCTTCCCACTCCAGTGAGGCCGACAAAGCCTACGACTTTGCCCGCGGACTGCGACGCCGTCTCTCGGGTGGTGGCTTCCATGAGGCACGTAGCGGCACGCTTTCCGGAAGCCGTGATCAGGCAGCCTATGCCCTGGGTGGATCGGATTCAGTCGTTGCTGTGCGCAACCCGATGGGCGAGGAGCACTCCACGCTGCGAGCGAGCCTGATCCCGGGACTGCTCGATGCGGTTTCGCGAAACCTGCGCCATGGTGCAGAATCCATCCGACTCTTCGAAATCGGCCGCGTCTATCAGAGCAGGCAACCGGAGGAGTCCACCCGACTTGGGATGGTGATGACAGGTCGCGCTGCGCCCGCTGATTGGCGTGGCGGGGAGGCTCGCTTGCTCGACCTCTTCGACCTCAAGGGCGTTCTCTCACGCTTGGGCGGTAGCACCGGTGAGATTTCCTTCCGGTCAACGACCCAGGCCTCCCTGCCTCTGGCGTTGGAAATCATGGTCTCCGGAAAAGCCGCAGGTATCGTCGGCGTGCTCTCCCCGAGCGCGACCCGCGAGGTAACGGTGGGTGGACATCAGGGGCAGATCGTCGTTGCGGAGCTTGATCTCACCCTCCTGCAGACCGCTCTCGGCGGAGGCTTCAAGGATCCGAATCACTTTGGAATGATTCCCAAGTTTCCTGCCGTTCGACGCGATCTAGCACTCCTCATCGACTCCCCGACTCCCTATGCCCTTGTTGAGGAGATCGTGCTGGGAGCAAAGGAAGAACTTTTCTCATCAATCACCCCTTTTGACATTTTCAGCGACCCCGGGGGGGTGAAGGTGCCGCTTGGGAAAAAGTCCCTTGGCATCTCCTTGACTTTCCAGCACGCCGAACGAACCTTAACAGCAGAGGAAGTCACAGAAGCCCTCGGGCGAATCGTGACTAGGCTGAGGGAATCGGCGGGAGCCGAAATCCGCGGTTGATTCCTCAAACCACTGGAACAGTGGTCGTTCTCTTAACATTTTTGAATTTGCCCTGCGGTGTTCGGGATTCGGTCTGTATGCTCCCGATCCGATGTGATCAAACCGGAGGCTGATCGGGCGGAACAATGACAGGCCTTCACTGGACGTCAGCGATCCGCTCGTAGGTCTCCACCCTAACCTATATTGGGAACGGGATCGCGACCTAACGGCATCGCGGGGCTCCTTTTGCTGTTGGTTTGAACTTTTGGCGAGTGGCTGAGTCATTGTTCTCTGGAGGTAGGTCAAAGAGACCGCAGAGCTTGCATTCCTTGTTCTTCGTCCAAAATTACGACGCCATCTCGAAAAGTATGACTGAAGGAAAAAAGAAGTTCTGGTTTGAAGCCAAACGTTACGGGTGGGGTTGCGGCCTGGCCAACTGCTGGCAGAGTTGGCTTGTTTACAAGTCCCTTTGTTGTCCTCTTGATCGGAGCGGTTTTTGCGCTGCTTGCGCTTGGGAAAGGATCCCTGAAATTCCTAAGGTTGATTTTTCTGTGAACGCAGGCGAGGCTTCCGGCTCATGTTTTTCGGAATCTTCAAAGTCTTGGGCATCCTCCTTGAGGTCGTCCTGCTCTTCAATTTGCTCATCGTCGTTCATGAGTTGGGCCACTTCGTGGCGGCCCGCTGGTGCGGTCTGAAGGTGGAGAAGTTTGCGATCTGGTTCGGCAAGCCACTCTGGTCGAAGACTATCGGAGGTGTGGAATACCGGCTTGGCTCGATCCCTGCCGGAGGCTTCGTCGCCATTCCCCAACTCGGTCCGATGGAGGCCCTGGAGGGTGAGACAAACGAGAAAGGAGCCGATCTCCCCGCCGCTAGGCCAATCGACAAGATCATCGTTGCCCTGGCCGGGCCGGTGGCCAGTCTTGGGCTTGCGTTCCTCTTCGCCTGTCTGGTTTGTTTTGTGGGTCGACCCGTGAGTGAGGCGGAGACCACGAATCTGATCGGCTATGTCCTGGAGGGAGGACCTGCGGCAAAGGCAGGTCTGCAGGCCGGAGACAAGATCTTGGCGGTGAACGGGCATCCCGTGAAAAGGATCAACGGCATGGGCAGGATGGGCGACAGCGTCGCTTGGAATGTCGCCGTGAGTTCCTCGCCCGTTATTCCGATCCGATTCGAACGCAACGGAATCGAGAAAATTGTCGAAGTGGAGCCCCTGGTTCAGGAGAACAAGGGATGGGGACGGAAGAATCTTCGCCAGATCCAGATCATGCCCGCCATGACCCCGATGGTTGCAAAGGTCGCCTCCAACAGCCCTGCCGCCGAGGCGGGCCTCTGCAGCGGCGATCTGGTGGTGGCTGCCAACGGACGGAAGCTGCTGAGTCAGGTCGCCTTGGCGGAGATCCTGAGCGCTACAAAGGGGGCCCCGGTCACGCTGACCATCCTCAGGGGGAGCAAAGCGGGTGTGGGCGGAAGTGAACACACCGTCACCGTCACGCCGCGTGTTCCGAATGGTCAGAAGCAGGCGCGGATCGGCATCTTCTGGGATGAGCGCGGGATCGTCACCCTCACCCATCCGAATCCCTTCACCCAGATCAAATCCAGCATCCTCACGATGTGGGAGACCATCTCCGCGGTGACCGCCCCTCATTCCGAGATCAGCGTGCAGCAGCTCAGCGGGCCCGTCGGGATCATGAGGATCTACTACCTGCTTTTTGAGAGCCCGATGGGGTGGCAGTTGGCTCTTTGGTTCAGCGTTGTGCTGAACGTGAATCTCGCGGTGATGAACCTGCTTCCACTCCCTGTGCTGGACGGAGGCCATATCCTGCTGGCTCTGATCGAGTGGGCCTGCGGTCATCCCATCCATCAGAAAACCCTTGAAATCGTCCAGACGACCTTCGCCATGCTGTTGATCGGCACAATGCTCTACATCTCGTTCTTCGATGTCAGCGATCTGGTGTCAGGGCACAGATCCTCCACCATCATGGAGAAGTCGGCGGAGACGATGACTTTTACTCCGCCATCCACCTCGGTGACATCTCCGGTGACAGCACCCTCGAAGCCATGAGCCGTGCGGGTGATGCCGCCGTCGGGGGAATGCTTTCCTACGTGAAGGATTTTTTTTCCTCCTCCAGACGCCCGAGTCGTGAGGTGATGGTCGGTGGTTTGGGATTCGGGGCATCCCATCCGGTTCGTGTCCAGTCCATGATCACCAGCGACACGATGGACACGGCGGCCTGCGTGAAGGAGACCCTGCGCTTAGTCGAGGTCGGGTGCGAGATGGTGAGGATCACCGCACCGACGGTGAAGGACGCCGCCAACCTCCGGAACATCCGCTCCGGGCTGAATGCCGTCGGGTGCACGGTTCCGCTGGTCGCCGACATCCACTTCAAGCCCGAGGCCGCACTCGAGGCCGCGCAGTGGGTTGAGAAGGTTCGGATCAATCCGGGGAATTTTGCCGACTCTAAGAAGTTCAACATCCGCGACTACAGCGACGCCGAGTATGCCGACGAGTTGGAGAGGATCCGGGAGCGGTTCACCCCCCTGGTGAAGCTTTGCCAAGAGAGGGATGTTGCTCTCCGGATCGGGACAAACCATGGCTCCCTTAGCGACCGGATCATGAACCGATTCGGCGACTCACCGCGAGGGATGGTGGAGAGCGCCCTGGAGTTTGCACGAATCGCTCGGGATCTTAATTTTCATCAGATGATCTTCTCGATGAAGGCCTCCAATCCCAAGGTTATGATCGCTGCTTACCGGCTGCTGGTGGCCCGCCTTGATGCCGAGGGTGACGACTGGAACTATCCGATCCATCTTGGAGTAACCGAGGCTGGAGACGGCGAGGATGGGCGGATCAAGAGCGCCATCGGGATCGGGTCCCTCCTCTCGGACGGGATCGGTGACACCATCCGCGTCTCGCTAACCGAGGACAGCGAGCATGAGATCCCCGTGGCGAAAGCTTTGGTCGCCCGGTTTCAGGGAGGGATCGGCCACCCTGTAACGAATCAGGGAGATCGCCCGACATGGCCACTCTTTGAATACCAACGGAGAGCATCGGGAAAAATGACGGCTGAAGGTATCGTCCACCTGATTGCCTTGGGAGGAAATGAAACGGTCGCCGTTGCGGTGCCAAGGCGTGTTGATGAGGCGGTTGCCCATAAGCGTGCGGGCCTCGGGGATTATCAACCTGAGTTGATCCACGAGGATCTCCTTCGGGCTGATCACTTGCTGGACGTTGACCCGCGCTCACCGGAAGAGATGCAGGCCGCGAATGCTCTCCCGGAGACAAGACTTGTCACCGTCAGGGATGGAATCGATCTGGCTCCGATCGCCGCCTTCCGCCTTCTTGCCGCCCGCCTTGATCCGCGCCATCCGATCCTGCTAAAAGACACGCTTTCGCCTCATTCCGACGGTGAGTTCCTCGATCACCTGCTCACCTCGGCGATCGTTTTCGGATCACTGCTCTGCGACGGGATCGGTGACGCCATACTCCTCCGATCCGAGGAGGCTCCCGGTCAGTCGCTCCGCCTTGCCTACAATATCCTCCAGGCATCGGGGGTCCGGATCTTCAAGACCGACTACGTCGCCTGCCCCTCCTGCGGGCGTACCCTCTTCAACCTTCAGGAGACCACAGCGCGGATCAAGGCCTCAACCTCACATCTCAAAGGGGTCCGCATCGCCGTTATGGGATGCATCGTGAATGGACCCGGTGAGATGGCTGATGCCGACTTCGGTTATGTGGGGGGAGCCCCCGGCAAGGTCAACCTCTATGTCGGCAAGCAGGCCGTGAAGTTCAATATCCCGGAAGGTGAGGCCGTGGAGCGACTCGTGGATTTGATTAAGGAGCATGGCCGGTGGATGGAATCACCTGCTTCCAGTCAAAGCTGAAAAATCGGTCGACTTGAAAACGTGGACTTGGGGCAGTGACACGAGAGAAGAGGCGCCACAAGAAAGCCCGATCTAATCAGAAAGCAAAGTTTTGCGTCGGATCGTCGTCGGCAATTCGTGATCATTCTGGAGACTCGGCTGTATTCCAATTGGAAGGTGAATTGACACTTCCAGAAGAGCAGGAATTAGTTGGGGTTCTTCTTGGGGAGTTCCTGATGACGGATTTTTAACGTGGGAAGCTCTTCGTCATCAAACTGAAGCAGCAACGTCAAGCCGCCATAAAGGAATGCAAAGGCAAGAACCCCCTCAAAGACAATTGCGATGAACAAAAACTCGGGTAAGAAAGCCATGATCCTCATTCCCTAGTTGGAATAACTGGAGGGCAACGGAGCCGGGCAGAGTCCACCGGGAGGAAAAACCGGCTCCGGGGGAGGCGTGCGAAACCACGATTTGATTTCGTTCATCATGCGCCTGATATGGCGGTACGATCTGACACAGATCATCTTGCGGTAGCTCTTCCAGGGATCGCCCCACTTGAGGATCTCGATCGTCACCCGGCGAACCCCCCACTCCCGCATGAGCTTTTTGGAGGGTTTGTAAAGGTCGATGGTGTTGCGACCGGAAAGAGCAAATCCGTAGTCATCGACCTGAAAGATCTCCCCCGTGGCCCTGATCCGGAACATGGTGCCGCAGGGCCAGCGGGCCCAATCGGCGGCGGCGCTGTTGACAACGCCTTGCCGGAGAGGGGTGCCCAGGGCGGTTCGTGCTCCGTAGCGCAGATGGTCGCTCTCGCTCTGGGTGTAGGCCGTGGTGCGCACCTTCTGCACGGCGGCGCGGCGCATCGGAGGCTCATACTGGGGGAGAGGATGAAGACACCCGGTCATCAGGATTGCCGTAAACCCCAGCAGTAAGAGTGACAAGCGCTTCATCAGCTTGGTTTTTTCGCAGAAAGTTGGAGGAAAGGAAAGTTTCGCACGGAGCCGCAAAGGCGAGCGACTCCTCGGGATTCGATGCCCTGCCGGTGTTTTGTTGCGAAATTGCCACACGGAATGCCTAGGCAAGATGCCCGCCCCCTCCTTAAAATGGAACTGCAATGATCAATCAATTTGATATGAAGGTGAACAAGAAGGCCTTCGAGATCAACATGGCGAAGCCGATTTACGGGACCTTTGCCGAGATAGGTGCTGGTCAAGAGGTGGCGCGCCGGTTTTTCCACGTGGGCGGAGCGGCGGGAACGGTTGCCAAGACGATCTCCGCGTATGACATGACCTTCTCGGATGCCATCTACGGCAAGAGCACGCGCTTTGTGAGTCGCCAGCGGCTTGGCGAGATGCTCGATCACGAATACGACCTGCTCATCGAGCGTCTTGACGAGAAGTGCGGGACGGAGAGGACGTTTTTTGCCTTTGCCGACACGGTGGCGGCACGCTCCTACAAGACACTCAACGAGTCCCATGGATGGATGGGCCTGCGCTTCCAGAGTTCGCCGCGCAGCCAGCCCAATGAGATCATCCTCCACGTGCGGATGCTCGACCCACACAACCTTGAGCAGCAGGAGGCTCTTGGTATCATCGGGGTCAACCTGATCTACGGAGCTTTTTTTCTCCGCAAGGACCTGAAGGCTTTCATCGGGTCACTCATGGACGATCTTGAGTCGACGCGTGTCGAGATCGATGTCATCCGATTCTCGGGACCCGACTTTGCCATGGTCGATAATAGGATCATGTGTCTGGAACTGGTTACACAGGGACTGGCCCAAGCCGTTCTTTTTCGAGCCGATGGCGAGGTGATGCAGGCTGCCGATGCCTTCTATCACAAGCCCCTGCTTGTGGAGCGCGGCAGCTTCCGCCCCGTGACCAATGTTGCTTACGATATGATGGAGTGTGCGCTCTCCATGTTCCTCATGGAGGACGACCTGCAGGGTGAGAAGCCCGAGATCCTTCTGGAGATCACGATGAAAAACCTCATGAGCGGCGGGGAAATCGATCTCCAGGATTTCCTGGACCGCATCGATATGCTCGGCGCCATGGGGCGCAACGTCATGATTTCAAACTACGGGGAGTTTCATCGTCTGATTCAGTATCTCAGCCGCTATACCAACAGACCGATCGGTCTGCCGCTTGGTATTCCCAGCCTGCATGAGATCTTCGACGAAAAATATTACGTCAATCTGGATGGCGGTATTCTGGAGGGACTGGGACGGCTCTTCAAAAAAGGGGTCCGTCTCTATGTCTATCCGACCAAGGACGAGAAGGGACGTATTCTCGAGGCGGCATCCTATCAAGTTCAACCCGAGTTGAGGGCGCTCTACGCCTACCTGCTGGAGAATCGATTTATCATTCCGATGGCTGGGTGCAAAATGGATTTCCTGGGGCTCAGTTCCCTTCAGGTTCTGGGAAAACTTCAGAAGGGAGATCAGGAATGGGAGAAGATGGTCCCACCGCAAGTGGTCGAGATCATCAAGTCGCGAAAATTCTTTGGTTGGAAGCCCTGAGCTCCCAGATCTCTGACCTTTGGCCGTGGGGCGAATCCACCTCAGTCCCTGAAGTTCTTGAAATTCAGGGCGACGCCGAAGTCCTTTTCCCGCAGAAAGGCGATCACTTCCTGAAGTTCATCGCGCTTGGTTCCCGTAACGCGAACCTGCCGGTCCTGAAGGGAGGCCGAGACCTTGAATTTTTCTCCTTTGATGGCCGCCGTGATTTCCTTGGCCTTGTTCCCCTCAAGGCCCTGAGTGATGACGAGTTCCTGGGTTGCATTGCCGATCGAGGAGAAGGAGGGATCCTTCTGCTCCACATTGCGGAGATCGACACCGCGTTTGGCCAGTTTGTTGACGATGATCTCGCGGATGCCCTTGAGCTTGTTTCCATCCTCGGCCGAGAGCGTGATGAGTTCGGGCTTGGTCAGCTCGATTTTGGCGCTGCTTCCCTTGAAGTCGAAGCGCGTGGCAAGTTCTTTCACGGCCTGGTTGACCGCATTCTCGATCTCCATCCGCTCAATTTCGGAAACAATGTCAAAGGAAGGCATACGGGTAGAAAATGCCAAAAAGCCGTAAAGCTGAAAGCTAAAACGACAGGGTCGGGAGGCCCAGGACGAGTCTTTCCACGACTTGCGGATTGCAAAAAGGCACTTCTGAGTGAATGTTATTCAGCCCGTCCAAGGCGGGATTCACCACTCCAATGAGCGTCACCACAGAAGCGAGCACACCAAAGCAGGGCAAGCCCCGCATCGAGGACATCCGTGTCTCCGCGGTGACACGCCTTGTCTCCCCGCGTGAGGTGAAGGAGAGACTCTCCGCCTCACCCGAGGTGGTCAGGCAGGTCGAGGAGCAGAGGGAAACCTGCCGCCGTATCCTGCGCGGCGAGGATCCGAGACTGCTAGTGATCGTCGGACCCTGTTCGATCCATGATCCGATTTCCGCTCTGGACTATGCCCGGAGACTGGCCGTGATTGCCAAGGAGGTCGAGGACCGCCGCTTCATCGTCATGAGGGTCTATTTTGAGAAGCCCCGCACGACGGTCGGCTGGAAGGGACTCATCAACGACCCAGCCCTCAATGACTCCGGTGATCTGGCCCGTGGCATCATGGTTGCACGCCAGCTTCTCCTGGATGTGGCCGCCCTGGGGCTTCCCGCGGCGACCGAGTTCCTGGATCCGATCATCCCGCAGTATATCGCCGATCTGATCAGTTGGTCGGCCATCGGGGCACGCACCACGGAGTCGCAGACCCACCGTGAGATGTCGAGCGGTCTTTCCATGCCCGTGGGATTCAAGAATGGCACCGACGGAAGCGTCCAGACGGCCGTCGACGCCATGCGCTCTTCCCGTTCGGGTCACAGTTTTCTTGGTATCGATCAGGAGGGCATGACCAGCATTATCAAGACGGCCGGAAATCCCGACGGCCATCTCGTCCTGCGCGGGGGCCGCGACGGCGTGAACTATCATCCCGTGCACACCGCCGATGCCGCCGCCAAACTCAAGGCGGCCGGGGTTCCCTCGGCCATCATGGTGGACTGCAGTCATGCCAACAGCGGCAAGGATCCCTACCGTCAGCCCGAAGTTTGGAAGAGTATTCTGGATCAGCGCGCATCGGGCCGCAGCGATATCGTCGGGGCGATGCTCGAGAGTCATATCGAGGGCGGTGCTCAGGCGCTCGAGGGCTCTCCCTCCAAGCTGCGTTACGGAGTCTCGATCACGGACGCCTGCCTTGATTGGGAGAGCACGGCCTCACTGCTTCGCGGTTAAGGCAACAGGATCTTCCCATGGCTTCCGTGGGTCATTCAGCGAGGAGGGTCGGCGAGCAGCAGTTCGCCGGGATCGACTTCGAATCGGCGGGCGAGAGGCCCCATGAGGAGGGCGTTCCTGTTCAGATCGGTATTGCCTGGATGAACGGGCTGATCCTTCCTTCAGCCTCGTTTTACCGGAGCTATTTGCGGACTGACCGACCCGTGACCTGGACCGCGCAACAGCACCATGGCATCACGAACGTCGACCTGAAGGATGCCCCCGAGTTCCGCTCCCTTTGGCCCGAGTTGAAGCAACGGCTTGGCAATCGTTGGATGGTCGCCCATGGCGCCGGGACCGAGAAACGCTACCTGAGAGCCTTTCCTCTCCACGGCTTCGGCCCCTGGGTTGACACGCTGACCCTGAGCCGGAAGATCCTGCCGGGGCGCGCCTCCTATGCACTCTCCGATCTTGCGGAAGAGTTTTTTTTGGAGCCGGAAGCCCGCCGCCTTCTTCCGGAGTTTCGATGGCACGAGGCTCTCTCCGATGCTTTGGCTTCCTTGCTCCTCTTGCGCAAGCTCATCGAACTGTCGGGGATCCAGGATCATCCTGCGGAGGTGCTGCTGCAAGGGGGATAGGCTGAAGACTGTTAGCCTATTGGGTCGGAGGCCATGTGTGGCGAAGGCGGACTTCCTTGAAGTCACCAAGACCTCTCCAGTCACAGGCTGGAGAAGTGGTGCTCGGGGAGGGACTCGAACCCTCATGCCTTTCGGCATGCGCCCCTTAAACGCACGTGTCTGCCATTTCACCACCCGAGCAAGGGAGGAGCATCATAAGGTGGGATCGCCACGGAGCAAGAGATAAAACATCAAAATTTCTATTGTATGCCAAAGCCTTCCGTGGCATCCTCACTCTCCTTTTTCCAAAGATTTCCCATGTCCTACGCAATCATCCAAACCGGCGGCAAACAATACCGCGTCTCCGAGGGAGACGTCCTGAGTGTCGAGAAACTCGATGTCGAAGCCGGCACCGAAACAACCTTCAGCGACATCCTGCTCGTCGTGGATGGTGACAAGATCAACCTTGGGCTTCCCCACGTTGCCGGAGCCACCGTGAAGGCCGAGGTTGTCGAGCAATACAAGGATGAGAAGGTCATCGCCTTCAAGTTCAAGCGCCGCAAAGGATATCACCGCACCGTCGGCCATCGACGCAAACTCACCAAGCTGAAGATCACCAAGATCTCGGCCTAAGATTTTACCCATCTCTCCAACCCACACATCCCACTGCCATGGCACATAAAAAAGGACAGGGAAGCGTCAAGAATGGCCGCGATAGCGAAAGCAAACGGCTTGGCGTCAAGAAATTCGGCGACCAGTCTGTCATCGCCGGCAACATCATCATCCGCCAGCGCGGAACAAAGTTCCTTCCTGGTCTCAATGTCGGCCTTGGACGCGACTACACGATCTGGTCGCTTGTTGACGGCAAAGTTCGCTTTGACCGTGCAGGTCGCCGTGTGAACGTCGACCCCATTGCCGCTCCCGCCGCCAAGGTGGCCGCAGCAAACTAAGCTTCTCTTTCAGATCGTTCTGAAAGAAATGAACAACCCCGGCCATAAACAGCCGGGGTTTTTTTGTGCCGCTACGGGATGTTCCGGAGGGGGGCGGTTCGGGGTCCTCGGTTCCGGAAAGGGGTCCAACTTCCGAGCCCTTGCAGAGTCGTTCAAGCAAGGTTTGCTGGGTGCGCAGCCGGTGATTGTCCTCTCCGATGTGGAAGGCGCAGGGATTCTGACACTAGCGGAAGAGTTCGGCATTCCTCACCGGTATGTTGCTCCCGGCTCTTTCCGCACCCGGATGTCCCCGGAGGCCGAGGAAGGAATGGTCCGTCTTCTTCGTGAAGCCGGGGTCGATTTTATCGTCCTGGCCGGCTTTATGCGTGTGATCAAGGAGCCGCTGCTCCGGGCTTTTCCAGGACGGATCCTCAACATTCATCCCTCGCTGCTTCCGGCCTTTCGAGGTCTGGAGGCTTGGAGGCAAGCGCTGGAAGCCGGTGTCCCAGAGGCGGGTTGCACGGTGCATCTGGTGGATTCCGGAGTCGATACCGGAGAGATTCTCGGCCAGAGCCGTGTGTCCGTTCTTCCCGGTGACACGGCGGATTCGCTCCATGCACGCATTCAGGTTGCCGAGCACGAGCTGTACCCCCGGATGGTCAGCGAATTCGCAGAATCGATAAGCTAATCGATAAGCTCTCGCTGAGCCGCAGAGACGCGGAGAAAAGAGGCAAAGTTTTCCCCTCCATGGATGGGGTTTTCGCAGTAGTCTCTGCTCTTAGATTTTCCTTATCAGCGCACAGAATTCATCCTTCATCCTTTTCTTACCGTGTCCGGCTTCCGACTCTTTGACCTGAATCCCGAGCAGTTCCGGGCGGCCACCCATCCCGATGGCCCGATGCTCATCCTTGCGGGGGCGGGAACCGGCAAGACGCGTGTGCTTACGGCCCGCATCGCCTGGCTTGTTGCCCAGGGAGTCGATCCCGCATCCATCCTTGCGGTGACCTTTACGAACAAGGCGGCCAAGGAGATGCGCGAGCGCGTGGCCGGATCGGTCAACTCCGATCAGGCCAAGCTCATCACGCTCTCCACCTTCCATGCCTTATGCGTCAGGATGCTCCGCAAGCACGCTCACTTCCTCGGATACAAGGAGAACTTCAGCATCTTCGACGAGTCCGACCAGATCGGTCTGGTGAAGAAGCTGGCGGCGAGGATCCATGACAAGCAGGACCCTATCGATCCCAAGCTGGCACGGGCCATCATCAGCAAGGCCAAGAATCTCGGGATGAGCGAACCCGAGACCACGGACACGGCCTTGGGCAGTCTTTTTTCCAAGTATCAGAACGAGCTGCGCACGCTCAATGCGATGGACTTCGACGATCTCCTTCTCCAAGCGCGGACATTGCTCCGTGATCATCCCGAGGCCCGTGATGAGTGGAGGGCCCGTTACCGTCATGTCATGGTGGATGAGTTTCAGGATACGAATGCCCTTCAACTCGAGTTGGTCAGTTTGCTGACAGGCGGCGACCGGCCGAATATCTGCGTGGTGGGTGATGACGACCAGAGCATCTACGGATGGCGTGGAGCCGAGGCTGCGAACCTGCTGGAGTTTGAACGACACTTTCCGGACCCCGAGGTCATTAAGCTTGAGCAGAACTACCGGAGCACCGACATCATCCTCTCGGTGGCCAATCGCCTGATTCTGAACAACTCCCACCGCCGGGGCAAACGCCTCTGGAGCGACCGCAAGGAGGGGGATCCGGTCCGCATCCTCTCCGCGGCGGATGACAAGACCGAGGCGGAATTCATTGCGGACGAGATCCAGGCCGCCGGACCGAACAGCTCGAAGGCCCGACCTTGGACCGACTTCGCCATCCTCTACCGGATGAACGCACAGTCGCGTCAGTTCGAGGAGGTGCTGCGCGAGCGGAGGATTCCCTACCATGTCGTGGGAGGGAAGAGTTTCTTCGACCGCCGGGAAGTGAAGGATGTCGTGGCCTATCTTGGAGCCCTCCTGAATACGGACGATGACAACGCCCTCCTCAGGGTCCTTGCCAATCCTCCCCGGGGCATTGGGAGTGCCACGCTCCAGTTGGCGAACGAGGCCGGCGCTAAGAATGGGAAGAGCCTGCTAGCGATTCTCAACGAGCCGGAGCATCTCGAGGTAAGCTCGGCAAAGACCCGCGGAGCGATCCAGCGCTTCACCGAGGACTGGGGTGCCTACCGGATCCAACTTCAGACTCCCGGTGCGGATGCCTCATCGATCCTCCGGGGCATCTTGGAGGAGTGCGGCTATTTCGAGGATCTGAAGAAGGGGTGCAAGTCGGAGCAGGAGTCCGATAACAGGCAGGAAAACGTCAGGGAGTTGCTGAATGCGCTCGGAGGTTATTGCCAGCGGCACCCGCGCGAGGGCGCGCGAGGCTTTCTCGACGGGCTCATGTTGGAGCAGGAACGTGAAGAAGAGAAAGAGGAGGACCGATCCGGAGTCACCCTGATCACGCTGCACGCCGCCAAGGGGCTTGAGTTTCCGGAAGTCTGGCTGGTCGGAGCGGAGGACGGACTGCTTCCGCACGAGCGCTCCAAGGCAGAGGGAACCATCGAGGAGGAGCGACGTCTGCTCTATGTCGGGATCACGAGAGCCCGACACCGCCTGACCATCACTCACTGCTCGACGCGTCAAAAATTCGGAAGTATCAACTCCTGCGCGCCAAGCCCATTCCTTCTGGAACTACTCGGCGAGGGGGTCGAGTCGGGAAGCATGGAGGAGATCCTTGCCGAGCCACTGAGCGAAGAGGAGACCCTCGACGCCTTTGCCCGGATGAAGGCGATGCTCAACAGCTAGGGAAGCCCTTTCTTAGAGCGTTCCCGGCCTCCCCCGGAAGAGAGGCCGACGGCAACCGCTCATCTTGTCCCGGCTGGGGAATGATGCCCGAAGGGAGCGCCCAAGAACGATCGAATTAGGAATAATCGAATTAGGAACGAGCAGCTGCCGAGCGGTTTGCCATTGCACGAGTGGCGTCACGGGCCGCAGTGATTTCTCTCACAGAAGTGGCTCTGTGCAGAGACTTCAAGGCCTTTGCCTCATGATGATGTGTGTCCAAGCCGTCCGACGTCAGATCCCTGTCAGCTCGGGTCGTGTGGACTCGTTCCTTCATGGCGGCTTCGGAGAGGATGCGGGTGCGGGATTTGTGCGATGTGGTGCTCATGGGATGTGATGGGGTTTAATTTACCATCGCTCCGCCACGGCCCTAATCAAGGGGAGGCCCCTAATCAAAACCCTTAGATTTCTTAGATCTGTCGCAGGGACCCCGCCGACTGGAGTGCCTTGAAGTCTTCGTAGGCATGCCGCAGGCCAGCCTCCAGACCATACTTCGGCTTCCACCCAGTCGCGAGCAGCTTGGAGCTGTCCATCAACTTCCGGAGCGTGCCGTCGGGCTTGGAGCTGTCCCATAGGAGTTCACCCTGAAAACCCGTGATCTTGGCGATCAGTTCCGCAACTTCCCTGATGGAGACATCGCTTCCGTAACCGATATTGATCCAGTCGGGAGGGTTCTCCATTCCGAGCACCGTCAGCAGACCCTCTGAGAGATCGTCCGCATGCAGGAACTCACGACGCGCGATGCCGGTACCCCAGAGGGTGACGGTCGGAGCATTGTTCTGCACGGCCTCATGGAAGCGTCGGATCAGCGCGGGAAGAACGTGGGAGTTCTCCGGGTGGTAGTTATCGCCCGGGCCGTAGAGATTGGTCGGCATGGCGGAGTGGAAGAGGGCCCCGTATTGCTGACGGTAGAACTGGCAGAGCTTGAGTCCCGTGATCTTGGCGATGGCGTAGGCCTCGTTGGTCTTTTCCAACGGGGAGGTGAGCAGGCACTCCTCGGTCATCGGTTGGGGAGCCTCACGGGGGTAGATACAGGAGCTGCCAAGGAAGAGCAGACGCTTTACCTGATGCCTCCAAGCCTCATGAATGGTATTGTGGGCGATCGCCAGGTTCTCGTGAATGAACTCCGCGGGGTAAGTGCTGTTCGCATGGATGCCACCCACCCGGGCGGCTGCAACGATCACCACATCGGGTTTCTCGCTGGCGTAGAACTCCCTGACGGCCACAGCATCACAGAGATCCAGTTCCTTGCGCGAGCGAAGCAGGAGGTTGTCAAATCCCCTGTCCCTCAACGATCGGATGAGGGCGGAGCCAACCATGCCGCCGTGTCCGGCGACATGAATCTTAAACGCTTTGTCCATGGTGGGTCGAGTCAGGTTGGAAGCTCTTGGGCTAACGGATCGGGAAGTGAATTACGGAGGTGTGATGGTCCCTTCGGCGCCACCACCCACGTTCTGATAAGCAAGCTCGCGGCGAGCCAGTTCGAGATCGGCCTCGGTCATGATCCGGACCAGCTCCTTGAACTTAACCTTCGGCTCCCAGCCGATCTGTTTTTTCAGCTTGGAGGGATCGCCGATGAGAAGCTCGACCTCACTCGGGCGCTCGTAGCGCTGGTCATGCTTCACGTATTCCTTCCAGTCGAGATCCAGAAGGCCGAAGCATTCCTCGCAGAAGGCTCGGATCGTGTAGGTCTCACCGGTCGCGCAGACGTAATCATCCGGCTTGTCCTGCTGAAGCATGAGCCACATCACCTCGACATATTCCTTCGCATAGCCCCAATCGCGCTGGGCATCGAGGTTGCCAAGGAAGAGTTCGTTCTGGAGACCCATCTTGATGCGGGTGGCTGCCCGGGTGATTTTGCGGGTGACAAAGGTCTCCCCGCGACGTGGGCTCTCGTGGTTGAAGAGGATGCCATTGGATGCGTGCAGATTGTAGGCCTCGCGGTAGTTGACCGTGAGCCAGTAGGCGAAGACCTTCGCGCAGCCGTAAGGAGAGCGGGGATGGAAGGGGGTTGTTTCACTTTGGGGCACCTCGTGGACCTTGCCGAACATCTCGGAGGAGGAGGCCTGGTAGAAGCGCACGTCTTGAGTCAGGCCGGCTTCGCGCACCGCCTCAAGGAGACGCACGGTGCTTAGACCCGTGACATCGCCCGTGTATTCCGGCACATCGAAGGAGACTCTTACGTGGCTCTGGGCTCCCAGATTGTAGATCTCGTCTGGGCGGAGATCGTAGAGCAGGCGCGTCATCTGCGAGGAGTCGGCCAGATCGCCGTAGTGTAGGAAGAGCTTTGTCCCGTTCACATGGGGATCATTGTAGAGATGATTGATCCGTTGGGTATTGAAGGTCGAGGCGCGGCGGATAATGCCGTGAACCTCATAGCCCTTGCTCAGAAGGAGTTCCGCCAAGTAGGAGCCATCTTGGCCCGTGATGCCTGTGATGAGTGCTTTCTTCATACAATCACCCTAACAAAATCCAAAGTCTTGTCATTGCGTAAAAGCGCAAATAATATTTATGGATATGCGCAATCCGCTCAGAGAGAAAAAGCAACGATCCAAGGGGCGCGGGACCAATCTCCGAACCTTGATCGCCGTCGCGCTCCCTCAGCTCGGAGAGTCGGAGATGATTCTTATACAGAGTGTCCGGGATTTTTTCGCAGAGCGGGGAGAGTATGAACTGATCGTGCTGAGCGGAGGATACGAATCTGCACTCCGACAGCTGGCTGAGCGAGGTGTCCTGGCCGGGACCATCGGGGAGTTCATGGGGAAGCGATGGGTGGAGTTCCTGCTTGAGCAGGATGTAAAGGTGGTCTGTCTCGGAGAGTGGCTCGGGATCAAGGTGCCCACAATCACTCCCGACTATGGCCGGATGGGTACCGAGGCAGCGCGTCTGTTCCTCTCCAGCGGTGTCAAATCTGTCGCCTATCTCGGCCCCAACGGCCCCCCCGGATCCCTTCGACTGGGGGAGACCTTTGCCGCCGCCTGCTCGGTGCAGGGGCACCAGGTGGTCAAGTCCTCGGCCTCCTCAGGCAATCTGCTGAGAGATTTCATCCGAGCACTGGAGAAGCCGGCCGGACTTCTGTGCGCCACGGACCATCTGGCGCGGAGGGCGCTCATGGTGGCATCGGTGTTGGGGCTCTCCATTCCGAGGGATCTGGCCGTTGTCGGAGTTGGCAATTCCCGAATCGAGTCACTCTATGCCGGGATGGCCATCTCAAGCTTTGAACTCCCGATGGCCGAGATGGGGAGGGAGGCGGGACGTAGACTGGCCGATCTCCTCGATGGCGGATCCGATGCGACGGGTCCTAGTCTGGCGATTGCCCCTCGACTCCACGAGCGTGAGAGCAGCATGAGATCCTCCTCCGGTGTTGATCGGGCGCTCGCTTACCTACGCAGTCATCCTGAGTCGCCGGTAAGCTCCGGCGAGCTTGCCAGGATTGCGGGCATGTCGAGGCGTGCCTTCGAGCTAGCCATGAAGGCCGCCACGGGCCGCTCCCCCGGAACTTATCTGCAAACCATGCGCCGTGAACGTGCGGAAAAAATGCTCAGGGAAAGCACCCTTGAAATCGGCCTGATCGGACGATCCTGCGGATACCCCGAGCCAGCTCTCTTCTCAGCTGCCTTCCGGAGGTGGAGCGGAATGAGCCCGAGAGAGTATCGACAACACTCCGCTGATAGGAGCGATCCCTAAGGAAACGCCCTCCCAAGGGAGCCAAGCTCGGCAAGAGCCCATGGAACAGGGGCTAAGCCCCGAACCTTGGTGGATGCTTAAGAGATATAGAGATTTCTAATCAAATAAAGCTAGGGCCATGATCACCAGATTGGTGAGTACCAAGGTCATCACGGCCGCGACTTCAAGAGAGTCTTTTTTCATGTTGGTTGCGGTGGGGTTGTCCACCACTTTAAGTAAGCACGGCCTGTGCCAAAAATGATCTGATAGCAGAGCTGAATGCCCCCTGCCTCCTGCCGCCAGATCACTCCTCGTCCTCCTCGATCTGAACGTAGTGGAGAGAATGGGTGCGGCCCCATGAGGTGACTCGTGCCGACCAAGCGGGTTCATCGAAGAAATCAGCAAGACGATCCTTGGGGCTCTTAGTCTGGACTGTTTTTTCCAGGGGGAGCGAGATCGGCTCCGGTGGCCCCGCATGAAGCGAATAAAAGGAACCGGACCTAAAAAAAGAATCTGTAAGCCAATCGGCCTGCTGGAGTTCTGGATTCATGGGATGCGATGGTTGAGGGGGCTTCCTAAGGTCCTTTGGGAACTTTTAGAAAACTTCCTTACCCCTTTGACACCCCTACCGGGCACTTCGTTGAAGGAGAATGTTTAGGGAGAGGCGGTCGCAGAAGTCTTCAAAGAAAACCTAGACTCGGGACTACTTTGCTCTTTTTAAAAGTTTTCGAATGAAAGTCAGGATTGCTGATTCCGGTCTATGAAAAGCATCGAGATTCATTCCATTCACTTTCTTAGCAGATTCAACAGCAGCGATGAGATTTTGATGTTGAGAAATAATATTCTGATGATCCCCCGCATAGGATGTTACGACCCATGGTTTTGAGCCTGTGGGATTCATACCTAAGTATTTTCTGAAAATAACATAGATTTCTCCTCTTGAAAGAAGGTTCTCGGAATTGGCTACAACGAGAGATTTCACAATCCGAATTGAAGAGGGGAGCAGTTGTGGAAGTTGCTCATTCTGAGCAATAACTACAAGTGCATTGCCGCTTTCTTTTATTGCTAAAGTTTTCAGTATCAACATTATTTTGCCCTGCTTATAACAAAAGAAAAAGAAGAAAAAGGCGGAATCATAATAATCCCCTTAGAGATTCCATGGCTCTTTGCCCAACCCAGCTGTCCCCATTTCGTTGGAACCACATCAGTTAGAAGGAGTCCGCTGAGAATCAGGATTTGCTCAATTCGGTTGTTTTAAAAAATCTAAGATATTTTCCAAAGCCATCCTACCCTTTTGTGAAACAGCTTCCTTTGTATCGAACCCGATGTGAGGAGTGGCAATGAGGTTGGGAGCTGAAAGCAGGGGTAAGTTATCTCGAAGGGGTGGCTCCACATCAAAAACATCGACTGCCGCACCAGCAATGATCCCCTGCTCAAGGGCTTGATTTAGCGCCTCACTATCGATGATAGGCCCCCTTGCGGCATTGATAATAAAAGCGGACCGTTTCATCTGCCTCAAGCGCTCCATATTGACAAGTCCTCGGGTCTCCTCAATCAGGGGAATATGAAGCGTCACATAATCCGATTGGGTAAAAATATCATCGAGCGGCGTACCACTATCACGACCATGTGACAATACTTCCATCCCGAAAGCCCCTGCTAATCTAGCGACTTCATTCCCTATCGATCCCAATCCAATAATGCCCAGAACCTTCCCCTTGAGTTCCGTCCCCATATTGGTGACGGCACCATGTCGGATTTCATTCGCGTTCGTGATGATTTTGCGTGCTAAGGCAATCATGAATCCCATCACGAGTTCCGCAACGGCGGTTTTGGCATAACCGGAAGCGTTTTTTATCGTGATCTTCCTATCCTTAACGCTGACGGCATCGATCTGATCAATACCGGTGAAAGCTACAGAGATCAACTTTAGGAGGGGGAGATTCTTGATGATCTCGGCAGGAAGAGAGCGATTGGTGATGACGATGATTTCAGCATCTTTTGCCGCCCTAATCACTTCCTCATCAGTCCAACTTCGAGAATCAACCTCAGAAACTTGATGTCCTAAAAGTTGCGTTTGACACTCCTCTAAACTGATTCCGATTGGCTCAAGAATTACGATTTTCATATCTCATGATGCTTTCCTGCGATCACGATGATGACCACAAAAAATGAGACGGATGGATGGGCGTTACGGTTCCGTTCGACCGCATCAAAACAGGCAAGTGCCATCCACCTTATGGCTGGGGGAACCTCTTCAAATTCAAAATCATAGTGATGATCCCTGCGGGTCAATTCCTGGAACCAGTGCAGGCGCTTCTTGAATCCGATGGAGGAAAGCCTCCCTACCTAACGACTCGACAAGGAATCCATTTTCATCAAGTGAACCAAAACGCAGTGCTGGATCGGATTCCAATCGGATTCTGGAAAGTTGCCATGATGATAACCCACAGGCATCTCTCCCGAAACGGATTCCGCGATGAGCAACCTCTCCAGCTATGGTGAGCCGGGCGTTCTTACTCCAAGAGTTGGAGGTGCTCTCCGAAAACTCAAGGGTGCCTCCGCCCTGCAGGCGAATCATGAGGGAACCTCGGATTTCCAATGGCGTTTTGAAAATCTGCCGGACTCCTTCCACGATCAATTCACCCCCTCTCGCAGAGATCAGGACGTTCTCGGACAATGCATTCGCAGCCGAAATTCGGACGGAGCCCCGGCGGAGGTCCAGAATGCCACTGAAGTCAGGGTTCGGCCCGTTCATCATCAAAGCCCCATCACCCTTTTTTGTAAGTTTTCCAACTCCCTGCAGCTTGTTGTTCAGCGCGAGATCAAACCCGTTGAGTTCAAGCGTGCCGCCACCACTTGTGACGACAATGCTGTCCGGTCCCTCCATTTCGGAGAGCGTTTTGATCGTTCCGTTATTCAGCAGGGTGAACGAGTCCGCCGCCTCGTATTGCTGAGCCGCATAGGGAAGGGAGTTTTGCGGTTGCACCGTGTAGTAAGAGAAAGTGATTTTCCCCCTGTCTTCTACCGCCGTTAGAAAACCATAGACTTGTCCAACTCTTTTGCGGCTGATGGAAAGGGGAGGAGCGATAAATCCTGCGAGCGCCTTGAAGTTCCCGCCGGCCCCGTTGACGATATAAAGAACTCCATCCTTGTAGTGCCTCTCGTAGTTGTGGACATGACCCGAGAAAACTGCGTCGATTCCGAGGGAGGCGTAGTCCCATTGCATCCATGTTGCCGAAGGGTGCCCTCCCATTCCGTTCTCCGAACTGCTGGAGGTGTAGGGAGGATTGTGAGTTATCACAAACTTCCAAGGGGAGTGCGATTCCCTTGCTGTTTTGCTGAACCATTTGCCCTGTATGGAATGTCGCAGGTTTTGCTCTCCCGGGGTTAATCCATCGGGCAATAATCCTCCTGGGAGGGTGCTGGAGTAATAGGCATTGGAGAGCGTTCCTAGAAGCACTTCGTTGGGATCACTGCTGAGTGCAAACCAATGGACCTCCCCCCGAAGTTGATCCCAGTAGCAGCAACTTCCGGAACCGCTTCCATCTCCTTGATTTGAGAAATACTCCGTGTAGCCGATCGGTTGTCCATCCGGGTCATTCAAATGGTAAAGGGGTTGGGGCGTGATCTGTGCCGGATAGGTGGCAGTGTTAATGGGGTAGAAGAACTGATCCGTGATCTTGCTTCGTGGCTGATGCCACCAGTCATGATCTCCCAGAATCGCCAGAAAACGTTGTTTTTCGGATCCTTTCCCCGCATAGGCACTCTTGCTGCCCTTGGGGAAAAGTATGTAGGGGGCATAGAGTTCACCAATCGTCTGGTCGTAAGCCTCCATCCCTGAAACAGGCCATGTTTCTTCATTAAAGGGATACTCGGGGCTTGGTGATCCGTCGTAGGGTTCGTAAATCTGGTCGCCGAGCGAGACGATATAGGCTTTGCCTTCAATGGGAGCGAATTTTTTTATTCCGTCCGCAACGGCCTGAGAATTCGGATTCTGAGAGGGAATCTTTTTGCCATCAAGGAAGTAACCTGCTCCAAAATCACCCACCAGAACGAAGCTAGTGTGGGGCGTCGATTCTGCTTTTGCTCTCAGAGGAATGAAGGGAAGGAAAGAGCTTATCCTGAAGAGTTTTGCGAAGGCCGCCCGCGCCGATGACAAGCCCAGAACCTGCAGGAAGCGCCGCCTTTTAAGATTATTCATCCAGTACGAGTACAACAAGGCGTGGATTTTAAAACACATTTGAGAGAGTGCGCAAAAAATACTAAACCCAGGCTGGCGGGAGAGAGTGGGCCTTTTGGAGTTTCCGCTTTTCAGCTTTTCCGCGTCTCCCGTTACGCCGTTTTCTTCCTCCGCAGAACCATCAGCAGTCCGATGGCTCCAATGCCGAAGAGTGCGTAGGCTGAGGGTTCGGGGACAGATTCCAATGTTAATGTCGCACTATCACCATTTGAGATGCCGTTAGTAGTTCCAAAGCCATAGTCTGCTATATTCATAACCGAAGGAGAAGCGGCATTCGTGTTAATCGTTCCCCACATCGCAGACATGTTTGTGTCATTTAAAAAGCCCAGCAAGACATTTCCTGTTGGAGTTACAGACCCTAGGGTTGTAAAACTCGTCACTGTACTATTGGAGGGTCCAGTACCAGATCCCCACAGATGACCATTATTAAAACCCGAAAAAGTTAATGTGCCTGGATCACTTGTACCAAATAATGCGGAATTCTGTATTTTCCAAGTAGTTCCGATGATCCAACTATAATTATCAGATGTAACACTTGGATATGTCACATAGTCAGTTGCGGGCGGAGGCGTTGTAGTACTGGGGTCATATGGAATGTTGTAAGCCCAGTGATCAAGAACCAAAGTTGGATTGCCAACTGTTTGAGCAAGTGGCATCCAAACCCCATTTACAAGCTCCATCGTACCGACTCCTATACTTACACGTTCGTTAGTATCTGTAAATAATATCTGCCATACCCCATCAGCATTAATTCTGCCGCTTAAACTAAAAGTCACTTGGCTTACTATGTTGGTACCAACCGCAACATTTCCCACGGCTGTACCCTCCCATTGACCATTAACCACCTGACCAAATGACCAAGTTGTTGAGTCCCCAACGGAAGTGGGATTGCTCAATCCTCCGTTAGTGGTATTAGCCTGCCATGCAATTAGATTTGGTGTAGGGTCATAGTAATTTTTATTGGATAGGATGCTGTCCCAAACAGTTGCCTTAGCTGTTCCAACGAATGAAGAGAGTACTGCCGTAAGTGTAAGAATGAGGATAAACTGTTTCATACGGGGTTGCTGAAGTTTCTCCCCCTGCCCTCTATTCCGTCAACCCTAGAGCGTCCCACAGCGGGCGACGTTTTTTTTGACTGACTCTTTCGGCCTGAAGAGGCTCCAAAGTGATGGTGGGGTAGCTGCGTCTGGCAGTTCGCTACGGAATTGCTACCAAAAAGGTGATGGGCACATTGCCCTGTTGATTCTCAAATGAATTTGAGCTCTTACTAAGCGAATGAAAGCTGGCTTTGCATTCGTTGTATTGTTCGGCGCAATCACGTCCCTATGGGCAGGAGCTGCTTCTGATATTGTCGATGTCTCCACGATGAAGTGCCCTCCCCTGGAGGAGATTCGCTACGCCACACCCTACAACTTCACCGGCACCAGGCTCTACCCATCCCCCGCTGCCTATGTCAGGAAGGAGTTGATACCTTATTTGGAGGAGATTCAGGAGGATCTCGCCAAGAAGGGACTGGGCTTGAAGATATACGACGGCTACCGACCCCTTCCTATCCAACAGAAGATGTGGGATCTGATCCTCGATGAGCGATTTGTCTCCAACCCCGCCGTTAACCGTGGCCGCCACACCAGAGGCACTGCCGTTGATGTCACGCTGGTAGACAAGATTGGCAACCCCCTTCCTATGCCGAGTGACTTCGACGAGTTCTCACCCCGTGCCGCCGTAGCCTACACCGGCGGAACCCCCGAGACGCGTCGGAATCGCGAACTCCTGCAGAAGGTCATGACACGGCACGGATTCCTGAGCTATCCGCACGAATGGTGGCACTTCGATTTTCAAGGATGGGAGAAGTACGAACCTCTCTCCATTGGTTTTGCTGAACTCCAAAATCCCTGAAGCTCTTTACTCACCCGCCAGCCCGAGTCTCGGTTTTCTTTGGATGACTCTTTCGCTCTCAAGAGGTTCCCACCTTCAAGATGAGGATGGTGGGGTAGCTGTGTCGCGCAGTCCGCTACGGAATCGCTACTGCTTTAGTTTTTTCTGTGTTGTGAAAGCGCCTCGGTGAGTTGGATTAGATCCTTCTCGCTAATATCGACGAAGGAATGCAATGATTTGATAGCTTCCACAACCTCCTCATGGGTTAGAGGCCTATCAGGAGTGGATTTTTGCTCGGTTTTATTGAAATAACTGGGATAGCGGCGCCTCTCAAAAAGGTTATTAATAAGAATAGCCAGTAGAACCATAACGAGAGCATTAACGAGTACGGGTGTGATTACGAATTTGAAACCTAGTCGATGAATTTCCTGACCGCCTATTACAGCGATCAAAGCAGTAGATCCTCCCGGAGGATGAATGCACTTAAGATAGTGCATGGCTAGGATGGCAAGTCCGACTGCAGAGGCAGCGGCAAAAATGGTCGATGAAATATACTTAAAGCATGCCACGCCGATACAGGCTGAAATCAAATGACCAGCGATGACAGCCCAAGGTTGTGCTAAAGGGGCGCTAGGCAAAGCAAAGAGGAGCACTGCGCTCGCCCCCATTGATACGATCAATGGGATAGAAATATCGGCCAGTGTTTTTTGGCAAATGAAAATTAATGCTAGAATGGAAAAAAATCCTCCCAGACCGGAGATGATTTTCTCCTTGTTGCTAACAAAATTCAACTCAACCTCGAAAAAAGACTTCCAAGCATTCATATAATTCATGGGCGTGCTTCTAGTGGTATTAATGGTGCAATCCTTTCGTATTTACCTAACCGGCCAACGACGTTCCAGTTTATATCGATCCATAGAAGAATCCCGCCAGCCCGAGTCTCTTTTTTAAGAGGACTCCTCGTTGACTTTTCAAGGGTGGAAGGATATCTCCCAACGATGAAGGGAGAGTTTTTCGAGAAGCGACCAGAATTGAATCCCGAGCTGCCAAAAAGCGTTTGCGTGGCAGATGACCAGAGTGTGGGTAGGATTATCGACCTTGAGAACTATCCCCGCCGCAGGGTTTTCGACGCTTTCAAAGATCGCGATATCCCCACCTACTCGATCACCAGCCTGGTAAATATAACGGATTTCAAGCCGTTCACTAAAGAGCTGGGCCATGGTTTCTTCGTCCCTTTTAGCTTCTTGTTATCAAAGGCGGTAAATTCCATTCCTGAATTTCGCCATAGGATCGTGGATGGGAATATCCACGAGTTTGAGCGGGTTCACCCCGGATACACCGTCCTTCAGCAGGATCGAACCTTCGCTTTTTGCTCTTCCCTTCATTTCGATGAATTCACCGAGTACGGCCATCATGCCAAAGAGCAGATCCGCCGCTCGCAGGAACACCCGATTTGTGATACCGGAGTGAAACATCACATGTTCTTCATCTCGAATCTCCCATGGGTCAGTTTCACCGCGATCACGCATCCCTTCGACCATCAAAGCTCTTCCATCCCGATTCTTTCGATGGGCAAGTATTTCAGTCAGGGGGGGCAACTTCTGATGCCTGTTGGCGTACAGGTCAATCACGCCCTTGTTGACGGAATCCACTTGGGTGATTTCTATAATCTCCTTAACGATTTTTGCGCAAATCCCTCACGCTCTTTCAGTTAGCTGATATAGATTCCCCCAAGAACGTTGACCCCAGCAACGCGACCGTCCCCGAACCCTCACAAATTGCAGCATTGATCCTCCTCGTCGCTGGCATCGCAGGACTGGCGATCGTTCGCCGCAGGAAAGCTCTGGGTGCTTAAAGATTTTTCAGACTGACACCAGAAGACCCATCCTCTTTCAGCAATGGGGGGGATGGGCTTTTTGTTGGGTGTGAGGATAGGCGGAGCAACCCCCCCGCTCAAAACAGGTCATTC
>SERZ01000334.1_pt1 | contig 32391 bp, 21 predicted proteins | sample 3171461 | NCBI WGS metagenome assembly SERZ01 (sample SAMN06051861, study PRJNA518727) | freshwater metagenome | biome: subpolar coniferous forest; feature: holomictic lake; material: water; isolation source: holomictic Lake 227, 6 m depth | place: Canada: near Kenora, Ontario | collected... | reverse complement strand
TTAATCAGCTGCACAACGAGCTGAATTTTGAGAACATTGGCTCCATTATTTAGGATTCTGACATTAAATTTTATGCGTAATTGGCGTGACTATATGCGTGCCGGAGAAGCTTTATTTCTTCTTGTTGTGTTTGGCTTTGCACAGCGATTTATACCAATGGCTTGGTGGTCAGTATGTTTGGGGTGCAACGCGCGTGTACCCAAGCACTGGCAAGGGGTAAAGCCGGTTATCACCATGCAAAGGTTAAGCGTTATCGAGGAACGTGCAATTGCGATTGCGATAAAAAGGGCGTGTCGGCGTCTGCCTTTTAAACCTACCTGCCTCGTTCAGGCCTCGGCAGGGCAAGTCATGCTAAGACTTCGTAGACGCAGTGGTGTGGTTATCATTGGATTGCGACTGGACCCGATAGCTATAGGTAAGAGGTGGGAGGCTCATGCCTGGTTGATAGGGGAGTGGGGTGCTATAACTGGTGGCGAAAACGCTCATGAGTTTACCCCAACCAATGTATTTGAGGTTCCATTTGGTTTATCGGCTGATGAAATTCATTTTAGCAAAAATGATTAAGAACTTTATTCGTTTAAATATATATTTTACATAGGTGGTGTCTAAGTTCCTGGGATAACAAAAGATCATTAAAGAATCACTTTTATCCACTACTGTGAACACAAGATTTAGCAATCTCCTTTTGGAGATTCTCCACTGTGACCCTGCACTTCCCAATACTGAACAGTTATTGGCATTATCCAATGAAGACTGGCATGAATTCACAGCGGAAGCAATTCATTACCGAATGGCCTTTCAGGTAAAACAGTTTCTTGATGCTCATCCTAAATACGGTAAAATAGTGCCACCAGCCTCGCTGGATCAGCTTAGCGCTACAGTTCGTCAGACACTGATGTATAACCTCCGTCAGCAGGCCCATTTACGACAAATGCTTGAAGCACTTAATGAGGCTAATATTCCTGTAATGCTGCTCAAAGGGTTGTGGTTGGGTGAAGTCGTATACCGTGATTTGAAGGCTCGCAACACCGGTGATATAGATTTATTGCTGCACTCAGAGGATATGCCTCGTTTCACAAAACTTGTTTTAGCACTCGGTTTTGATTTGCCATCGAATATTGCCAATATATGCGAGCTTGCTCCTGCCAGTAATGAATTTACGCTGATCCACCCAACACGAAAGTCCGTTTTTGATATCCACTGGACCCTGACACGTACCCATATTGAAAAGCCGGTTGATGAAGTGAAGTTTTGGCAACGCTCAGAAATTTACACAATCGCCGGCAAGCCTTGCCGATCCCTATGTTTGGAAGACCATCTGCTTTATCTCTGTTTTCATACAACTGACCACCATCGTTTTAATTATGTTGGCCCGAGGGCTTTGCTGGATATTGCCAGTATCATTGATAACCCGCCCCGCCCCATCGATTGGAACGATGTGGTTGTCAGAGCCAAAGAGCTGGATTGGGAACGTGGCGTTTGGTTGATGCTTGACCTCACACAGAAAAGTCTCGGCTCGCAAATTCCAAAGACGGTACTTGATGAACTCTGCCCCGCTGGTGGCGATGATCCATTAATCCATTCTATTGCGATGAAGGCAATATTTCTTGATCAGCCGAAAAGGGGTAAACTTAATATAAATATAGCCAGATTAGCCAAAGAACGATCAATCCTTAAGCAAGGAGCACTTTTTTACCAGCGCACCTTTCCTCCACCGGAAGAAATAGCTACCCGGTTCAAGACTACAGTGAACTCCCCTGGGTTCCGCTGGCTGTACTTCAAGCGAATTGGTTTATTGATCAAGAATCATGTACCGAAAATAATGCGGCTGACATTCAGGAACAGTATGGTGTTGGAAGAAAAAGAGCGAATACTAGCCATAGACAGATGGATGGATGGTGATGCAGCGCCCGAGCATAGCGTTTGATGCTTTTACTTTCTGCGTTGCAATAGTTCTGTATTAGATAAGTTCGTTTATTGGGGTGGTTTTGTTATGAAAAGAAAAATCGTACTAGCCATCACTGCTGACGGAGAAGTTGATCTCATCCGTGGCATGGTTGACTTACTGATTCCCAAGATTGATCGCGTTCTGATTGTTGAGGGACGGCGTACACACCACGGTAAACCACGCGAAGTCCTGGGTGAGAGGTGGATGGAACTGCTTGCCCTGAAACCAGAACAATTTGTATCTATCGTTACTGACCTACCTGCCGATAATATGCCTGGCGTAACAATGCGCCAACGGGATATGATTCAGCGTAATGCAATAGGATTAGGGGTGCGGGATATGCAACCTGATGGCCTCCTGATTGCTGTGGATGCCGATGAGTTTGTTGACCCTGATTGGTTGGGATCGCACGCTGATACGGTGATTGTTCCTACTCGCCTGCTTATGCTGCCTTTTTATGGAGGGCTTGACCGTCGTGCGCCGGACTGGCACTGTTGCCTTAAACACCTGACCTTGACAATTGGTCAGTGGCCACCGCAAGAAACAGGATGGCTTTGTCCCTGCGGGGTAGCGGTACCAATAGGCAAACTTGACAATCTTGGCGTCCAATACTGGCGTTCTCATCCCGTTGCAATTACTGACGAGGTTGCTGGATGGCACTTGCTTCATGTACTTCCTCCTGAAAAGGACCCATCACGGAAGCTTCAACGGCAAGCCCATGACTGGGATACTAATGTAAATAACCAATATATGGCTCGTTGCCTTGCGGCCGGAATTCATCCATACGGATGGTGGGGAGCTACCAAAACTACTATACCGAGCCAACTCGAATTTCTTGTGCAACGCCATCCTGATAGTGTGCTTGGCGAATTGCCATCGCTTAACGAACGCCACCAGATTATGCAATCTGCACTTGAACGGTTCCATACGTTTTCTAATTTGACCCATTCATCAATCAAACCATAACACCTCTGATGAGCTATAAACGAAGTCCAGATGCATTGCATGCAGAAGTTAACGGTTCTCTTATTCTTATGAACGTTGAATCGCTGGCTTATTTCGAGTTTAACGACGTCGCAAAGAGAATTTGGGAGTTTTTGTCAGACGAAATAAGATCCCAGGAGCAAATTATAACCGTTCTCATTGATGAGTATGATGTAAAACCTGAACATTGTAAGAGTGCGGTAGCTACTTTTTTAAAGCAAGCCCTTGAAAAAGGGTTTGTGGTGGAGGCGTAAACGGAAACAGATGATGTATTGTTATAGATTGTTTGACCGCCATATTTTCAGTTCGCTTGAATTGAAATTGCTATATCGGGTTAACCATGATAAAGAGCCCGACCAACGGGATGTTCTTATCGAATGGTCATCTATCCCTGTCATGCCGGATGGTCCATTGTGTGCCGGTCATAAGATGTGGGGCATATTTGTACTGCGAGCAGAGGAAGGCGTTTGGGCGGTTTTGCCGCGCACTGGATTTGTGGTATGGGTGCCGAAGAGTGGAACCCGATTAACAGTGCATCCTGACTTAAGCCAAATGTCTAAACATGAACAAATTACACGACCACTAAGAGATGTCGCCAATTCTCTTGTGACCGGGCTATTGTCGCGCCTGCCTGCGATGTGGGGGGAGCTTCCACTTCACGCTGCAATGCTCAAAGCTCCTGAAGGCTATTTACTGCTTGCCGGGGTGAGTGGGGTTGGAAAGTCTACTCTTAGCCAAATCTTGGCTCGCCGCCATGGATGGACCATACTTGATGATGACTCTTGCATGGCATCAATTACCGATGGTGAGCTAAAAGTAACCCCTATGGGGGGAATGGCTCGTCTGAGAGCTGACGCTGCAGATCGATTGCGCTTATCAGGTACTATATTGACAGGTTACACAGATGGAAAAGTTATGCTCCAAAAGGAAACGACTTCGATAATTTTGCCAGAAAGAACTCCTGTCATTGCATTGATCTATCTTTCCCGGAACAAACATTCAAGCAAACAGACCTCGAACTCTTACATTACTCGGCTTGATGCAGCCAATGCGGTTATGCAGGCCTCAACTATAGCGATCGGCCTTGATCGCAAATCGTTGCAATGGCTTACCAATCGGTTCTATGTGGCAACACAGTTTGGGAAAAACGCAAATTATTCTATAATATATAATCAAACGCAAACCCCAGAGGAGATTACTGATGATATCGAAAAATTATATACAGAATGCTCTTGAGAGTTCTCCGCAACATTCAGAAAACATTGAAAGCGCACACCAAAAACGTGAGTGGGGAGATCCGGTAATGATAGAGGTTATGAGGGCAACTGATGCGCTTTTAGATAACGTAGGTAATAAATATGATGGTATAGGTTGTGACTCTATTGGCTGTTAATAGTATTATACATCCTCCATCCGCTACATATTTGTACTCACGAATGCCTTTTTCATGACTAATGGCTATTAGACATAGTCGTGAGGAATTTGGTATTAATACGATGGATGTAGACGAGGTGCGTCACTTGGCCGATGCTTATGTATGTGAGTAAGTTCAAAGGGAAATATGATTTCGGTTGTTTACGACCCAGCATTAAGAGTTATACAAACAACCGCAAACCACATAGCATATTATTGATGATAACGAAAAAATGTATAACACTTGCCATTGAGAGTTCACAGCAACATGCTGAAAACAATGCAAGGAAGAGCACGAAACGTGAATGGACTGATCCCAGAATGAAGGAAGTAATGAGGATTGTGGATGCAAGTCTTGATGTGTGTGGTCCGTACAATGATGGTTTTGGTCGAGGATGTGATAGTGGTGCTTAATAATGAACATTCCTAGGCCGAATAATTTGCTTTACTTCCCAAGTGCGAACATCCGATACACCCTTGTTCTCAAAAATGCCTGTTCGACGGTTATGGCCACCCTTCTAAGTCGAGAGGGGATTAGTGTTAATGTGATGGATGTTGACGAGGTTCATCGCCTCGCTATAGCTTATGCATGCAAGGAAACTCAGCAGGGATATATACTTGGGGTTGTTCGGGATCCAGCTAAAAGATTTGTATCCGCTTTCCTCGACAAAATAGTGGTTAACCTGCGCCCTGCAGTATGGCGATCTATAGTCATTCACCCCTCAACTCGATTATCTCTGCCTGAATTGGTTAACAGTTCCTCCACGGATGAGCTTGATATCGAAAGGTTGACATTTCTAGATTTCGTCAGTGCTGTAGCCCTTATACCTGATCTACATCTTGAGGCTCATTTAAGGTCTCAGTCCTGGAGTTTGGCTGGTCGTAAACACGATTATATCCTCAGTGTTGACTCCCCTTATTGGCAACGTCAGTTGGCCGACCTGGTTGGGGGGAACGTTGTTGTGGTTCGCCCTCATGGCACACAACAATATGCTTATCCTGACAATGCATATCCTAATGCAGATCACATGACAATTGGTGATTTGCGCAACAATTTCCTGTTGACCGGTCGCCTGCCAGCAGCCAAAGACTTTCTTTCACCAAAGGCTGTTGATATAATACGGACTCGGTACAAATGCGATTACACAGCAATTGCTGATCTACTCACATAAAATACTTTCAGCGATCCCTAATGAGATAAGTCGTTGTTTATCGCGTTCAATCTCTCATCTGTCATGCGCGCAAACGCAGCAAGCGATAAAAGCCTGTCGATAGCAATGACCTCAATTTGGCTCGGACCAATGATCTCTCCCCAAGGCCATTGTTCAGCTTTTTTTTGCATCTCCGAAGTGTCAACCCATCCAGCAAGACCTGGACTCTGCTGTACAAGTTTCAACTCATCAAGATATCGCTCCCGCTGATTACGAATCACAAACCAAGTGTCCCAGGCTTGACCGCCACGACGTGTGCGAAGTCTGATGTCGTCATGAACCCGCCCTTCTCCTAATAAACGCGCATACCCGCGCGGGTATGGTCCTTGCAACCACTGGTATGGAGTAATCGACGCCGCCAGAGCTAAAACTGCACTAGCAGTGAATGGGTCGGCAATCGGCAAAAGCCAGCCCGCAGGGCAATTAGCCGCCATAAGTGAGCCATGCGACTGCGAAAGCCACTCCAGGAACTGCCTGCGACCCTGGAATTGGGATTTGCCAGTGTCGATGTCTGAAACGGGAACCCCGATAAGTTTTTTATACTCAGTGTTAGGATTGTTATTTCGTGATCTCCAAGGGCTGATCAGTGGTCCCAGGACTCTTTTTCTTGCCGCCTGATAAAGAGAAATATTTGAGCCAGCTATTGCGAAAACCATTTTTGTTAGCTGATCAATGCGCCCGCGTTGCAAATAATAAGATGCAGCGTAGCTATGCTCATAGCTGAACGCTGCGTTCCCGTTTTGTCCTGAAAAAAGTATTGATGATCCGAGGGAGGCAGCCTGTTCAGCAATGGCATCTATCCATATCTGATTCCCCGGATTGAATGTCGGTATCCATGAACGCCTTGCCGCCCGCAATGCAGCATCTTGAGGTTGCAGCAAATCGGTATTTATGATTTTGTTGACCACTACCCTGCCTGGAAATGCTGCCTCCATTCTTTTTGCAATTTCACTGTCATCAGGATCCCAATTGCCTATGGCACTGAGACGGGCATCAGGGTGGGGGGCATGCACAAAGGCATGAACAGGACGATCAGGTGTGGTCATGCGTGCCAAGGCTGTAACAACAAAAGAAGAGTCCAAGCCGCCAGATAACATTGAAGCAAGAGGAGCATCGCCCTCAATCAGCTTGGCAATGGTTACATCAAATATGTCGAGGTAAGCATCTCTGGCATGCTTACCTTCCAGGTGCGGTTCGCCCCAAACATCTGGTCCGCTCCATTCGGTTTCCTCAGGTGGGGTATCGATCGAATTCCACCGGGCAAAAATCCCTGCCGGTACCCGATGGACTTCATTGTAAGGAGTCTTTCGATCACATCGCTCCCCAGCAAGGTACTCCGTGATATAAGTGTGATTAAGTGTAGTCGGCTCTTTTCGACGCATAATAACGTCACTGGGACTCACTCCGATCAGCAGATTTGGACGACCGGTTGTATCATGGTCAATTGACCAATACAAACCACCGTTGAGCATGGTCGAGGCTGTTGCAATTACTACACCATCATAACGCTGGATTGTTGTTGCCCATTGAAAGTCCGGAGGGTTTCCCTTTATTGGCCGCCTAAGCAGAAAATCTATGAGCGTGCGGGTGGAAGCATCATCCTTTGCTCCCCAAACAACAGCGCTAACTTCTGGATTTGGTATAGATGAGAACAGTGAAACATAATCCCATTTCACTTGATTGGTGGTTTGCATAAGAGATCCTGTTACATCTATGAAATCTTTAATTTCACAAAGATATATATAAGAATGGAATATGGGGGTCTCTTCACTTTGATACTGAAGGTTCAAAAGAAAACACTGTTCTTGCGTCCTCTACAGCTGCTCTTCGATCCTCCCTTCATTCATCTTGTAAATCCGATCAGCAAGATGGAACCATCGATCGTCATGAGTTACCGAAATAACAATTTTGCCGCGGGCCTTCAGGTCGGGAAGAAGCTCTTCATAAAAGATACGACGGAAGTGAGGGTCCTGGTCAGCAGCCCATTCGTCAAGCACAATAACCTGTTTGTCTTCAAGCTCAGCAACAATAAGAGCCAGTCGCTTCCGTTGACCTGTTGACAGGTCTATAGTGCTGAACGATCCATTACAAACCGAAACCTTGTCATGCATTTCCAGACGTTCCAGCAAGGTGTTGATTTTTACAGGATCCGGGTCTTTTATCGAGTAGAGTCGTCGTGAAAGATGAAAGTCTGAAAAAATGGCGGAAATCCTGTTTCTGTAGTCCTGCATCTGCTCAGTTGTTACAGGTATGCCATTCGTTAAAACCGAACCCGAATCAAGCGGGATAAGGCCGGTAAGCAGGCGCAGAAGTGTTGATTTGCCCGACCCGTTTCCACCGGTTATAAAAGTGATCTGCCCGGCCTTGAACTCTGCGTTGAGTGGTCCGACAGAAAATAACGGAGACCCTGACGTGTCTCGGTAAGAGAGTGTTGCCTCATGCAGAGCTATCGATAAAGTATCATTCTCAAGCCGCCCGGTCTCTTCACATGATGCAGCTTCTGCCGCGGCACTGAGATTTTTTTCCATCGTCTCAATGTTTTCAAGTGCCAGCTCAGCTTGTGTAAGCATAGGGGTAACAAAAGAAACGGTACTCACTGGTCCGGCTATAAAAAGAACAGCAATAGTTGCAGGCAAAGCCACTTGAAAAAAGCCGTCAACAAACAAGGGCACAACAAAAACGATCAATCCGGCCAATGAATAGAGCATTGCCTCAATGATGGCATAATTACGGCCCCATTGAGCTTTTAATAATGAATTGGTTGTCCTTGACGTATGAGAAGCTTCACGAAGCGTATTGATCACCCCGTCAGCCCTTGGTCCGTTCATCCTGACTTCCTTAAATCCATTCAAAAGTTCCGTGAGACCGTCAAACACACGTCCTTCGGCAGATGCCGCCGATTGCATTAATGCTCGCAAAGAATGGACGCGCTTAAACCGTACCGAAACAGTCAGGCCCGCAAGGCCAAATGCAAGAACACAGGCCAACGGTGATAGCCAGGCAAGATAGATGGCAAGAAAGACCAGTATTATGGCATGCTGAAATCCAATCACAAGCATCGGCAGCACCTCCGCCAGGATTTGCGTATCCTGCGTAAGCACGCCCTGTACATTTGCTCGACCAATCCTGTCAATCGTCACAAGGTCAGTTTTGCGTACAAGGTTGAAAAGCCGAATCCGGAGTTTATGAATCAAACGCTCACTATCAATTGATGAGGTTACCAGAGTATGGATTTGTGTAACATGAAACAGCAGAATACTGATTGCAAACATCAAGAGAAGCCGACCGCTTATTTTGCCGTTAGCAGCCTCTTTCGTGGCGGCCGAAACAATTCCTACAATAGAAGTCGCAGCAACCGCCGACAACGTATTGACGAAAAAAACCGAAAGGAGATTTTCTGGAATTTCACGCATTACGGTTTTAAATATTCTCATCTCTCCCCCTTTCATTTGTCAGTAACTCAGTTATCCGACCTTCCTCAAGGTGGAGTATGCGATCAGCAGCGTCAAAGTAACGGTCATCGTGCGTCACAGCAACAATAGTCAGGCCTCGACGCCGCAGTTCCGGTAAAAGTTCATGGTAAAATTTTTTCCTGAAAAACGAATCCTGATCTGCTGCCCATTCGTCAAGTATAAGGATAGGTTTTTTTTCAAGCAGTGCGGCAACAAGTGCAAGACGCTTGCGTTGTCCGGTTGAAAGATTTGTCCGCGCAAACCTGTTCTCCTTGATTCCTGTGATATGCGCCATCTCCATCCAGTTCAAAAGATCTTCAGCTGTCAGTTGGTCGATTGTTTCGATACCAAAGAGCTGCGAAAACAGATGAAAGTCCGAAAAAACAGGAGCTATCAAAGCACGATAACTTGCAAGCATGTCCGACGAGATCACCTTATGGTCAATCGTCAGTAACCCGCGACTGGGATGATAGAGTCCGGTCAGCAGTTTAATAAAGGTAGATTTCCCTGACCCATTACCGCCGGTCACAAATATCATTTCACCTCTTTTGATCTCAACATTCAGCGGCCCGATAGCAAAGGGCTTCTCACCGGATTGCGAAGGAAACGAAAACTCAATGTTAGCCATCCGGATCTCAGAAAAGTTTTCCGGAATGCTGTCAGGCTCCGAATGACTGCCTTGTTCTTCAAGTGCGATAAGCTCCTCATCCAACTCCATCATGCGATCAGCGGCAGCCGTTGCAGCCCGTAAAACACTCAAAGACTGCATCAGGCCAAAAATCGGCGCTATCATAAACATGATTGCTGCAGATATCTTCACCAGCTCTTTACTCACAGAAGGGGAGTAAAGCGGCACAATAAAAACAACAAGACCAAGCATAAAGTGAAACATGGTTTCACCAAATACAAACTGCTGCCAGCTTTGTCGGTGCAACTCACTGCGAGCAGTGACCGTGTGAGAGGAAAGCATCCCAAAGTCCTCACCCAGGGCCCGACTATGAGCACTCGAGAGGCGTTGCTCCTTAAACCCGTCCAGAAGGTCAGAGACACATTCAAAAAGTTTCGACTCGTCAGCTGCCAGATTCTTCTGACATTTCTCAACCGATAACCCTAATTTATAATAGACCATTGCAGCGGCAACCAGCAAACAAGTCAGCAGAAAAAAGGATAATATTGAAACCGTTGCGATATAAAGAAGAATGGTCACGGTCAGTATAATTGATCGTGATGCCATGGCAAGGTACTGCGAGTTCGACGAAATAACCTTGCAGCTTTGAGTAATGCTTCCGAACAGTCTCGTTTGGCCAAAGTGCTCAAGTTTCCAAAGATCAGCATGACGAACACGATTAATCAGCCGCATCCGCAAATAGTCAATTGCCTGTTCAATATCAGCCGCAAACCGGGCAATCATCTGACTGTCAGAGACCACATAAATAATCACGCAGACAACAAACATCCCGGCAATAGGGAGATCAACAAATTTCGCTTTTGTGTAATCAATTTTCTGAGCTGCGTAGGTAACAAGAGCAAGAATGGCAGTAGTACTCAGTGCAGAGAGAACAGCACTGATTAAAAGCCGGTGAAGTGGCTTTTTTTCAAGTAATTGCAGCAGGCGAAGCAGACTCACTGGACTCTCCTACTTACAAAGATGGCGGCTCGTGGCATGGTAGTTTATCTCGTATGCTTTACGGGTAAAGATGTAAAGTTATTGCTTCAACATTTCTCTTAAAAGCCTCACAAAGAAGCGTATGGTTCTTTTCTTTCAAACAGCTCTCTACTCCCAACCCTATTTTTCCATTTCTTTGCAATCCATTGATGTCAATCATATTTCCATACCGGTTATCCGGGCACATGCTTTCCCCGCTTGCCTCTCCCATACGTATCTGCCATACACTCTCTTCAGTACCGCCAACTTTTTCAAGATAATTAAAAAGAATCAGCGGCATCTTGTCATAACCGTAAATCGCTCCATATCCTATTCCGTTATTTGGAACACTACTCAGCCACTCCCTGTTAGCCATTACAGTCTCATCAATATCTTTTCCCACCGTTAAACACACAGGATACAGCGTCGTGAACCACCCGACCGTTCTCGAGACATCTAACCGGTCGTTTACCGGAACGCGACCATGTTTTTCCAGCGTTATCCAGTTTTTCTTTTTTAGCGTCAGTTCATAAAGTGCATAACTTAAAGCGCTAAGCAGTACATCGTCAATATTACCATTATTTTTTAACAATAATCTCGTACAGATCTCAGGAGAAAATTCCACTCTGATATATCGTAATTCCCGGTCATCCTTTTCTGCAAGTTCCTGCCAATCTCCCTGATATTGTTCCACCTCTTCCTGTACAGTTTTCCAAAAGTATCGTTCATCAGCCGATGCAGTTTTTCCGTATTCATCAACAGCCTTAATCCATTGACGGTAGCTGCTCCCATTATTATCCACCTTTTTGCCTTCATAGAGATCTTTGAGATCTTCCCGAATTATCGGCCAGCTGGCAGCATCAACAACAAGATGATGAAAAGAGAGAAAAATCCGTTCGCTCCCGTCTTCATATCCTCTCACAATACCCGCTTGCCAAAGATACCCTGTTTCCACATCAAAACTGTTTTGCCAGCTTGTAAGCTCCTTACCTATAGCCTCTTCTGTTTTCCCGGTAATGTTCAGCTCTTTAAGCCGAGCAATGGAGCTTTCTTTCCTGAACCGCTGTTTGCCATCAGGATAGTAAGCCCTCAGCGTTTCATGCAGATCGTTCAGCTTCTGCAGTGCAACACGGAGTTGTGATGAGTCAATGTTCTCATTGACATGGATGAGAAAAGAGTGGTTGAAATGATTCTTATCCTTAAGAGGTTTTGTTAAAAACCATTGCTGAATAGGAAGACACCCTTCAGCCTTTTGCAACTCATCCTGCCCCATTAATCTATACATGCTTTTCATAGCATCATTTATCTGTTATGTGTTAAAGTATCCGCATGAATAGTCTGTAAGGCCGCGTTCATAAGTATCCGAGCTCCTTCAACGGGGATTGCCGGCCAGGTAATGCCTAGCCTTTCAAGCAGAAGCTGCGTACGGTCTGAGGTAACCACCACACCATGTGTTCTGCTCAGGAGAGATGCGTCAGTTTGAAGCCTGTAATTATCCACAGTTTCGGCAAGTGCCGCTTCCATATCCGGCTCATCAATCGCATCCTGTAGCCTTTGCAGAAACTCACCAATATCGCAGGTTCGGACAATCTTTTCCATTCCCTCTGCAGCAAGCATAAGGTCAGCCAGTCGGTCAAGGCGTGACGTCTCGATATGGTGTATCTCATTCGTTAACGTTTTTCTCCCGGCAAGCGCAACCAGAGATCGTGCAACCACATCAACATGGCAGAGCGATGCTTTCAGCTCCACAGGTAAAACTCCAAGACGAATAAAAGCAACCAGTTGACGGAAAAACGCATTATCCGAAATGTTGAGCTGTAAAACAGTACTGTCAGAGGCAAAAGCTACGTTACCAACCCGGTGGATGCAGGCGTTTGCCAATTCCCCGCGTGACGCTATAACCAGACGTTCAGCCTCCTGTTTGGTACGTATATAGTAGTTGTCGTCCGGTGTATCAGGGGCAAAATCATACTCTGTATACAGCCTTAACCTGTTTGCCGTTGAGTTGCCGAACACCGATAGGGTAGATACAAAGTGGAAGTCCGAAGGATTCGGCTTCCCGAGTGCAGCCAAAGTTAAGAGGTGGCGAGTCGCATCCACATTGTCAGCAAGAAAATCACGGTAAAGACCAATATGATTTACATTTGCAGCACAATGGTAAATGGCATCCACGCTTTCCGAAAGCAAACCATAATCCTCGTTCGAAAGAAGAAATTCCGCATCCCGAAGGTCACCCCTGAGAACATTCAGGCGCGTGTTATCACGGAGCATGGCGCCCGCCTCAAGCCCGAAATAACCAGACAACACATGTCCAAGTCTTGTACGTGCCGATTGATGGTCAGAGCTGCGAACCAGAGCCGTTACAGTAATCGCAGGGTCGGCAAGAAGCTCACGCAAAAGGTAACTGCCAAGATAACCGGTAGCTCCTGTCAAAAGAACATGACGGTACGACTGCCGCAAAACAAGATCACGCTTACCTTCATCGTGCATACGGGTTTCATAGAGGAGTCGTTGAGGCCGCAATGCCTCATCACGTTCACTTCCCACGGTCGCACGAATGTCCATATCATGAGCATATTCGGTACGAAGCGCCCCGATAATCGAGCGCAGGTGCAGAGAAAGAGGTCGGCAAAAAAGAGCAAAGTCCGAAAGAACCGGGTGTTCATAAAGGGTATTGACGTGGCATTCAAATTCACGACGGAGTTGCCCTATAACGGCAATGGCACGGAGACTGTCCCCCCCGAGTTCAAAGAAATTATCCTCACGCCTGACGAATGGACAATTGAGAAGCTGTTTCCAGACCTCGCCAACCCTCTTTTCCGTAGCGTTTTGTGGTTGTGTTTTGAGCGAAGAGCCATGTATGGCGATACCATCGGCAATACCGGCACTAACGCTTATTTCAACAGCGTCTAAAAGTCCCTGTCGGTCAACCTTCCCTGCAGCATTGAGCGGCACAGATGCAATTCGGACTATAGATGCAGGAATCATGTAAGAGGGGAGTGCTGCCGAGAGATAACGTATCCACTCTGGCTGACTTGGAGTTGAAGTTTCAGAATCGATGGTTACAAAAGCACGGAGCATCTGGGTTTGATCCTGGAGTGTTTCCACAAGAGCAATAGCCTGCTTAACCCCCGGATAGCCCGCTATGCGATGCTCAATTTCACCAAGTTCAACCCGCTGGCCACGCAATTTAACCTGAGAGTCCTTTCTGTTAAGAATTTGCAATTCGCCCGATCTGATCCACCGGCCAAGATCACCGCTCCGGTAGCACCTTTCTCCGGCAAAATCCACAAAAGCAGCCGCAGTAAGCTCCGGCCTGTTAAGGTATCCCGCAGCAAGCCCGGGTCCCGAAATCAGAACCTCACCAGTCACACCGGGCGGCAGAATTTTACCCTCTTCATCCACAATGGAGAGTACAACGTTCGAAAGAGGACGACCAACTGTGATCTGCATGGTATCCCATGAAACACGGCCTATTGTCGCAGCGGCAGTACTTTCAGTAGGGCCATATCCATTAAAATACGCAAGCTTCGCAGCGTAAAAGCGTGCATCTTCAAGAATGGGAGCCTCACCGACAGTCATGAGAATGCGCAACCCCGGAAAGTCCGAGCGTTCAAATAAACGCAGATACGATGGCGACATTGTGGCAACCGTAACGCCGCATCGCCCAAGCAACGCATGCATACCCGAAATATCGTTCATCTCTTCGCGCCTTACGAGTACCAGTGCCGCACCTGTTGACCAGCTTGTAACCAGATCGCTTATCCATAAGTCAAAAGAAGGTGAAGAAATCAGGAGCAACCGGTCCTCAAAAGTAATACCAAGGATTTCAGACCCACCAAGACCCAGATTAATCAGGCCTTTATGCAGCAGGACCACCCCCTTAGGGACACCGGTGGAACCGGATGTGTAGAGTATATAGGCCCTGTCATCAGGTGTAATGGTCACGTTGAACTCCGCAGAGTCAACTGCCCCACAAAGCATATCTTCAGCTCGTACGACGATAACGTTATCGCCCCAGAGTTCACGAGGCACAGAAAGGCTGTCGAGCACAACAATTATTCGCACGCCTGCATCCCTGGCCATAAAAGCAAGCCGTTCAGCCGGAAGATCAGCAGTAAGTGGCAGGTAGCAGCCAGTTGCTTTCCAGATTGCAAGCACAGTTTCCGGCAGGGCAGCGGACCGTTCCGTAAATACCCCCACCGTTTCCCCACGTTTAACCCCCATGTTGAGCAGGGCATGAGCCAAAGCATTACTTCGAGAGTTTACCATTTCATAACTTTGCACGCCCGAATCAGTGACGATTGCCGGACGTTCAGGATGCGTAAGGGCAATGTCACAAAACAGCTCAGGAAAAGTTGCAGCCCGCCAGGACCGCAAAGGGCCCCTCTGCCAAATATCAAGCAATTGTTGTTCTTCAGGCAGCAGAAAAGGAAGCACAATCTCTTTCTGGTACTGATTTCTCCCAAGAAAACGCATCCATCCCACAATCGAATCAAACCATGTATGGGCGGTATCCTCCATATAAATGGAAGCATTAGCGTACCATGTCAGCACAAGCCCACCATCCGGCACACCCTCATGCACAAGAACCAGATCCTGTGCCGGCGCATTGCGTCGCAGCTCATAACAGGTTTCGCCAGCTACTGGAAGCGCGATACCGGTAAAAAAGAAATCCGTTTCAGGAGTGATGTCTACCGGCGGGTTTTCAGTGGCAGCAATATCAAAGAGAGGATAACGCCCGGGATGAGTTGCATGGGAATGTCCTAGCCTGAAATCACCATACATCTGTGCAAAAGGGTAGCGGGAATGCTGAAGAGCATCCGCAAGATGCTGTTGCATGGCCTGTACAGAATTCTCAAAACATTCTGATTCGGCAAGATGGCATGCAAGCGGGAGCATATTGATAAAATAGCCGACGCTCTGAGCTTCCGCTGCGGATTGGCGAGTTGAAGCTGCCGTGCCTAAAAGAAACCCGGAACGTCCGGTACGACGTCGCACTTCAAATCCGAGCACCGTGAGCATCAGCGCATGGAGCGTTGCGTTGTTTCGCTGTGCAATCGTGCGAAGCGCTTGTACAGTGGCAGCATCAAGACGGGTACGGAAACAATGGCTTCCAGTGCACGACGAAGCAGAACGTGCATTTGCCCGCGGTTTGTCCAGAGGCCATTCATCAAGAGCATCAGGAGCAACGTCAAGCAGTTCCCCGATATTGCTTTGCCAGTATGCAGCATCACTGCGGGCAGTTTCACTCCCTATATAGGCCGCCTCCAAAGCAGCGGAATAGTCAAATCCGATGAGCTTTGGTTTCAGCGTATGGCCTTTTATCAGTTCAGACAGTTCATCAAGAAGAATACCGAGAGAAAGCCCGTCACTCACAGCATGATGCATAACCACCCAGAAAATCAGCTTCCCCCCATCAACCTCCATCAACCCGGCACGCCAGAGGCCCGGTTGGCTCATGCAAAAAGGCTCACCCAGCCTACTGTTGATACGTCCGAACGCTTCATCATCAGTCAGCACACACTGAATCTCCAGGCTCTTATCCAGTTGATTGGAGATGACCCTTCTCAACACACCGGATTCATCCTCCAAGAAACCAGTACGCAGCGAATCGTGTCGCACAACCAATTCCTGCCAGAGCATCTGCCATCGTTCAAGAGGCAGCGTATTGCCATGCACAACAAGTTTCAAAGGAATATTGAACCCGCAAGTCTCAAGACCAGCCTGTTCAGCAGTCCAGAACTCCCGTTGACCCAGAGTCGCCAGATCAGTCGACAAATGTATTCCTGCCTCAACAGGGCGAGCAAGCCTTACTCGTTCCGCAAAACCCGCAAGCGTCGGTTCAGCAAAAAGCTCTCTCGCCGGAACCTCACAGCCAAGTTTTTTTTGAAGCTGGTGAGCAACCGCAATCGCACGCAGGCTGTGTCCCCCAAGTGCAAAAAAATTATCTTCCCTATGGATAGGACTTTTACCAAGAATAGCTCTCCATATTTCAGCAATGCAGCACTCAAGTTCATTGTCCGGAGTCGTCAACCCCAAAGGCTCAGAGTGTTCCTCCAGCAGGGCAAGAAGTGCTGAACGGTCAACCTTGCCCGAAACGGTCAAAGGAATCGATGCAACAGCAATCAAACCCGAAGGAATCATGTAAGAAGGCAGTCTGTCCCTAAGCTGCTTCTGCCACTCAGCTACGGCAGGCATCTGCTCCCCGTTTTTAAGACGGACAAACGCCCATAAACTTGTTGAACCCCCATGCTTTGCATACAGGAGAACAACAGCTTGAGATATTGCCGAAAAACTGCACAACGCCTGCTCAATCTCGCCCGGTTCAATGCGAATACCGCTTATCTTTACCTGATCGTCGATCCGGCCAACAATCTCAATCGACCCATCCGTATGCCAGCGGCCAAGATCACCCGACCGGTATCGCCGTCCATCAGGCGTCACAACAAAACATGACTTCGTCAGTTCCTTTCGATTCAGGTATCCCTGACTGATGCCTGTTCCGCCAAGCCATATTTCGCCCGTAACACCAGGAGGAATCCGTTCACCGCCTGCGTCACAGATATGAACACTGGTATTCGGTAACGGTTTCCCTGCCGATATAAAACTAACGTTGTCAGCACTAAGGATTCCCATGGTGCTGGTGATGGTATTCTCAGTTGGGCCGTATGCGTTGAAATACTTGAGTTTCGGAGCATATCTCAGCACATCGCCGGGCACCGGCGGTTCACCTCCGGTAACAAGAATCCTCAGAGATGGTGGCAGCTCAACTCCATCAAACAGCCCAAGGTAGGTCGGAGTAATGTCAGCAACGGTAACCGAAAAAGTTCTCAAAAAATCAATAAACCGGGTTGGCGATTCAACAATTTCATTAGTCACATGGCAGATCGCAGCCCCGCAGGAAAAGGGCACTCCAAAGTCCGACAACGAGACATCAAACGACGGAGAAGCAAACATCAGACATCGGTCACGAGTGCTCAGACCCAAGAGTTCACCTGCACCGAGCACCATATTGACAAAGCTTTTATGACTGATCAGCGTCCCTTTAGGTCTCCCTGTTGATCCTGAAGTATAAAGGATGTAGGCAACATCATCAGGCGTTCCTGTACCGGTAACTCTTTGTGAGTGTTGCTCCCTAAACGTTTCCGACAACTCCAGCGGCCGCAACACCATTGGCAGTTCAAGTGCCAACTGCTCCGGAACCGCACATTCATCAAGTGCTATAAGGTGTGAAACCCCGGCATCATGCCCTATAAAGGCCAACCGTTCCTGCGGCAGGTCAAAAGCAAGCGGCAGATAGGTTCCACCGGCTTTCCAGATACCCAGAACAGCCGCAGGGAGGTGCGCTGAACGTCCAGACAGAACTCCAACAACACTTCCACGCCCGACTCCCTGAAGCAAGAGAGCGTGGGCAATGGTGTTAGCTTTCTCCTCAATATCCCGATACGATAAGGTGTTGTTACTGGTTATAACAGCCGGGCGATCACCCTGACCAGGCCTATCCACTATCATTGCAAACAGTTCATGAAACCCTGCATGCGGTCGCTCGACAGCTTCACCCTGTTCCCAGCCTGCAAGCACTCTCTCTTCATCCGGCAGAAGCCGTGGCAGGGGTAGTACCGAACGAAGGGGATCAGCCGCCAACCATTCAGCCCATCCCGTCAAGGCATCAAGCCAGATTCGAGCATTCTCACAAGAGTATACAGCCGAATTGACATGCCATTGCAGAAGCAGTTCACCACCTTCCAGATTCTCATGAATAAGAACCATATCCTGTCCGGGAGAAGCATCAGTATGTTCATAGCTGATGGATGTCGTCGCACTTGTTGCTCTTGAAAAACGACGAGCGCCTTTGCCCGAAGGGGTTCCCGGGTTTTCAGTTACAGCAATATCGAAAATCGGATACCGCTGGGGATTCCGTATCTCAGGATACAGCTCCCAGAAAGCATGGTAAATACGGGAAAACGGTAACCGGGCATGCTGTAAAGCCTCAGCAAGAGATCGTTGCGTCTCATGTACAAGGTCGCCAAAACATTGCTCATCTCCCGGTTTAAGGTGAAGGGGCAGCATATTTACCCCGTAACCAACAATGTTCGAGTCGGATGCCGACTCCCGAACCGATGCGGTTGTGCCGATCACGACATCTTTCCGACCTGTACGGCGCCTCACTTCCAGTGCGAGAACTGAAAGAACCAGACCGTGAAGCGTTGTTTTATATGTACGAGCAAGAACCTTCAATCCTTCAGTTGTCTCAGCATCAAGGAGCACTTCAAATCTATGGCTCCCGGGAGGTTTAGCTGAAGAGCGAGGCATATCAAGAGGCCATTCATCAAACGCAGCAACAGGGATTCCCTGTAACAGGTTTGTCCAGTACCCGAGATCATTGGCAGAATCCACAGAAGCAAAGTACAATTGCTCCCGTAACGCAAACACCATACCACTCTTGCTGAAAGAGGGAAGCCCTCCACCTGCCAGCAGAGTGTTCAATTCATCAAAAAGTGTTCCAACCGACTGTCCGTCACCGACAGAGTGGTGCAATGCAAGCCAGAAAAAGCACCTCAGTTCATCACGAGCCTCAACAATACCCGCGCGCCATAGCGGCAGAACACGCATTGAAAAAGAGGTGAACTGGCGTTTTCTAAGGTGAGCCAGTGCGGCGGCAGTTGTCTCTACAGAAGCAAATTCAAGGGTAACATCGATTTCTTGCACGACCCTTCGTTTCAACTGACCGCTCTCATTCTCCTCAAAAAAAGAACGCAACCCCTCATGGCGGGCAACAAGGGTTTTCCAGGCACTCTGCCAGAGACCCAGCGAAACCACCCCGTTGACGGCATAGTATACCGGAATAGTGAACGTACGAGTATCCAATCCGGCAGTTTCCGCAATCCAGAACTCTATTTCCCCCTCAGAAGCCAGATCAGTTACACCCGCACACACTCTCTCCTCAACAGCAGGCAGCAAGTCGATGCGGGCTGCAAAATCCGAAAATATCGGAGCTGCAAAAAGGGCTCGGGCAGAAACCTTTCGGCCGAGACTTTCCGAGATACGATGAGCCAGTGTTACAGCAAGCAGGCTGTTTCCCCCAAGCCCAAAAAAGTTGTCATGCCGGGCAACTGGTTGACCCAGTACATCACTCCAAAGAAGAGCGATTTGTTCTTCAAGCGGTCCTTCCGGCATTTCACGAACAACAGCGTTATCCTGCTTTCTGGCAAGAAGAAGAAGCGCATCCCGATCGACTTTTCCAGACGGTGTAAGAGGAATCGCTGATAATTGAACGAAGCTCGCCGGAATCATGTGAGCCGACAAGCGTTCAGCAAGAAAAACCGAAAGCGAATCTTCAGAAACAGATTCTTCTTTTTTTGGCTGAATAAAAGCCTTAAGCACCTTAATGCCACTATCGAGTTCATCAAGAATAACAACAGCGTTGAGGATTGCCGGATGATTGCAAAGTGTCTGCTCAATTTCACCAAGTTCAACACGTTGTCCGTTCAGCTTTATCTGATGATCAAGACGGCCGATGATTTCTATTTCTCCCCCCGCCGTCCATCTCCCATAGTCACCCGACTTATAAAACAAGGAATCAGGGGTTGATACAAAATGCTCCGCACTCTGCTCCGCCCGATTCACATACTCGCGTGCAATACCCATACCGCCAAGCCAAAGTTCTCCCACAACACCGGGCGGCACAAGCGACCCGTCACCACGCCTGATCGACATACGCACATTCGGGAGAGGTCGTCCTGTCGTTATAGGAATATCCGGATCATGATCCATCTCCAATCGTCTTCCCGAAACCACAATCGTTGCCTCAGCAGGTCCGTAAAAGTTCCAGAACTCACTCCGGTCAGCATGAAGTTGCAAATCGTTGTGATTTGGAGCCTCACCACCAGTTAAAAGGATACGCAACCCTTCAAAAGGCACCTGCTCACTGACCCGAAGGTATGAAGGCGCATGAAACGCAACCGTAACCCCGAAATCCCTGTAGTACCGCTTCATCATCCAGGGATCATCCCTCAGTGCCGGCGATACAGGTACCAGAGTAATTCCATTCATCAACCCGTGACCCATTTCCCATAAAGAAGCATCAAATCCCAGACTCGATACCAGCGACATCCGGTCATCCCATTGCAGACCTGTTCGCTCAGCCACACCAAGAATGGTATTTATATATGCGGCGTGAGTTACCGGAACCCCTTTCGGCATGCCGGTTGTTCCCGAAGTGTAAATGATGTACGCAATATCATCCGGCGAGCCATCAACGTGAGGACGTTTGTCCGATGGCTGAGACTCATCAGGTCGGATAACATGACCGATCAAATCAGAGAGAAGTTGAGGAATCGCAAGCCCGTCAAGAACAGCAAGAAACTCAGCCCCGGCATCCTTTGCCATTAAGGCCAGACGTGCTGCAGGATATTCACTGGGAAGCGGCAGATAAGTTGCCCCCGCTTTCCATATTCCAAGCACAGTTTCTAAAATATTATCAGTTCCCGAGGCCAGCACAGCAACCACAGTTTCACGCCCGACACCCTCCTCTATAAGACGATCAGCAATACCATTCGCCCGTTCATCGATCTCCCTGAAGCTTTCATTCCTTTCTTGACCAAGAATGGCCGATCGGTTCGGATGCCTGTCTGCAGAATCTTCAAAAAATTCAAAGCAGCGTCTCTTAGGTCGGTAAGTCTCCTCTCCCCGCTCCCATTGTTCCAGAAGAGCTTTTTCCCGGGGAAGTAAAAGAGGGAGTTGCTGTTTAATCCGTTCCGGGTTTTCCGCAAGCCAGCGAGCCCAATCCGCAAACGAAGAAATCCATCCATTCGCGCTCTCCATCGAACAAACATCAGGATTCCATGTCAAAAGAAGATTCAGCCCACCCTCATCTTCAAGACAAGGCTCATGGCTGAACGAAAGGTCAAGACCCGCAGGCGTATATTCAAGTTCACCGGGCATCGTTCGTGGTTCAAGCGTAAGCCCAGTTTCCAAATCAATGGCTCTCCGCGACGGAATAGCAGTCAGCGCAACATCAAACAGCGACGTGCGCGACTGCGAACGGAGTTCAGGATATTTCTGCCGGACCTCCCGATAAAGAAGACCAGCCGGGTAAGCTCCGTGTCCGACAGTTTCAGTAAGTGAAGCCTGTGTACGTTGGAGTAACGACGCAAGGGGAATATCCTCATCCTGCACAAGGATTACAGGCAGCACATTCACAAAATGCCCTATCGCCGTTTCACCACCAGCCGGACGAATCGATATTCCGCTCCCGAGCATAATGTCGCTTCGCCCGGCCCGTCGTCTGATTTCATGAGCAAGAAGAGTGAGCAGCAAAGCATGAAGCCCGACCCCCGCGGCTTTCGCCAGACGGCTGAGAAGAGCAACAGTAGAGGCATCAAGGTGCTCTAACAGCGGCTTCGCACCCCTAAGAGAAGGTAAAGACGGCCTTGTAAGGTGAGGTTCAGCCACGTACTCATCAAAGGCATTGTTCCCTCTAAGGACAAGAGCATCAACTCTGTTATGCCAGAACTCACGGTCACTCGCCATCCGGGTTGAGGCAAAATAGTGCTGTTCAGCATAACTCGCCAGAGCTATACCATCAGGCGCAGGCGGCAACAAAGGTCCACCGAGAAGATCAAGCATATCTTCAAGAATCAGTCGGGCTGAAGTACCGTCCACAACACTATGGTGCAGGACAAACCAGAACAGGCATTCATGTTCATTATCAACTGAAATAATGCCCGCTCTCGTCAAAGGGGGAGAGGTCAGCAAAAACCGCTTCTCTGCCCAGTATGTCACAATCACACTCGCCTCATCAATCGTAGCACAGTGGTCCACAGAAAATAAGTGATAGTCAGGCAGTTCATTCAGTGCGAGAGTCCGCCAGCGCAGCACATTATTGTCGTCCTGATAAAACCCTGACCGCAAAGCCGCATGCCGTTCTACAAGCCGGGACCACGCCGATTGCCAGACCTCCGGTGTAAACAATCGGCCCGAGACTTTCAGAACCTTCACAATATGGGAAGCCGCTGGTGCCGCGCCGATTTCTGAAGCAATCCAGAAATTCTGCTGATCAGAAGTAGCAATATTTTCAACAGGCGTTGCATCATCTACGCCCGCCGGCTCTTCCCTCAACGATAAAATTTGTGCAGCTAAATCTTTAACCCTCAATGATGTCAGGATTGTCTGCACAGATACATCATACCCCAGCGACCTCAACCGTTGACTAACGGCAATAGCCATAAGGCTTGTTCCGCCGACAGCAAAAAAATTATGTTCCCTCATGATTGGCCGGACATCAAGGAGCTCTTCCCAGATTTCAGCAATGGCAAGTTCCAGCTCACCCTTCGGCAGCGTTCCGCCCTCCAGATCAAGATCTGCGCTGATAAAGGAATCCATAAGCCTCATCAAAGCCTTTTGGTCAACCTTGCCGACAGCGTTAAGAGGTATGGCATCAACAACCGCAACCTGGGCAGGAATCATGTAAGAAGGGAGAGTCCGCCCCAAAAACTCACGCCAGTCAACAGCTTGATCCTCATGTTCAGGATGACACTCCACACAAGCAAAAAGGCGCCCATTAACAAACAGGACAGCCGATTGCCTTACGTTAGGGTGGCGTTGAAGTGTAGTTTCAATATCACCGAGCGAAACAGCTTGGCCTGAAATTTTGACCATATTATCTGCCCGTCCAAGCGTCTCAAGTTCTCCGTTTATGTTCCAACGGGCAAGATCGTGAGATCGAAAAGCACGACCATAGCGCGTATCTGCAAAAAAAGCAGCGGTTAATTCAGGCTGTTTTAAATACCCGGGCGAAACCCCCACCCCAATCACATGGAGTTCGCCAACCTCACCTTTCGGAACCTCTCGTCCTTCCTTATCCAGGAGATAAACAGCAGTATTCGCAAAAGGCCGTCCACTCGGAATACTGTCATTATCATCCGGAACCACACGATGCATGCAGATCGTACCGCAAACCTCCGTCGCCCCATGAATATTCCAATACTCCACATATCGAGCATAATATCTGGCATCATCAGCATTCGGTCGCTCGCCAGCAGTAATAATGCAGCGCAACCCCTTCGGCACAGCCCTGTTCAGCAAGTGCAGATAAGACGGCGTAAACATTGCAATAGATACCCCAAGCCTCTCCATAAGAGCAAGCAGAAGTTCAGGGCTGTCGATTATTGATCGAGTAACAGGTACATAAGCGGCACCAGCCATCAAAGGCAGGCAGAGTTCACGAAATCCAAGGATGAACCCGGGCGAACTCGAAAGCAGAATGCGATCCTTGCAGCATATGTTATGTGCAGCAATATGCCCAACCGCCATATTCAAACAGGCATCATGCCGAATCATCACCCCTTTAGGTGTACCCGTAGACCCTGAAGTAAAAAGAAGAGCAGCTAAATCGCTTGACCGGGAGCTCTGTTCCGAAGGTAACCCATGTTCCTGCGTGACTTCAGATAATGTCTCCGGCCTGATAACTCCGTCAGAAAAAGAGAGAGCGCCATTACTGATAAGGGCGCTAAAAAGAACCTGCGGAAGTTCTATGCCATCAAGCACAATAATACGCCGAATACCCGCCTGCACAGCAATATTTTCAAGCCGGGCCTGAGGCAGGTCCGCAACCATTGGCACATAAACTCCACCAGCCTTAAGTATTCCGACAAAAGCAGCAGGTAATCCTGCCGAACGCTCAGTCAGAACCCCGATTGCTTCCTCGGTTTCAATTCCTCGGCTAAGCAGTTCCCCGGCAATTCTTTCAGCAGCAGCATCCAGTTCCGCATAGGTCACCAAACCGCTGTCAGTAATAACCGCAGGCGATGACGGCTGCTTAAGCGCTAATGTCCTGAAATGTTCATGTATTCTTCCGGAATAATGCATGCATCCTCAGCGAGCGCCTTCGTTATCAGGGAATAGAGCAGTCTGGTACCCGAGACAGCGGTAACCGTTAGCCGCCGATGCCCGATCGATAGAGCGAACCCATTCAGCCTTTGCACCCAGTTCATGTTTTACCCAGTTGCAGATGCTGATAGTTATACCATGCTCCTCAGCAGCAACCTTAATTTTCTTAAGATATTCAACACATACGCCCCGCTCAGGAGCCAGCCTCGAACGCTGCTTGATATGGTTCTGATTTTCTTCAGACAGATACGGTCTGAAAAACTCCCCAATCAGGCCAGGGTCAAAGTGATTGATATACTGAGCAAGGATAACCAGATTTCTGATTTCAGTAGTCAGAAATTCCGGCTTGATATTTCGAACACCGGCAGATGCAAGAAGAGCAAAATAGTTGTGGATATTCTCATCAGTCAGGTAAGGCAGCATCAGCGGCTGGCACAGCACAGACTCAGCATATATCCCCAGTTCGCGGCATTGAACAAGAGTATCAAGGCGCTCTTCAATCGAAGCGGCATTTGGTTCCAGCACATCCCTGAGATACCCGGGCATGATTCCAATGCTTCCATTCAGCTGAATTTTCGATGCAATCTGACCCATAAGCGAAAAAAGAGAGTCACCTTTATGCTGCACCTGCAAGTGCTGAGGGCCAGCTTTGGTCGCAATGAAAATCCGAACCGCAGAGTCAGGAAAGCGGTTAAAGTGTCGAATAAAAGCGCGTACTATATCGTGAGCAATACCATTGAAAAGGTGCGGTTCCGAGAAAGCCTCGGTTTTGGGAGAGAAATAGTAAAATAAAGGTTTATCCCTGTTGCGTTCAAGCGAATTCCCAAGTTTTTCCGCATAATTGCTAAAAACAGTAATTGGCTTAATATGATTGCCATCAGTAACCAGGCAATACTGGCATGCAACAGCACACGACCCTGCCGATGGCGAAACCTCAAGAACATTAGTAGGGCAGAGGCCGGTATAATTATGAATTTCCAGTTCCTCATTACAATCGATCAAACCCTCGACGTAATAATCACCCGGAACAAGATTTTTATTATCGAAAAGTTTCGTAAACCACTCCGACCCAAGCACAAGCTCAGAGGCAACCTGTTCACTGATCGGATAGTCAACACCCAGTTGATCAGACAGGTTATTGTCAAACTTCAAAGGCACAAAGCCTTTCAAATCGTAGCAGGCAGGCCTTGAAGTTATCAAAGGGAAGTGCAGCCTTGAGCGGCTTCCGTTTTGGAGCGCTTCGATAGCGGAATGAGTGCAGTTGCTAATTGTTGAGGGCATGGATTCGATGGGTTCAGTTACAAATAAGTTAACCTCTTCCTTCGGAGTGCAATCGTTTCTTGAGGCTGGATTGCGAGAAAATACAAGGTCAAAAACAACGATAACTCGTTATTCATTAAGAGATCCGGAGTAAAATAGCGACTAATTCACGGTATAAAAAATAGTAATCCTTAAAAAGGCGCCTATTATTTTTTAAACTAATTTTTATTTATAATAAGAATATATAGCAACTTAAAGACTCAAAACTCGTAAGTTTGCACAGAATTTTTGTTTGGATATCGTGAGTCGTTTGTAGTTATAATAAGGCTATTGTTCTATATAATGCATATAATTCGTATATACAAACAGCTGTCGGCTATAAAGAAATAATAGGGAATGCTTGAAATGAAATCACTTCGTGAATGGCTCGCTAATTTCAGTTCCAACAGCAAATCTTTCTTGAGAAAACATCTCCTGCCGATTATTTCAGTCGGTTTGGTGCTGTGTCTTGTTCTCGTCTTCTTTTTTGATCGAATTGTCATCTCCATCCACTCAGGCCAGCGCGGCGTCTTGTGGAGATGGTTAGGCGCAGGTACAGTTATAGATACAGTGTATCCTGAAGGCTTGCACGTTATATTGCCCTTCAACAGGATGTACATTTATAACACCCGAAAGCAGCAATTTGTTGATGAGATTGATGTTTTAACGTTCGACGGACTGACCGTCCATGTAAAATACACGATACGGTATTACCTCGAACCATCCACCCTCCCATTGCTTCACCAGATCGTTGGACCGGACTATGTCAATGTTGCAATCCGCCCTGATGTGCGATCAGTTATCCGCACACTGTTCGGACAATACAAACCCGAAGAAATCTACACATCACAGAAAGCCATCCAGATGCTGGTCAGCGAGCAGTCCAAAATTCATCTCGGCGCACGTTTCGTAAAAATAGATGACGTCCCGATTGAATCAATTACTCTTCCTGCCAAAATTTCCCGTGCCATCGAAGACAAAATGGTCCAGCAGCAACGTGAAGGCGAATATGTCTACCGACTTTCAATTGCAAAAAAAGAATCAGAACGCTTGCAGATAGAGTCAGACGGTATTCGGGTTTATAATGATACCGTAAACAAAAGTTTAACCCCTTCAGTGCTCAAGTGGGAAGGTATCCGAGCAACACAGGAATTGTCGAAATCTCCAAATGCCAAGGTTGTGGTTATAGGTTCTGGGCAATCAGGCCTACCGATTATTTTAGGCAAAGATTGACACATGAAGAAGATTTTCTTTATTGGAGTAGGAATTGGCATACTTGCTATCGTTATCTGGTCTCAGTTTATTTCCTATGAAAATAAGGGAATATGGCGATTCAATGTGTTGAGCCAGCCATCCGAGGAGGTCGTGGTGGGTATATGCTGGCCATTTGCAGTAAATCAGGATGGCATGAAAAATGGCCTTCAACTTGCTTTAGATGAAATCAATACCAATAAACTCGCAGGCGCATATAAACTTCGTCTGGTTATACGGGACGACGGGTTTGATCCCGAAAAGCAAACAAATATAGCCAAGGAGTTTGCCAATACGCTCAACATGAGCGCAGTCATAGGGTACTACGATGACGAACCGGCCATAAAAGCCTCGTCAATTTTCGAGTCAAGCCGGCTATTGCATCTCATGATTGGTGCCAACAATACCGATATGACGTCACACGGATTCAAGTATATCAATCGAACCGTCATCTCCAGTGACCGAATTGCAGAGCAGCTTGCCAAAATGACATCACAACGTGGCTGCAAAAAGGTTATAGTGCTCTGGGAGGAAGATGCCTATGGTGATGACCTGGCCTATCAGTATCAAGCCGCCCTTGATAAGTATCCGGTACAAGTAGTCTATCAATGGTCATATTCCGAAAATAAAGTGGACTTCCGTTTGCTGGTTAACGAACTGAAAAGGGTTGATGCCGACCTGATATTTTTTAGCGGACTCGAGCCCGTAGCTGGTGATTTTTTACGTCATGCTCGAAAAGTCGGGTTAAACATTCCTGTCATTGGTGCCTTTAGCGATACTCCTGAAATGCGCGACCATGCCGGGTTGGCTTACGAAGGAGCAATGTTTTTTGATTTTTATAGCGTTAAATCTATGACTCCCGAAAACCAGGCTTTTGTGAGCAAATATTTTAAACGGTATGGAACGTACCCCGATACCTGGGCTGCCCAGGCCTACGATGCCATGCATATTCTTGCTAAAGCAATCAAGTATACAGGTTCAAGGAACCCGCTCGACTTGTCGTATGCAATTCGGTATTCCGATGTATGGGAAGGCGCTAACGGACGGTATAAATTCGACCGTGATGGAAATCTTGAAGACAAACCATTATATCTCTATCAGATTAATCGAGGAATGCCTGTCTTGCTGCCATAAAAAAGTTTCGAACAATTGAACCGTATTCACGAACCGTTTCTTTCGCTAGTGTTAATTTCATATCTTAAAGTAGTCCACTAGTAATAAGGTAGTCAAATGGTAATAAGTTCGATAAGTGAGATCAACTTTACATAACGATATACGAAAGGGGGTTACTTATGAAAGATGAAGCTGTTGAAGCTACAGCCGAAGTTGTATCAGAAAGTGTCAACGATACACTTGATCGCGACCAGCGACTTTGGAAACATGCCAGAAATCATATCATTACATCAATGGGCGTTGGACTCGTTCCACTACCCATAGTTGATCTCGTTGCATTAATAGGAGTGCAGCTCGATATGATCAGGACCGTCTCCAAAGAATATGGTGTCCCGTTCCGTCGCGATATCGGCAAATCGGTTATCACAACCTTGCTGGGAGGTTTTATACCAGTAGCATTAGGAGGTACCCTGGCCAGTTTGATCAAATGCATTCCATTGATTGGTCAGACCACTGGAGCCGTTACCATGCCGGTTATTTCAGGTGCGGCAACCTATGCCATTTACAAGGTATTTATCCAGCACTTCGAGTCAGGCGGTACATTCCTCGATCTTGATCCATCCAAAGTGAAAAGTTATTTTGCAGAACAATTCACTAAAGGGAAAAATGTGGCGGCCGATTTGAAAAAAGAAGAGCCAGTAAGCTCAAATTGACATACAAGAGTATTGTTCTTTCACCCTCAGAATACAAGCGCCATAAGAGCCAGGAGGTTGTTATGGCGCCATTGAAAGCGTTTATGTACAAGAGAACTCAATTCTGTGAGAAAAGCTCATGATTATTCAGCTGATCTATTTTATTCTCTGTCTTGTCATTGCTTTCATAGGCTCAAACAGAAAATTTGGCTTTTGGGGCTATTTTTTCTGCAGTCTCTTTTTAACGCCATTTATAGGCGCACTTGTTCTCGTTGCTTCCGATCCTCGACCGAAGCCGCTGAAAAAATGCCCGAAGTGTTCATATACATTTTCTGATTCAACCACAGCACCCCGTTAAAACAGTGCCAGGCAATTTGTCCGAATTGAGCGCAGAACTTTATTATGCTCATAACGGAAGCATGCTATCACAGAGACTTACCGACACCTATCTTGCCATGATTCCCTCAGGGCATCATGCTTCAATACTGCGATACAACCGCTGGCAGGACCGTCAGGCAACCCTTTTTGGCAGGTTGCTTCTGCTGAAAGCGTTACAGGACAATTACCAGAAAATTGGGATAACAAAATTTCACGAATTGCAACTGTCTCAGTACGGTAAACCATTTATCAAAGGTGGGCCTGAATTCAACATCTCACATTGTGAAAATATCGTCGTTCTAGCCCTGACCAGAAATCAACCCATAGGAATTGATATAGAAAAAATCCGTTCTATTGATATCAATGACTTTTCAAAAGAGTTGCCAGAGGTAGCAGACCTCTTTAAGCAGCATGACAATGCCGAAGCCAATCACCTGTTTTTCGATTGCTGGACCCGGAAAGAAGCTGTTTTAAAAGGCTTTGGCCAAGGCCTGTTACTACCCTTGAACAACGTTGTACTCAAGGGATCACAGGCGAGTATTAAGCAAACCAGATGGTTTCTCAAAAAAATACCGATAGACCAACAGTATTGCTGCCACATTGCAACACAAACCCCCATTGATCATGTTACCATCAAAAGTGTGCATCTGATTGCCTGACAATCCGGGTTGCTCTTCGCTTTAAAAATTCCTTCACCCCTCAGATATGACACCACTCCTCGACATTAAGAATCTCTCCTTTGCCTACGACGGTTCAACAGCACTTGTTTTTGACCGGCTATCTGTAACCGTACAGGAAGGTGAGTTTATTCTGGTAAAAGGCCCGTCAGGATCAGGAAAGTCAACACTTTTGCGTCTTATCTGCCGCCTCAACCAACCTCGGGACGGCTCAATTCTTTTTCAGGGTAACAACATTACCACAATAGCACCGGCAAAGCTTCGGAGCATGATCAGCTATGTTGCCCAGATACCCCAGATGATTGACGCAACAGTTCAGGAAAACCTGATCCTCCCGTTTTCATTTGCCATCAATGCAGACAAACTCAAGCCCAGTACCGAAGAGCTCAGAGAAATGCTGCGCAAATTTTATCTGGCCGATGTCAGCCCGGACCAATCCGCCATGAAACTTTCCATAGGCCAGAAACAGCGGTTAGCCATTATGAGAGCACTCCTGCAGCAGCCACAGCTGCTCCTGCTCGACGAACCAACCTCAGCCCTCGACCACGAAAGCGCATCAATGGTATTCGCCATTATAGAACGCCTCAACACCGAAGACCGCAAAACCCTTATAACCGTTACACATAGCGATTATAAGCCCGGGGAGGTAAAACCGCTTATCTACACCCTCAACCAAAAATCACTCCACCTCTCCTTATGAACCAGATAATTGACATCTCAGTCCCGCAACTGCTTATTGCGTTGTTTTTTATCCTCATTGCACAGGCCAGCTCTTTCATCTATCATCTTGGTCTTAACCGCGATATCACCATTGGAACCATACGCACGTTTGCCCAGCTTTTTTTAATGGGATACGTCCTGACGTTCATCTTAAAAACCTCAAACCCCTGGATAGTCCTTGGTGTATTCACCGTAATGGTCTTTTCAGCAATGTTTATTATAAAAGGAAGGGTAAAAGAAAAGCAGATCCCCTATATCATTCCGACATTTCTGACAATGCTCGTCAGTTATCTGGCAACAGCACTCTTTGTTTCCGGATTGGTAATCGGAATAACTCCATGGTGGGAACCCCGCTACTTTATTCCAGCAGGAGGCATGATCATCGGAAATTCAATGTCCGCACTGGCCATATCCCTCGAGCGACTCTTCAGAGATATGCGGCAACAGAAAGAGGTGGTCGAAATGAAGCTTTCCCTGGGCGCCAATTACCGTGAAGCCAGCCTCGATATATTCAGGAATGCTGTTACCGCAGGAATGATACCCTCAATCAACGCCATGATGGGTGTTGGCCTTGTTTTTATACCAGGCATGATGTCCGGACAAATTCTTGCAGGAACAGATCCGCTTATAGCCATCCGTTATCAGATCGTCGTCATGCTCATGCTTGTCGGCTCAACAGCCGTAAGTTCAGTTATAGTCATGCTCATTGTCAGACGCCGCTGTTTCGGTACCGCCGAAGAGGTTCTCCTAACTCCCCGCTGATTTTGCTGAGGACCTGGATACAGCAAAAACCGCAATACCACCAATCATCATGATAAAACAAAGCACCTGTCCCATCGAAAAACTTAAAAACACAAACCCCAACTGGGAGTCAGGCTCACGAAAATATTCAATAAAAAAGCGGACAAACCCATAACCGAACAGATAGAGAGCCGAAAGAAAACCGGTAAACAGCGATTTTCTGCGCAGAAGCCACAGAACAGCAAAAAGAACTATCCCCTCAAAAAAAGCTTCATAGAGTTGAGAAGGGTGGCGAAGTTGATGAGTTGGAGCAAGAGGAAAATACATACCAATAGCAGAATCAGTTATTCTGCCATACAACTCACCATTGATAAAGTTACCAAGACGACCGAACGTGTAACCAAGCGGTACAGCGGGAATAAAGAGGTCAAATGTTTCAAAAAAGCCGACCTTCCGGGAGCGGGTAAAAAGAAAAACCGCAAGCATAACTCCGATGACAGCCCCATGATAGGACATGCCCGTAATTCCGGCAAACCGACACCCGCCCGGAGTAGAAACCCAGGGCACAAGGCTCCCCAAAGGATCGGACAGAAAAGAACTCATCCCGTAAAAAAAAATATATCCAAGGCGTCCACCAGCAACAACACCGACCATAATCCATGTGAGGGCATCACCGACAAAGGCACGTTCAACAGGCAGTTTTTCTGATTCAAGACGATAACGGATCAGAGCATATACAATAGCAAACGCTACGATGTACATCATCCCATACCACCGAAGAGCAAAAAAGCCTATAGAAAATATCACAGGATTCATTTGTGATGGTAAATTCTGCCACCAAAGCACAAAATCACTCATAAACGTTGTTTTTTTGAAGAATTAATGATGCAAAAATTTTTAGAAGCTTGGATGAAATTAAAATATAGTTAACTTAAAATCTTGCACAATTCTGTGTTTCGTTTTTCTACCCGTCA
>SERZ01000330.1_pt1 | contig 32619 bp, 25 predicted proteins | sample 3171461 | NCBI WGS metagenome assembly SERZ01 (sample SAMN06051861, study PRJNA518727) | freshwater metagenome | biome: subpolar coniferous forest; feature: holomictic lake; material: water; isolation source: holomictic Lake 227, 6 m depth | place: Canada: near Kenora, Ontario | collected... | reverse complement strand
CGTGCCCCGGCTGGTCGGGTTCAGGTTGCAGACGCTGGCGGTGATCGCATTGAAGCTGTGCAGCGGCTCACCAAAGGCATCGAGGCTGAGCGGCTGCACGTGGTACTCGATGTTGGGGTAGGGCTGGGCCGGGTCGCTGCGGGTAAAAGCCCCCAACTGCGAGGGCGCCATGCTCATGGGGCCGGTGCGTTTGAAGGCGTATTCGAGCCCGATCATGGCCTTGCCCCAGAGCGAGTTGGCCTGGGTATTGAGCGTCTTGACGCCCTGCACCTTGAACACCGAGCGGATCTGCAAATGGTCCTGCAGGTTGGCGCCCACGCCCGGCGCGTCCAGCGCCACCGCAATGCCGTGCTGTTGCAGCAGCGGGGCCGGGCCAATGCCGGAGAGCTGCAAGATTTGCGGCGAGCCAATGCTGCCGGCACTCAAAATCACTTCGCGCGTGGCCGTGGCAATGACCCGCGTGTGGCCGTCCCAGACCTCGACGCCGGTGCAACGCTGGCTGCCATCGGCTTGGCGCTCCAGCAACAGCCGGGTGACTTGCGCTGAAGTCCACATCTCGAAATTGGGCCGCCCGTAGCAAGTGGGCCGCAAAAAGGCCTTGGCCGTGTTCCAGCGCCAGCCTTCTTTTTGATTCACTTCAAAGTAGCCGACCCCTTCGTTGTCGCCCTGGTTAAAGTCGTCGCTGGCCGGTATGCCGGCCTGCTGCGCAGCTTGCGAGAACGCGTCCAGCACATCCCAGCGCAGGCGCTGTTTCTCGACCCGCCACTCGCCGCCAGCATTGCGATGGCGCAGCACCTGGCGGTAAGGATCGTCATCTTTGCGCATCAGTTCGGGCTCGATGCCACGCGCGCCGTGGGCGGCGTTGGCACCCTTGTAATGATCTTCATGCAGCTTGAAATACGGCAGCGACTGGTCCCAGGTCCAGGCGTCGTCGCCAGTCAACTTGGCCCACTGGTCGTAGTCGCGCGACTGGCCACGCATGTAAATCATGCCGTTGATGCTGCTGCAGCCGCCCAGCGTTTTGCCGCGCGGGTAGCGCAGCGAGCGGCCATTCAGACCGGCGTCGGGCTCGGTGTTGAAGAGCCAATCGGTGCGCGGGTTGCCAATGCAATACAGGTAACCGACCGGGATGTGAATCCAGTGGTAGTCGTCGCGGCGGCCGGCCTCGATCAGCAAAACGCGGCGGCTGGCGTCCGCCGACAACCGGTTGGCAAGGAGGCAACCGGCCGTACCGGCGCCGATGATGATGTAGTCAAACGTGGTGCTCATGGTGCTGGGCCAGGTGCTGGTTTTAATGCCCGACCCAGTTCGGCTTGCGCTTTTCCTGGAAGGCTTTCTGACCCTCTTTGGCGTCCTCGGTCAGCGTGAAAAGCGCAATCTGGCTTTCGGTGAACGACATGGATTCTTCAAACGCCATCGACTCCACGGCCTTGAGCGTGTACAAACCGCGCCGGATGGCGGCCGGCGACTTGTCCAGCAAGCGCAGCAGCAACCACTGCAGCTTGGCATCCACATCGTCATCGACGTAATTCACCAAGCCGACCTCGAGCGCCTGCGCCGAGGAGATGGGCTCGCCGGTCAGACACATCTCGTTCAAGGTGCGCCGGGGAATCAGGTGCTGCAACACGCTCAGCACTTGCGCCGGAAACACGCCGACCTTCACCTCGGGCAAGCCAAACACCGCGTGGCTGGCGGCCACCGCCAGGTCGCACATCGACATCAGGCCCATGCCACCGGCCATACAGGCGCCATTGACACGGGCAATCAGCGGAATATTGCTGGCGCGGGCGGCGCGCAGCAGCTTCGCGAGGTGGCCGTGCGGCTCGGAGTAATCGGTGGTGAAGGCGTTAGCCGACTGCAAATCAGCGCCAGCACAAAAGGCCTTGCTGCCAGCACCGGTGACGACGATGGCGCGGAGGTCGCGCTGCCCCTGCGCCAGCGTGATGGCCTGCGCCATGCCCGCCAGCACCGCGTGGCTCATGGCGTTGCGCCGCTCTTCGCGGGTGATGGTGAGCCACAGCACGGGGCCGCGTTGTTCCACACTCAGTTCGGGCGATGACGTAAAGATCGAGGGGGTCATGTTGTCTCCTGTTTTGGTCATTTTGCCGCAACATCCTCTTCTGAATAATCAAACGCAAGAGCCGCGGTTAGCGTTAGGATGAAGCTGTCATATTTTGATATTTTTTGAACCTGATTTTGATGAATCGCCGTTTCCATGACCCCGAACACACCCCGCATCTCTTGGCCCAGCACGCCTGATGGCGCGCGGGTGCTGTCGGGTAGCTGGACGGCGGCACGTCTGGCCGACCCCGGGGTGTGGCCGCAAATTCAAGCGTCGCTGAATGATTGCCAAACCTCCGAAGCACGTCACTGCGTCTGGGATTTGCGTGAACTGGAGCGACTCGACCACACCGGCGCCCAAGTGCTCTGGAACGCCTGGCGCCACCAGTGGCCGACGGATCTGCTGATGAATGAACCCCAGCGCCCGATGCTGGAGCGGGTTGCCCGCTATTCCACACCACCGCCGCAGGCCACGCGGCGCACACCGGTGCAGGTTTTTTTAAGCCTGGGGGCGCAGGTCTGGCGGCTCTTGGACCACGGCAAAGCCTTTGTCCGCCTGCTGGGTCAACTGCTGCTGGACATGGTGCAACTGGCGCGCCACCCGCGCTCCGGCCCGTGGCGCGATGTCTCGGGCCACCTCCACCACATTGGCGCGACCGCACTGCCCATTACCGCGCTGGTTGGTTTTTTGATTGGCGTGGTGCTGGCCTACCTGATGTCGCTGCAGCTGCGCCAGTTTGGCGCGGACGCCTTCATCGTCAACATTCTGGGCATCTCGCTGATCCGCGAACTCGGGCCGGTACTGGCCGCCATCCTGATTGCCGGGCGCTCGGGCTCGGCCATCACGGCGCAAATTGGCGTGATGCGGGTCACCGAAGAACTCGACGCCATGCGCGTCATGGGCATTGCCAAAGGCTTCCGGCTGGTGCTGCCGCGCGCCATCGCCCTGGCCGTCGCCATGCCCTTGCTCACGGTCTGGACCACACTGGCCGCGCTGGCCGGTGGCATGCTGGCCTCGGACCTGGCGATGGGCGTGACGCCGGCCTATTTCTTTGCCGCCATGCCGGGCGCGGTGGAGGTCTCCAACCTGACGCTGGCGCTGTCCAAGTCGGTGGTGTTCGGGCTGCTGATTGCGCTGATCGGTTGCCACTTTGGCCTGCGCGTCAAACCCAATACCGAGAGCCTGGGCCAAGGCACCACGGCCTCGGTGGTGGTCTCCATCACCATGGTGATTCTGGTGGACGCCTTGTTTGCCGTCATTTGCAAAGACATTGGCATATGACCGCATCCCCCGCGCCCGCCCAAGCCGTGGTCGAGATCGACCACCTCTGGTCCGTGTTTCGCAATAGCGGTCAAGAGGCTGTCGTGCACCAGGACCTGAATCTGCGCATTCAGGCGGGCGAGATGCTGTCGATTGTTGGCGGCTCCGGCAGCGGCAAAACGGTGCTGCTGCGTCAGATGCTGGGGCTCGAAACCCCGACGCGTGGCCGTGTCACGGTGCTGGGCCAACCGGCCTCGGAATTGAGTTCGGACGGTGCGGCCAGCCGGGTCGGCATGCTGTTTCAGCACGGCGCCCTGTTTTCGGCCTTCACGGTGCTGGAAAACATCGCTTTTCCGTTGCGCGAACTGCGCACCCTGCCCGACGCCCTGATTCGCGATGTGGCCATGGTCAAGCTGCAAATGGCCGGGCTCGACCCGGCGCAAGCCCACAAAATGCCTGCTGATTTGTCGGGCGGCATGGTCAAGCGCGTGGCGTTGGCGCGGGCGCTGGTGATGGACCCGCCGCTGCTGCTGCTGGACGAACCCACCGCCGGGCTTGACCCCGACAGCGCCGATGCTTTTTGTACCCTGCTGCGCTCGCTGCACCGCGAACTGGGGCTGACGGTGGTGATGGTCACACACGACCTCGACACCTTGTTTGAACTCAGCACCCGCATTGCCGTGGTGGCCGACCGGCACATCATCGTTTGCGGCACCCCGCGCGAGGTGAGGGTGTTTCCGCATCGGTTCACCCAGGAATTTTTTGGCGGGGCCCGTGGCCAGCGCGCGGCCAGCTTGTTGCGCGACCCCCCGCCTACCGTGTAAAAAGAGAACCTTATGGAAAACAAATCCCACGCCCTTGCCGCCGGCACTTTTGTGCTGGTGGTGCTGGCCTTGCTGGTGAGCCTGGCAGTCTGGCTGACGCGCGACAACCGGGCGCTGCAGGTCTACGAGATCACCAGCCAGCAAGCGGTCACCGGCCTGCAGCCGCAAGCCAGCGTGCGCTTCAAGGGCGTCACCGTCGGCAAGGTCACCAACATCGGCTTCGACCCCTCGCTGCCCGGCCAGGTGCTGGTGCAAATCGCCATCGACGACCAGGCGCCCATCACCGCCTCCACCTTCGCCAGTCTGGGGTTTCAGGGCGTGACCGGGCTCGCCTTCATCCAGCTTGATGACCGCGGCGAGTCCAAAACCATGCTGCCCGCCAACCCTGCCAAGCCCCAGCGCATTCCCCTGCGGCCGGGGCTGGTGTCGCAACTGAGCGACCAGGGGCTGCACATTTTGTCGCAGCTTGAAGAATCCAGCCGCCGCGTCAACTTGCTGCTCAGCCCGGAAAACCAGCAAAAACTGATGACCGCCGTGGGCGATCTGGGACTGGCCGCCAACAGCGTCCGGCAACTGAGCACCCGCACCGAGCAACTGCTGCCGCCACTGGTCCTGACCACGACGGAAGCCCTCAAAACCATGCAGGCGACCTCGTTGCAGGTGGGCGACAGTGCCGACGAAGCCCGTGCCTCGGCCCGCGCCTTCCGGACTGTGACTGAACGCATGAGCACCCCCGGCGGCACGCTGGACCAACTGACCCAAAGCGCGAGCACGCTGGCCGCCATCGGGCAATCACTCAACAGCGCCACCCTGCCGCGCCTGAACCGGGCTGTGGTGGAAGCCACCCACAGCGCCAACCGGGTCAGCCGGGCCGCCGACAGCCTCACCGACAACCCGCAGAGCCTGATTTTTGGCAACGGCCCACCCGTGCCCGGCCCCGGCGAACCCGGCTTTGCAACCACCCCAGGCAAACCATGAGAATCGCTATGCAATCAATAGCTGCTTACGCATACAAGACGTGGTCTAGAGGCCTATTTGTTATATTTTTTGTGGGACTGGCCGGTTGCGCACTGCCGACGCCACCCGAGCGCCCCACCCTGTACGACTTTGGCCCGGGCCGCCTGAGCCAGAGCGCGCTCGCCAACCCGGGCCCGGCAACGGCTTTGCGCCCACTGGTCATCGCCGAGATCGACGCCAGCCCGGCGCTGGACAGCAGCGCCGTGCTCTACCGGCTGGCCTACGCCGACCCCCAGCAACTGAAACCCTACGCACTGGCGCGCTGGAGCATGACGCCGGCCCAACTGCTGCGCCAGCGACTGCGCCAAGAGTTGGGTGAACAGCGCACGCTGCTAAACCCCGGCGACAGCGCAGGCGCGGCCCCTGGCAGCGTAACGCCGCTTACCTTGCGGCTGGAGCTGGAGGAATTCAGCCAGTTATTTGAGAGCCCCAGCCTAAGTGCGGGCCTGTTGCGCCTGCGCGCCAGCGTGGTCCAAGGCCACGCCACCGGTGACAAAACTGTGGCCCAGCGCACCTTTATCGTGCAGCGCCCGGCCCCCAGCGCCGATGCGGCGGGTGGAGTGCGCTCTCTAACCGCAGCGACAGATGCGGTAATTCACGAGATTGACCTGTGGTTGCGGGCCTTGGCCCTATAAAATTTGGCCATTCGATGCCGCGTGCATCTCCCGCTCGGCCACCGGCCGACGCCCTCAGGAACCTCCCATGACGACACCCACCCCTATTTCAGGCCCCAACTTTTTCCAACGCATCCCGCTCGCCTTCAACGCTTTTTTCAAAGTCTTGTTCGCCACCCCCAGCGCACCCGCCCCAGTGGTAGAGGCGCCCACGCCCCTCAAAATCGCCACACCCGATGCCGCCCTGCAACTGCTGGGCCTGTTTCAACGCGACGCCCGCCTGATCGATTTCACCCAGGAAGACCTCGCCAGCTACTCGGACGCCGACATTGGCGCCGCCGCCCGCGTGGTGCACGAAGGCTGTTGCAAGGTACTGCGCGAGCACTTCACCATCACCCCGATGCGCCCGGAGCCTGAAGGCAGCCGCCTCACCCTGCCCGACGGTTTTGACGCCCGCGCCATTCGACTGACCGGCAACGTGGTGGGCACCGCCCCCTACAAAGGCACCCTGAGCCACCGCGGCTGGCGTGCCACTGAGACGCGTCTGCCCCAACTGACCCCCAGCCACGACGTGACCGTGCTGGCCCAGGCCGAGGTGGAACTGTGAGCGCGCCGCTTTATTCCATCGGCATCGACCTCGGCACCACCCACTGCGCCCTGGCCTATGTGGACATTGGCGCCAGCGACGGTGAAACCACAAGCTACGGCGTGCTGGAGATTCCCCAGCTCACGGCACCCGGTGCGGTCGAGTCGCAGCCCCTGCTGCCGTCGTTTTTGTACCTGCCGCACGAGGCCGAACTGGCCGCTGGCGACCTCAACCTGCCGTGGTCCAGCAAGCAGGACTTTGCCGTGGGCGAGTTCGCCCGCAGCCGGGGCGCGTTGACGCCGATCCGGCTGGTGTCGAGCGCCAAAAGCTGGCTCTGCCACGCCGGTGTGGACCGCCGCGCTGCCATTCTGCCGTTTGACGCGCCACCCGAAGTGGCGCGTGTCTCGCCGCTGGACGCCTCCACCCGCTACCTGGCCCACCTGCGCCAAGCTTGGGACCATGCCCACCCCGAAGCGCCGTTTGACCAGCAGGATGTGACCGTCACCATCCCCGCCTCGTTCGACCCCGCCGCCCGCGAACTCACGGCCGAGGCGGCCCGCGCTGCCGGTTACAACAACCTGACCCTGCTGGAAGAACCGCAGGCCGCGCTCTACCACTGGATTCAGGGCAGCGAAGGCCGCTGGCGCAAAGACGTGAAACCGGGCGACATCATTCTGGTGATTGACGTGGGCGGCGGCACCAGCGACTTTTCGCTGATTGCGGTGCTGGAGCGCGACGGCAACCTGGAACTGCACCGCGTGGCGGTGGGCGACCACATCCTGCTCGGCGGCGACAACATGGACCTGACCTTGGCGCATGTGGTGGCGCGCAAGCTGGCCGCTGACGGCAAAACGCTCGACCCCTGGCAAATGCGCGCCCTCACCTACGCCTGCCGCGTGGCCAAAGAAAACCTCTTGAGCGATGCCGCGCTGGAGGTGCAATCCATCGTGGTGCCGAGTCGCAGTTCAAAACTGATCGGCGGCTCGATCCGCACCGAACTCACACAAGCCGAGGTGCGCACCACCATCCTGGAAGGTTTCTTCCCCGAGGTCGATGCGGCCAGCCGCCCGACCAGCCGTACCCGCAGCGGCCTGACCCAACTCGGTCTGCCCTACGCGCAAGACGCTGGCGTGACCCGCCACCTCGCCGCCCTGCTGGGTCGCCAGGCTGGTGCTACTGCCGAGCTGGAAGGCTTTGCCGGCCAGGTGGATGCCGACGCCAGCTTTTTGCACCCGACCGCCGTGCTGTTCAATGGCGGGGTTTTCAAATCCACCGTGCTGATTGAGCGCACGCTGGGCACGCTCAACAGCTGGCTCACCACCGAAGCCGCTGCGCCCGCGCGCGAACTGGCCGGAGCCGACATGGACCTGGCTGTGGCCCGTGGCGCCGCCTACTACGGCTATGTGCGCCGCGGTCAGGGCGTGCGCATTCGGGGCGGCACGGCGCGCGCCTATTACGTGGCGGTCGAATCCTCCATGCCCGCCATTCCCGGCATGGCGCCGCCGGTGCAAGCCCTGTGCGTGGCGCCGTTTGGCATGGAAGAAGGCGTCGAAGCCGACTTGCTGGCGCAAGAATTTGGCCTGGTGGTGGGCGAACCGGTGCACCTGCGCTTCTTTGGCTCGTCGGTGCGCCGACAAGACCAGCTCGGCACCCTGCTGGACTTCTGGCAACCCGAGGAGTTGCAGGAGTTGGGCGAGATTCAGGCCACGCTGCCGGCCGAAGGTCGCCGCATCGGTGAAATCGTGCAGGTCAAGCTTCGCGCCGTGGCGTCCGAGACCGGCACGCTCGAACTCACAGCCGTCGCTACCCAGGGCGGTGAGCATTGGAAGGTCGAATTCGACGTGCGCAGCAATACCTAGTGCCCGCGCTGATGAGCCAGTACCTCGTCGGCATTGACCTCGGCACCACCAACACGGTGGTCGCCTACGCGCCGATCGCCAAGCCGCCTGGCCGTGGCAAGCGGGCAGCGCTGGCGGAGATCAAGCTGTTTGACATCGCGCAGTTGATCGCGCCGGGGCAAGTCGCGGCCCGGCCGCTGTTGCCCTCGGTGCGCTACCACGCCGCCACGGGCGAAATCCCGGTGGGTGAGTTGCAGTTGCCTTGGCCCGCCGGTGATGACGCCGCACCAACGCCGGTGGTGATGGGCCAATGGGCGCGCCAACTGGGCAGCCAGGTGCCGGGCCGTCTGGTGACCAGTGCCAAAAGCTGGTTGTCGCACGCAGCGGTCGACCGCCTGGCGCCGATCTTGCCGTGGGGCGCACCGCCTGACGTTCCCAAGGTGTCGCCGGTCGACGCCAGCGCCAGCTATTTGGCCTACGTTCGCTCGGCGTGGGACGCGCAATTCCCCGGCAGCCCGCTGGCACAGCAAGACATCGTGCTGACCGTGCCCGCCTCGTTTGACGAAGCGGCCCGCGCCTTGACCCTGAGCGCGGCGCGCCTGGCCGGGCTCCCTAAATTGCGCCTGCTGGAAGAACCGCAGGCCGTGTTTTACGACTGGCTCTTACGCCACCGCAGCAGCCTCGCGGCCGAGTTGGAACACACACAACGGGTGCTGGTCTGCGATGTGGGCGGTGGCACCACCGACCTCAGCCTGATCGACGTGTCCTTGCAAAAGGGCGAGCCGCAACTGACCCGCATCGGCGTCGGCAAGCACCTGATGCTGGGCGGCGACAACATGGATCTGGCACTGGCCCACGCGGTCGAGGCCCGCATGGCCGCCACGCCCAACGGCCAAAGCGCGCCCCAACTTTCTGCCAGCCGACTGGCCCAATTGATGGAGCGCTGCCGCGCCGCCAAAGAGCTGCTGCTGGCGACCGATGCCCCTGATCAAACCCAGGTCACGCTGCTCGGCGGCGGTGCCCGCCTGATTGGCGGCAGCCGCTCGGTGACGCTCACGCGCGACGAGGTGGTGAGCCTATTGGTGGACGGATTTTTCCCGTCCGTGGCGATGAGTGAGCCGACGCACGAAGGCCGCAGCGGCATCGTGGCGTTTGGTCTGCCCTACGCACGCGACCCGGCCATCACCCGCCACTTGGCAGACTTTTTGCGCCACCACGGCGAGGCCATGCCCGACACCCTGCTGCTCAACGGCGGCGTGTTTCGGGCCGGCGCCCTGGTGCAGCGGCTGGAACAAACCCTGGGCCACTGGCGCGGCGCCCCGCTGCATCTATTGCACAACGACAACCCCGATGTGGCGGTGGCCCGCGGTGCCGTGGCCTACGCCTTGGCACAACAAGGACTGGCCCCCAAGATCGGTGGCGGCTCGGCACGCAGTTACTTTTTGCTGCTGGATGGGGCCGCTAAAAACAGCGCGGGCCAGACCGTCCCACGCGGCATCTGCCTGCTGCCACGCGGGCAGGAGCCGGGCCAGGAAGTGGTGCTCAAAGACCGCACCTTTGCCCTGCGCCTGGGGCAACCGGTGCGCTTCAACCTGTTCACTGCCCTGGCCGACGCACCCGACCACGCGCGCGCCGTACCGGGCGAGCTGGTCACGCTGGCGGGTGAACAGTTTGCGCCCTTGCCACCCATTGCTATTGTTTTAGAAGCAGCTCACGCAGGTAGCACGGGGGCTAGAGGTCAATTTGATCAAAAAGACATCCCCGTGCAACTGGCCGCTGCGCTGACCGAAGTCGGCACGCTGGAGGTGCATTGCGTCAGCCTGGCGGACCCGCGCCAGCGCTGGTTGCTCGAATTCGATTTGCGCCACGCGCCCTCAAGCGCGGAATCGGTGGCAGACATCGGCAGCCCGGACACCGCGGTGGCGACCCGCGTGAAGCTGGCCATCGACAAAATCGACCGCGTTTTTGGCACCGGCAGCCAACCCGCTACGCCCAAGGAAGTGAAGCAACTGCGCGCCCAACTTGAAAGCATTTTGGGCGAGCGCGAACGCTGGGCCACGCCGGAACTGCGGCAGTTGTTCGACGCCTTGTGGGCCCGGGCCCGGGGTCGGCGCCGCTCGGTAGAGCACGAGCGGGTCTGGCTCAATCTGGCGGGTTATTGCCTGCGCCCCGGTTTTGGCGACCCGCTGGACAGCTGGCGCGTGCAGCAACTCTGGACCCAGTTTGCGCCCGGCGTGCAGTTCGCCAGCGACAAACAGGTGAGCGCCGAATGGTGGACGCTGTGGCGGCGCGTGGCCGGTGGCCTGCAAGCGCCCGAACAACTGCGCCTGCTGGATGACTTTGCCTACAACCTGCACCACAACGAACTTGGCAGCGAGGCCGTCACCACCAAACCGGTTAAGGGCAGCGACGAAGACATGCTGCGCTTGGGCGCCGCGCTGGAGCGCATTCCGGTGGACTACAAGGTCGAGATTGGTGCGTGGTTGCTGGGGCGCATCCAGAAATCTTTGGCCTCAGCCGCCAAAGGCCGCGCCGTGGATGCGGCCAGCGACGCCCGCACGCTGTGGGCGCTGGGCCGCATCGGTAGCCGCCAGCCGTTTTATGGCCACACGCACGACGTCGTTCCTTCCGAGACCGCCGCCGCGTGGGTCGAGACCCTGCTGGCGCTCGACTGGAAACGTCTGGAGCCCGCCGCCTTTGCCGCCACCCACCTGGCCCGCATGACCGACGACCGCACGCGCGACCTGCCTCTGGCACTGCGCGAACGCATCATGGCGCGCCTGCAGTCGATTCACGCGCCTCCGGTCTGGATTGAGATGGTGCGCCACAAAGTAGCGCTGGACGAAGCCACCGAACGCCGCCTGCTGGGCGAGTCTTTGCCGCCGGGCTTGCGCTTGATGGCGTGAACAAGCGATCAGGCGGGGCTCGTTGAAGGCCATCCGCTTTGACCGCTGTTTTGTTTTGCTAATGGAATCTTGATGCCTGGATCCACGATGCTTTCCTCACCATGTGGTCAAGAACGTAACGCGCTGCATTGTCATTGAAGTAACTTTCATCGATTCCAATTGAATCAACCCAACACACTCTGCGCAACGTACGTGTACAAAGGAATTCCGAAAATAATATTCAGGGGAAATGTGATGCCCAGTGACAACCCAAAATACAACGAGGGACTAGCCTCAGGTATCGCATAACGCAACACGGCAGGCACTGCGATGTAGGACGCACTGGCGGCCAACACCATCAATAAAGTGGCATCGCCTGCGGGTATTTCAAACACCCAAGCCAGGCCCAGCGCCAGAGTTGCGTGTGTCAGGGGCCCAACCACGGCGTAGACAATGAGCCACGGGGACTTATCCCGCACCTGAGGAAGACTGCGGGCGGTCAGCAGTCCCATGTCGAGAAGGAAGAATGCCAACATACCCTTGAAGAGATCACCCGAGAACGGTTGCATGGCAACCTTGCCAGCGTCCCCACTCAGCATGCCAATCATCATCGCGCCCAAAAGCAACAATTGGGCGCCGTCGGTCAATGACTCGTGAAGGATTTTTCCAAGCGGGATACCTGACCGTCCAGATTGTGGGCCCATGGCGAGCACGGCGGCACCTCCGCCTGTGACAGTAACGGGCACACCCTGACGTTGGCGCAGTGAGTTGGCAAACAAGACGGCGAGAACAATAGCGGGGGACTCCATCATCGCCATCGCCGCGGACATATATCCGCCAAACGCCACTTGCTGATTTTCGAGTGTCTGGACCGCAGTCACAAAGGTCACGGCGCTAACCGATCCATAAGTTGCAGCCACTGCCGTGGCATCAAAACCAGACAAAAACCGCCGTAATAAGCCGTACCCAAGTAATGGCACTGCCACTGCAAGAAGGACGGCACACCCAAGACTTGTTGCCACCTGACTGGTGAAGCCGGAATGAGCAAGCGCGAATCCACCTTTTAAGCCCAGGGCCATCAGAAGGTACAGCGAGAGAAAGCGAGAGATAGGCTGCGGGATCTCCAGGTTGGATTTCAGTGCCCCGGCGAGCGCCCCAAAAATAAAGAAAAGAATGGCCGGATCGAGAAGATTTTGCATAAGTAGGGTCCTTTTGACCGATGCTATGCAGAATCATCTATCTTGTAAAATCGATTCTTACACAATCTTATATAGATAAAAGTCTATGAATATTACCTTTCGCCAACTGCGGTTGGTTCTGGCACTCAGCGAAACCGGCAGCGTAAGCGCGGCGGCGAGGGTGATGCACGTCACGCAGCCGACAGCGTCGATGCAGTTGAAAGAAATATCAGAGACCGTAGGCCTGCCGCTCTACGAAATCGTGGCTCGCAAGCTTTACATGACCGAGATCGGCTTAGAGCTGGCTCGCACAGCACGGGCTATTGCAACTGAATGGGAGGGGTTTGAGCAGCGCGTTGATGCTCGCAAGGGGTATATGCGAGGAACCTTGCGTGTTGCGGTGGTCAGCACTGCCAAGTATTTCGTTCCACGACTGCTAGGCACCTTCTGCAAACGTTACCCCGACATTGATGTTTCCTTTGAAGTCTTGAACCGCGATGGCGTTGTGAGCCGCTTGCGTAACAACCTTGACGATATTTATGTAATGTCTACACCGCCGGTCGACATCGATCTGGTGGACGATATTTTTATGGCCAATCCTCTGGTCGTGATAGCCGCTACCCGCAACCCACTTGCAAAGCACAAGCAGCTTGTTCTGCCCGAGCTCGCGGATGAACGGTTTATATTGAGGGAAAAAGGCTCAGGCACGCGCATGGCGATCGACCACTACTTCAAAGCGGCCAGGTTCCGCCCGAATCTGCGCCTGGAGCTTGGCAGCAACGAGGCCATCAAGGAATCAGTGGCCGGGGGGTTGGGTATTTCCGTTCTTTCCAGCCACGCCCTGCATGGACATGCGCGGGAGCACGGTGTTTGCGTATTGAACGTTCAGGGTTTTCCCATCGAATCAAACTGGCACGTCGTTCACCCCAAGGGCAAGAAGCTCTCGCCGATTGCTTCGATTTTTAAATCCCATTTGCTGGCGGGGACGTGAGATGCATCAGCAACCAATTTCAAAATAGCGCCGCTGGTCGATTTTCTGTGATCTCCACTTGGGGCACTATTTGAAATCCCCCGAACGGTGGCTGACCGACGACAGAAATCGCGTCATTGGACTTCCGGATATCGGGCGCTCGTGAGTGAATCTTGACGCTGCGTTGCCGGTTTACGTTTTTCTCCATACCCGACCTTCAAGCATGATGTTCTTGTATTTTTTTATTGAATTGCCAGCCCCCTTTGGGCGTTTGAAGCAAACTGTTGGTGGGGAGTTGTTTAAACCGAGAACACCTTCACCGCATCCACCAGACGCTGCGCCTGCTCGCCCATGCTGCTGGCTGCAGCAGAGCTTTGCTCCACCATGGCGGCGTTTTGCTGGGTCATCTCGTCGAGTTGGCTGACCGCCTGGCCTACCTGGGAAATACCCAGGGATTGCTCCTTGGAGGCAGTGGTGATCTCGGCCATCAGGTCATTCACGCGTCGCACATGGTTGACCACCTCGTTCATGGTCTGGCCCGCATCCGCCACCAGTCGCGAGCCTTCCTCGACCTTGTCTACCGAGTCATCAATCAGGCTCTTGATTTCCTTGGCCGCTGACGCCGAGCGCCCGGCCAGGCTGCGCACTTCGGTGGCCACCACGGCAAAGCCGCGACCCTGCTCACCGGCACGGGCCGCTTCTACCGCCGCGTTCAAGGCCAGGATGTTGGTTTGAAAGGCAATGCCGTCAATCACGCTGATGATGTCGGCAATCTTGCGGCTCGAGGCTGAAATCGCGGCCATGGTGTCCACCACGTTGACCATCGCGGCACCGCCCTTGGCGGCTACTACGGTGGCTTCCTGCGCCAGTTGGCTGGCTTGGTGCGCAGTGTCCGAGTTCTGCTGCACCGAGGCAGTTTGCTGCTCCATGGCGGCGGCGGTTTGCTCCAGGCTGGAGGCGGTCTGCTCGGTGCGGCTGGATAAGTCGTGGGTGGCTGCCGCAATTTGCTGGCTGGCGACCTGCACCCCTGCCGCCTGCTCGTACACATCGGCCACCAGCGAGTGCAGGTTCAAACCAGCCTGATTGACAGCGCGGGCGATCAGCCCGACCTCGTCGCAACGGTCCAGGTTCAGGTTCACGGCGGGTTCGCCACTGGCCACCTGTTGCGCCACCCCAAGAATCTGGCCCAAGGGGGTGGTGACCTGGTGCTCAATAAACCAGTCGGCCAGCAGCAGGCTGGCGGCCATCACTGCGCTCACACTGGCAAGCGCCACGCCACTTAACGCAGACGTTGCCAAGGCTGCGCCCATTACGACGCCTACAACCAGCAAGGGCAGGCGCACCCGCCAAGCACTTGGCAACAGTTGCAACGCACTGGCCCAACTCATCAGGCCAGTGTGCACGATCAAGCCCCGGTGAAAGGCCAGGCCAGCCGCACTTGCGTTCTTGAAGCGTGCATACAGTTGGGTGGCGATGTCGATTTCAGTGCGTGAGGGCTTGGTGCGCACTGACAGGTAGCCGGTTAACTGGCCGTTGCGGCGCATCGGCGCGGCATTGGCGCGCACCCAGTAGTGGTCACCATCCTGACGCCGATTTTTAACCAACGCGGTCCAGGACTGGCCTTCTTTGAGGCTGTGCCACATGTCGGCAAACGCCTCCACCGGCATGTCCGGGTGGCGCACCATGTTGTGCGGTTGTCCCATCAACTCGTCTGGGGCGAAGCCACTGGTGCGGACAAACGCCGCATTGGCATAAGTAATATGACTGGCAGTGTCGGTGGTGGAGAGCAAGGTCTCCTCACCAGAGAACTGGTATTCGCGCTGGGTGACAGGCAGGTTGGTACGCATGGTGTTTAAAAGCTAAAAGCTTTCCCATTCCGTTGTGTTTTGCGCCGGGTTGGGTTTGCTGGGGGCCAGGACTACACGCGAAAGGGCGAGGGGGGTCGGTCGGTGGATGCGTTTTTCGACGCCTTTGAACCCCTGTTTTGGCAGGCTGGTCGCCCGAACCGAGGCCGTGGGTGGCACCACGCGCGCCACAAACACTGCGCCCGAATTCAGTTTGAACACCGCCACCGTGCCCACCAGGTCCTGTGCCTGTGATTTCAGACTGCTGGCGGCGGCCGCCATTTCTTCGACCAGCGCGGCGTTTTGCTGCGTCACTTGATCCATTTGCGTTACCGCCTCACCCACCTGCGACACACCCAGGCTTTGCTCGCGGCTGGCAGCACTGATCTCGCCCATCAGATCGGTCACGCGTTTGATGCCACTCACCACCTCGGTCATGGTGCTGCCCGCCAGATCCACCAGCGTCGTGCCTTCTGCCACGCGCTCCACACTGGCATGTATCAGGCTCTTGATCTCTTTGGCGGCATCGGCTGAACGCCCGGCGAGGGAGCGCACCTCACTGGCCACCACCGCAAAGCCGCGTCCCTGCTCACCCGCGCGGGCGGCTTCGACGGCCGCATTGAGCGCCAGAATGTTGGTCTGAAACGCAATGCCCTCAATCACGCTGATGATGTCGGAGATCCGTTTGGAACTGTCGTTAATGTGTTTCATGGTTTCAACCACTTGGGAGACAACCTCGCCGCCCTGGATGGCGGTGGTGCTGGCGCTCATGGCCAGTTGGTTGGCTTGGTGGGCGCTGTCGGCGTTTTGCTTGACGGTGGCGCTGAGTTGCTCCATGGAGGCGGCGGTTTGCTCTAGTGCGCTGGCTTGGGATTCAGTGCGGGCGCTTAGATCATGGTTGCCGGACGCGATTTGGGCACTGGCGGTGGCCACGCCCTCGGAGCCTTGGCGCACAGTCGTCACCACTTGGGCCAGGCTGGTTTGCATGGCCGAGAGCGCATGCAGCACTTGCCCTACTTCGTCCCGGCTGTCCAAATGGATAGGGTGACTCAGATCACCTTGTGCGACAGCATGGGCAACGTCAAGGGCTTCTTTCAAGGAGCGGGAGATGCCGCGGATCAGCAGCAGGCCGAAACCGATGGCAAACAGCACACCGGACACGATGGAGAGAATGGCCCACAAACGCAAAGTCGAATAACGCGCCAAGGCGGCGTTGTACTCAGCTTGTGCGACGTCCAGTTGGAGTTTCATCAGCGCATCAATGCCGGCGCCAACCGGGATGTAGAGCGGGCGAATTTTTTCAATCACCAACCGGTGCGCGGTGGCCGTGTCGTTGGCACGCAAGGCGACCACTGCAGGGCGCAGTCCATCCTGAACGAATAGGGCGCGGTCTTCTGCCAGTTGTTTGGCAATTCTTGCTTCGTCCGTTGTCAGCGCGGTGGCCATGTAGGCGTCCCAGACCTTGGTCACGGTGGCGATGTTGGTGTCAACGGTGGCAGTGTCCTTGGCGATTTCCTCGGGCGTCGGATCAAGCAAACTATTGGCAATGGCCAGACGATTGAGGAGGTTTAGCCGGTTGATGCCCGCAATTTGGCCCACGGCCACGGTGCGATCTTCGTAGACTGTTTTGAGTGCGTCATTGGATTTGCCGATGCCCACCAAGCCAAGGGCGCCGATGCTGATGAGCATCAAGGACAAGAGGCTGATCAAAATGAGCAGGCGCGTCGATATTTTTAGGTTTTTCAAATGATTACTCCCTGTGAAATTTTGCAAAAAGTGGTTCGTTTATTGAAGCGTTGTAGAAATCAAGCCCATCTCGGTACTGCTCATGAGCTTTTCGATATCGAGCAAGATCAGCAGGCGGTTTTGAATGGAGCCGATGGCCAGCAGGTGGTCGCTGCCGATGCTCGAAGAAAACTCGGGCACCGGACGCAGTTGCTCTGAAGTAAAAGTGATAACGTCAGACACCCCGCCTACCACCATGCCCACCACCTGTTTGCCGATGTTGTTCACAAGAGGTGATGAAGATAAGCTGACTGAGGTGATATTCATGGCTAGTGCTCTCTTTGGTGCGGTCTGGTTCACAACGGCCATCTTCTGAATGACTACAAGCATTTTTAAGTCCAGTAGATTTATCGAAAAATCAATAGGCTCGAAAACGATAAAAGTCATTGCGACTGGCGTCAGCAAACTGGTGAGTTGATATTTCTGGGCCTATTAACGCCAACAACACAGGTTAGCCGGTGAGTTTTCACAAGCGAAATAGCGAGGAGACGTAAAGCTGGAGGCGGGTAAGCCAGACGAAGTCTGTGCAGGAAGTGCACTCTTTCTTTGAAAAAAAGAATAAGACCCAACAGTCAAATAATTCAATGCGGCCTTCCCTCCCAAATAGCGGGGTTTTCGTTACGATTTGAAGTGAGGTAGGACTCACAGGAAACGGTTAACGAGACGGGGCGTGGGTCTCAGCACTTAATATATCTCGCGAGTGACTGTTGGCATGTAGGGAGATATCGATAATGTGTGTCGTCAGTTTCAGACAATTGCAAAAATTGAGTTTGAAACAGGTCCTTCACCGTTGCAGGGGCAGCCCAATCTCGGTGCTGGAGTGACGTGATGGCAGAAATAGCCAGTAAAAAAACCGGCAACCTTAGACGGAGTGGAGGACGCCTAAGCGCCCCCCGACACCTCGCCGTAGCGTACTCGAATCACGCTACAACTGACTCTATTTTTACTTGCTCTGGTGTCAGCCAAGTTACGAATAATCAATTGGAGGAAGCTTGCAACATGTGAAATTTAGTATTGACTCACCATCAGCCACCCCCAGAACACCTACTTGCCTGCAGACTGTAACTATTGAGCTTCCCCTGACAGTGCACTCCAGGCGGCATCGGGTTCCCAGGTGGCGGCCCAGGCGGGCAACTGCTCCCCGGGCATGGGACGCGCAATGCCATAGCCCTGCGCAAGCTCGCAGCCTAAGTGCAGCAGTGCGGTGCCGTGCTCCAAGGTTTCCACGCCTTCGGCAATCACCTCGCGCTTGAAGGCTGCCGCCAGGCCGATTACGCCCCGCAAAATGGCCATGTCGTCTGGATCGTCAAGCATGTCGCGAACAAAACTCTGATCCATCTTTAGCGTCGCAACTCGCAGACGTTTGAGGTAGGTAAGGGAGGAATAGCCCGTGCCAAAGTCGTCCAGTGCAAAGGAGACTCCCAGCAGCGCGCAGTTCTCGATCAACTGGGATACTTGAGATATGTCCTCCAACGCACTGGTTTCCAGTATTTCCAGTTCAAGACAGGACGGATCAACCTGCGGATGAAGCGCCAGCATGGCTCGCAGGCGGCTAATAAAGTCCAACTGCTGCAATTGGCGAGCGCCCACATTGACGCTAACCGGAATATCGAATCCAACCGCGCGCCAAGCATCTACCTGCGTCAAGGCCGTGTCAATCACCCATTCACCCATGGCAATCGCCAGTGGATGGTCTTCGATCACAGGCAGAAACATGGCCGGTGGCAGTAGGCCGCGTTCAGGATGCCGCCAGCGGATCAGCGCTTCTGCGCCGACGACTTTGCCCGTGCGCATGTTCACCTTGGGCTGGTAATGCAACACGAACTCATGCTGGCTCAGGGCCAGACGGATGCGCTCGAGACTTTCGTGGTGTATGCGGATACTGCTGTCTTGTTTGGCATCGAAGATCTGATAACGATTCTTGCCGGCCAGCTTGGCCTGATACATGGCCTGGTCAGCTTGGCGCAGCAATTGGTCCGCATCAACGGACTGCGCCTGTGGAAAAAAGGTAACCCCCATGCTGGCTGAAACCTGAAGCGTCAAGTCGCCAAGCAGCACCGGTTGTGCCGACGCAGCGAGCAACCGGTTGAGCATCGGCAAACTGGCGTCCACATCTGCGAGATCCATCAGAATCACGACAAACTCATCACCGCCGATCCGGGCCAAGGTGTCGCCCTCGCGCAGCGCCTTCTTCATACGGCTGGCCAAGGCAACCAACAATTGGTCACCGACTTCGTGCCCGTGTTGATCGTTGACCTTTTTGAAGCCATCTAGGTCAAGATAGATGATCGACATTGTCTGCTCGCGCCTCTCGGCATGCGTCAAGCCTTGTTGGATGCGGTCAGACAGCAGCAAGCGGTTCGGGAGCTTGGTGAGTGCGTCAAAGTGTGCCATGTGCTCAAGTTGGTCTTGATGTTCCCTGATGGCAGTGACGTCAGTGAACAAGGCCACATATTGCTCCGTGATTCCCCCAGCCCCGTAGACCGCGGTGATGGTGAGGGCTTCAACGAACACTTCACCATTTTTGCGTCGATTCCAGACTTCGCCGTACCAGTGCCCTTTCTCGACCAACTCGTGCCACATCGAAGCGTAAAACTCTCTATCCTGATGCCCCGATTGGAGCAGGCGCGGGTTCTTGCCAATCACTTCGTCATGACTGTAGCCCGTGATACGTGTGAAGGCATTGTTGACATTGAGAATTGTGCCGTCTGCCTTGGTGATCATGATGCCTTCGCGGGCATAGGTAAAGACACTGGCCGCCTGGATGTAGCTCTCAGCCTTTTTGCGCTCGGTCACGTCGCGTGCCGCAGCGAACACACCCAGCACCTTACCCGCGTCATCACGGTAAACGCTGGCGTTGTAGAGCACGTCGGTGATCTCGCCCGACGTGTGCCGGATTGCCAGCGGGTAGTCGGTCACAAAGCCCTTGGCAAAGACTTGCTGATAACCTTCGCGCGCCTGCACCGGGTCGGTGAAGTAGTCGGCGAAGTCAGTACCAATCAGTGCTGCGCGAGCGACCCCGGTCGCCTTGACGCTGGCCTCGTTGACATCCGTGATCTTGCCCTCAGCATTGATCGTTACCAGCGGGTCAAGGCTGGCTTCAAGCAGACTGCGCGCGTATTGAGAGGCTTGATTGATGGCTTCTTCGCGTTGTGCCAGGGTATCCATCATGCGATTGATGGTGCCGGCAATTTCCGAAAACTCGTCGGCACCTTCACTCACGATACGGTGCGCTATGTTCCCGTTGGCAACCCGATTTGCACCTTCATGGAGCGCCACGAGGCGCCTGCGAATCAAACCACCGACTTGTGCCGCATTGAACACGATGATGAGCGCCAGCATCAGCGCGAGCGTAATAGAAACCACAATGAGGCGTTGACGAGCCTGCAGCACCTGTCTTTTACTCGAGTCGAGCAGTGCCTCTATTGCGTTGCGAACGTCGGCCGCCTTCAATAGCAACTGACTGTACAGCCTCTTGTCTAGCTCCTCCAACACTTCGCGGTTGGCAGTAGCTGACTTCAAGGACCGGGTGTTGTCAACAACGCGGTGAAAAACTAGCGATGTGTCCTCTATGCTGCGGCGTATCCGTTCCACCGCCTTTTGATCTTCCTCGTCGCTAAATTGCGATTTAGCCAAGCGAAGCAGTTCGTCTGACTGTTTTTTGCTTTCATCCCACTGGATGCGGACTCGATCCTCGCGGTAAAGAAAGTAATGGTCCCTGTAAGTAGCACGGCTAACGAAGTTGTTTTGGATCGATTTTACAAGTTCATCGTTTTTCCTCACCTCTAGATCAACGGAAAAAGTCCAAAATAAAACCGGCAAAAGGACGACTGCGGCGGCGACGGTCGCTGCCGCGCTGAGCCAGAGCCGGGTCGCGATGCGCACAATGGGCCTAGCGGTTCATCTTGACGGCTTCAGGCTTGATCGCCTTGAGACTGTCAGCATGGATGTAGTCCGAGTAGTTGGGCATGACGGTCTTGTCGGTCAGCTTTTTTTTCATGGCCCATCGCGTCTCGTCCTCCAGCGTAATCAGCAGATTCTGGTCCAACCTCACTTGGTAGTTGAAGGCGTTCCACGCTTCCTTGACCAATTCCTTGTCAATCTTGACTGCCGCAGCCATGATGCCCTGCGCCTCCTCTGGGTGTCGCGTCACAATATCTTCGGCCTGGATCAGGGCACGCAAGAAGCGGGAGACGGTTTGAGGGTTTCGCCGCACAAAATCCTGCATGGCAGCGATGTTGAAGGTCTCGGTATAGATTTGCGGGTCGTAAAAGACGACCGCTTGCGCGCCAAGCAGGTGTCTGATCTGGGTTAGCGGATAGTTCCAGGTCGAAACAGCGTCAACTTTCTGGGTCAGCATGGCGTCCTGCATTTCACCGGGTGCGAGGGGAACCGGTGTTATTTGCTGGCGAGTCAAGCCCTGCGCGGTCAAAAAGGAATCAAGAAAGAAGTCCGACGTGGTTCCGGGCGTGAAGCCGACGCGCTTGCCTTTCACATCGGCGGCCAGAACGATGCCTGCGCCGGGTCTCGCCAGCACCGCGTTGTTTTTGCTGCTGGACTCGATGTTGGCAATGACGAAAATCTTGTCACCATTGAGGACACTGAACACGACCGGGGTTTCTGCTACTGTGGCAAAGTCTGCCTTGCCATCCAGAACAGACTGCAGTGCCGCTTTGCCAAAAGAATGAATCAGCGGCTGGACATCAAGCCCCACTTTCGAGAAATAACCCTTGTTTAGCGCAATGTGAACCAGCGTACTTTGCGGCTGGGTCGTGAAGGCCACGGTGATCTTATGGCTGACTTCGGAGCCGGCGGTATCTGTGGCAGATGGCGGCGCTCTATCGCAAGATGTCAGGGAAACAGCACAACAAATTGCAAGAAGCAGTCGCCACATACCATCTCCTTCCAGTGCAGTTAGGTTTCAAATAATAGTAGCCCACTCTGAATTCTTGCGCAACGCAATTTATCTTTAGCGCTTTTCCGCGCTATTGGCAACATGTGGGTTTGGAAACTTTTCAGGCGTCGGTGGATCGACTCCTGACGAGTCCAGGGACCGCCGATTGCCCAAACTGGACAAGCAGCCATGCTCAGGAGAACTCGATAGAAACGCCCGGCTCGCGTCGAATGCCTGGTCACGCATTCCAGGTCCACGTTTTTCATTCCTGACTTTCAGCCGGGGGAACTGCCGTGTGAATAGTGCTGCGTTGGCATTACAGCTGAGCGGAACAAATCCAAACTCAGCGAGTGCCGTCTTGATCTTTGTTTTAACGCCCATCATTTAGCGCCATTAACCTTGAAGTTTGACGTTAGTGCGAAGCAAAGCTGCTTTCAATTCGCGACTAGCAGGTTTTGAAACATCCACACTAAGAACAGCCAGTTCAAACGGCGAGCCTGACCTGATGCTGCCTGGCAGAATCTTTTTTAAGGGATTTGCAGTTGGGTACTTGCCTTGATCAGGACACATGCGAATGGAAAATTCGAATTCTTTGAGTACGCCTTTCGCATACAACTCAGCCAATTGTTGAAAGGTTACGAATGCTGAGCGTTTCATGTCTTTGAACCCAGGCTCACGGATGTCACGAACGATCTCGAATTTACCAAAAGTATCACGTTGTGTATTGGTAAACGGATGCAACAAAAAGGTCCCGCGAACCTCCTTCTGATGGGATACCAGCGTGTGCTCGACAGCAATATCAGTTAACAGCATATAGTTTTCCTTTTGAATTAATAAGCCACGGCTTTCCGTCCGAATAGCCAAGCATATGAACTGAATTTTCGCCTTTATCTCCTGTGCCGCCACTTGGTGTGCTGGTCGCAAACCGCTTCCCATTGAGAGCGAAGACCAAAAAAATCACCGGAGGGGCATTGATTACCCAATGAATTGGTTTGAAAAATCCTTATTGGGGGCTATCAGCGCGAAAAATCGCAGAAAATAGGGCTTTAGACAATGAGGTCCTTGTGAATCAATCCATTGCCCATGCTGAACTCATCGCCACTTTCAGGAGGGCGGAGGTAGATGCGGATCACAAATTCGGACTAATCAAAGCTGTTGAAAAAAAAGGGCCCAAGGCCATTCAGACGGCCGTCGAAACCGCTGCAAAAGCAGCTAAACGCAGGGATTCCTATGCAAAGAAGCTCAATGTGCTGGGGGTGAGCTTGTTGCGCGCGTCCTGACCGGTCATGGGGTGCGCAATCCATTGATCGCCGCGCCCGGACCAGCGACAAGGCCAGGACGAGCAACTCCTTTATGCGCTCATAGCCAACGTTGACCAGCCAGAGTTTGACGAGTTCGGCTTTGGGGCTGGGAACGGATTGCCCCAGACATAGAAGGGTTACAGCACTAGCGCAATCGGAGTCGGGGTCGATTTCAAAAAGCAAAGCGCTTGAGCCCCCGGCCTCCACCTCGCCCCCGCCGGGTTAGCGCAAAGGCCACCCTCACCCTAGCCCGCTCCCTGAGGCCCCTGAGGTAGAGGGAAAACCGCCTACAAACTTCACCCTCAAATATCAAATACAACGCCCTGCGCCAGCGGCAGAGCACTGGAGTAGTTCACCGTGTTGGTGGCGCGGCGCATGTAGGCTTTCCAGGCATCGCTACCGGATTCGCGACCACCACCGGTTTCTTTCTCGCCGCCAAAGGCGCCACCAATCTCGGCGCCCGAGGTACCGATGTTGACGTTGGCAATGCCGCAGTCCGAACCCACCGCCGACATAAAAGTTTCAGCCTCGCGCAAATCGGTGGTGAAGATCGCCGACGACAAACCCTGGGGCACCTCGTTGTTCAGGTCAATGGCTTGCGACAGCGTCTGGTACTTGAGCACATACAAAATCGGCGCAAAAGTCTCGTGGCACACCACGCCGGACTGCGCGGGCATTTCGACCAGCGCGGCACGCACGTAATAAGCCGCCGGGTAGCGGTCTTGCAGCACCCGCTCACCACCCAGTACCGAGCCGCCCTCTGCAACTGCTTGCGCCAGTGCCGCCTGCATCGCCTCAAAGGCTTGGCGGTCAATCAGGGGGCCGAGCAAGGTGCCCGCCTCTTGTGGCGAGCCAATTTTGAAACTGGCATAGGCGCTTTTGAGACGGCCCACGAAGTCGCTGTAAACCGATTCATGAACCACCAACCGACGCGCCGTGGTGCAGCGCTGACCGGCCGTGCCCGCCGCTGAAAACGCCACCGCGCGCACCGCCATGTCCAAGTCGGCCGAGGGCGTCACGATGATGGCGTTGTTGCCACCGAGTTCCAGCAGGCTGCGGCCAAAGCGCGCCGCCACTACTTGGCCAACGGCGCGGCCCATGCCCGTGCTACCGGTGGCCGATACCAAGGCCACGCGCGGGTGCGACACCATGGCCTGTCCAACGTCGGCCAGTCCCAACAGCAACTGCGACAAATCACGCGTCAGTTCGGGTTGCCCAAACCGAACGCAGGCGCGTTCAAACAAAGCCTGTACTGCCAGCGCACACAAAGGTGCTTTTTCGGACGGCTTCCACAACACGGTGTCGCCGCACACCAGCGCCAGCGCCGCGTTCCAGGCCCACACCGCCACCGGAAAATTGAAGGCGGTGATGACGCCCACTACGCCCAGTGGCTGCCAGGTTTCCATCATGCGGTGCCCGGGGCGCTCGCTGGCAATCGTCAGGCCGTGCAACTGGCGCGACAAACCCACGGCAAAGTCACAAATATCAATCATCTCCTGCACCTCGCCCAGCCCTTCGGAGCTGACCTTGCCCACCTCCAGCGTGACCAACGCCCCCAGAAGCGGCTTGTGCGTGCGCAACTCCTCGCCGAGCAGACGCACCAGTTCGCCACGTTGCGGAGCCGGGACTTCGCGCCAGCGCAAGAAAGCGGCCTGAGCACGCGCTACCCGGTCAGCCACCTCGGTCAACGTCGTGGTGTGAACCTGTGCGATGACCTGGCCATCGATCGGCGAGAAACTGTGCAACGCGCCGCCCTTGAACGCGTTCGCTTGCACCCCCAAGGAAAGCAACAACTTGTCATTTGTCATAAAAGTTCCAGAATATTTACCGAATTGGCCAACTCTACCTGCTAAAACGGCACTTACAGCACGTCTGGTTGACAATGCAAGCACGCAGGACCCTGTGTTTTCACCATGAACCCAACCGCACCCTCTTCCAACCATCTGCTTCGCATCGCTGCTGAGGCCCAGCTTCTGGGCGCCCCACAAGCCCAAACCCATCCGGCCGAAGAGTTGTTGCATGAACTCCAAGTGCACCAGATTGAACTGGAGATGCAAAACGAGGAGCTGCGCCGGGCCCACCTCGATCTCGACACCGAGCGGGCGCGCTACTTTGACCTGTATGACCTGGCCCCGGTGGGCTACATCACCGTGAGTGAACACGGGTTGGTCGTGCAAGCCAACTTCACCGCCAGCACCCTGCTGGGGCTGAACCGGGGTGCGCTGCTCAAACAAGCCTTTAGCCGTTTCATCGTGGCAGAAGATGCCGACACCTTTTATCTGCTGCGCAAAAAAATACTGATCAATCCTGCGCCTCAATCCTGCGAACTGCGCATGATCAAAGTGCCAGATCAACAGGTCTGGCTGCATCTAAACGTCACCTGTGCCCGGGATGAAGCGGGCCCCCCCGAACTGCGCATTGCCCTGAGCGACATTTCCGAACGCAAGCAGGTCGAGGCCGCGCTGATTGAAAGCGAAGCCTTAAGCCTGGCCATCCTTAACTCCGTTACCCCCGAGATTGCGGTGCTGGACCGCAACGGGGTCATTCTGGCGGCGAATGAAACCTGGCGGCGTTTTTCAATGGAAAACAGCCTGGTACCCGGTCATCCGGCGGCCTACACCGAGGTCGGTGCCAATTACCTGTCCGTTTGCGCGAGCAGCACCGGCGTGGGCAGTGATGAAGCCTTGAACACGCGCCAGGGTGTGCTGGCCGTGCTGGACGGCAGCCTGCCGGTCTTCACGCTCGAATACCCTTGCCACTCGCCCCAGGAACAGCGCTGGTTCAGCATGAGCGTGACGCCGCTGGGTCCGAATCGCCGCGGGGTCGTGATCTCGCACACCAACGTCACGCAAATCCACCTGCAGGAGGAACTGCGACTGCACAATGAAGCCCTGCACCGCAAAGCCTTGGTGCGCGAGGTGCACCACCGCATCAAGAACAACCTCCAGGGCATCACGGGCCTCTTGAGCCAGTTTGCCAAGATCTACCCCGAAACCGCCGAACCCATCACGCAAGCCATTAGCCAGGTGCAAGGCATCTCGGTCATCCATGGCTTGCAAGGGTGCAGCAACACCTCGTCAGTGCGGCTCAGCGAACTGACCCAAGCGATTGCAAGGGATGCCGAAATACTTTGGCAAACACCGTTCACCGTCAAGATTCCAGAAGAATGGCGCGACCACCTTGTTGCCGAAAAAGAAGCCGTCCCCATCGCTCTTATTCTTAACGAACTGCTGCTCAACGCTGTGAAACACGGCGGCAAAGCGCATGGCCATGTTCGTGTCACACTACAAGACGCCAACCGGGAGTCGATTCACATCTGCATCACCAACGCCGGACGGCTCCAAATCGACAGCCCCCCCCTTGATGTCATCCACAGCGGCTTGAAGTTAATCACAGCCCTGATGCCACCCAACGGTGCCCACATCAACCGGGAGCAGCTGGGCGACGAAGTTGTCACCGTTTTGACGCTGGCGCCCCCCGTAATTTTTCTTGAAACTTGAGGACCAGCATGACCACCACCAAAGTACCCGACGCACCCATTCCAGACAAGCAACTGCTGATCGTGGACGACGACCGACTGGTCCTCGCCATGGTGGCCAGTGGTCTGTTTGAAGCAGGCTACAAGGTGACCACGGCCGAGTCTGCCGAAGACGCTGAAGCCTGGCTGGCCAGTGGCGAGCGGCCCGACCTGGCGATACTCGATGTGCGCATGCCTGGCCAAGGCGGCTTGTACCTGGCACAACGTCTGCGAGAACTTGACCACATTCCCTTCATGATGCTGAGCGCCTACAGCGACCCCGACATCGTCGAACAGGCCACTTCGTGCGGCGCGCTCGGCTATGCCATCAAGCCGATGGACATCGTGCAGTTGATTCCGGCCATTGAAACCGCCCTGGCCCGCGCCAATGAAATCCACGACTTGCGGGAGACCCGCAAACACCTGCAAGCAGGCCTCGACAGCGAGCGCGATATCAGCATTGCCATCGGCATCACCATGATGCAACACCGCCTGAAACGCAACGATGCGTTTGACATGCTGCGCAAAACTGCGCGCAGTCGTCGCTGCAAACTGGCTGCTCTTGCCACGGAAGTGATTGAAGCAGGCGATAAATTCAACTTCTCAGGTCATTAATGATATTTTTGATTTGATATTTATCAATCCAACACGTTTCATGTAGAATTTTTGTATGAACTTGCCGGCCCCCGCCCCTGGCTCAAGCTATTAAGGCCCTGACCTCGCCTCGTTAAACCCTCTGCGTGCAACGGTTGCACGTCGCGGAAAGTAACGAAAAGCTCCTTCTGTGGGCTTTTAAACGTGTGTCTAAACGGGTCGATGAATTTCTTTCCCCTCTGATCAAACAGCTTTTTGCGCCTGTTTATTCCCACGTTCGTTGTCACAAAAAACAATTGAACTGGAGGCGTTGTCTTGAACAACTTGAAAATTGGCATTCGTCTGGGCTTGGCTTTCTGCGCTGTTCTATTGATCACAGCACTCATCGCGCTCATTGGCATTCTGCGTTTAGGCGCACTCAAAGAGACCAACCAGGAGATCGCCACCACCGAAATGGAGCGAAGCTTCCTGGCCCAGAACTGGTCAGCCAATATTGCGCAAAACTGGCTTCAGGCGAAATCCGCCCTCAAAACATCTGACATGGCGTATGCCGAGACACTCCAGAGCGAGATGGCTGAGGTCACCCGAAAAACCGCCGGCCTCCAAAAAAAACTGGAGTCCCTGATTCAGGACGACAAGGGCAAGGAACTGATGGCTGAAGTTGCCCGGCAGCGAGCACTTTACATTGGCATTCGCAACGGACTGTTTTCAAAAAAGAAAGCCGGTGCAGACATCGCCGATGCAGCCGACCGTGAACTTCGCCCCCAGGCTGAGAGTTACATGGCCTCACTGGCCAAAGTTGTTGCGCATTCGTCCGAGAGGCTGAATCTGGTTCAAGCCCAATCCACGGCCATGGTCACCAGCAGCCAATGGACACTCGGCTTGGCCACTCTCGCGTGCATGGTGCTGGGCATGCTGCTGGCCTATTTAACGACCCAATCCATCACAAAGCCCATCCAGCAGGCCATGCTGGCGGCCGAAGCCATCAGCAGCGGAGATCTTGCCACCCCACTACTCAGTCAGGGTCAAGATGAGGCGGCGCGTTTGCTTCAAGCACTGTCCGACATGCAGGTCAGTTTGGCTCGTGTCGTGGGAGAGGTTCGCGATGGCTCGGAATCCGTGGCTACCGCTTCAGCCGAAATCGCGCAAGGCAACCACGACTTAAGCGCCCGCACCGAAGCACAAGCCAGTGCACTGGAGCAAACAGCCGCCTCCATGGAACAGCTCAGCGCCACAGTTAAGCAAAATGCCGACAGCGCCCATGAGGCCAACCAGTTGGCGATGGCTGCCAGCAGCAACGCCGTACAAGGGGGTCAAGTGGTCGCCTTGGTCGTTGAGACCATGAAAGGCATCAACAGCAGCTCCAAAAAAATTGTTGACATCATTCAGGTGATTGAAGGTATTGCCTTCCAGACCAACATCCTGGCGCTCAATGCGGCAGTGGAAGCCGCACGCGCCGGGGACCAGGGGCGCGGCTTTGCCGTGGTGGCCAGCGAAGTGCGCTCCCTGGCCGGTCGCTCAGCCGAAGCGGCCAAGGAGATCAAGAATCTCATCAACGCCAGCGTAGCGCAGGTTGAAGACGGTACGGCCCTGGTGGACCAGGCCGGCGCCACCATGACGGATGTGGTTGGCGGCATCAAACGCGTGACCGACCTGATGGGTGAGATCAGCGCGGCCAGCCGTGAGCAAAGCCTGGGCGTTGAGCAAGTCGGTGAGGCCGTCACGCAAATGGATCAGGTCACGCAACAAAACGCCGCTTTGGTCGAGGAAATGGCCGCCGCCGCCAGCAGCCTGAAATCGCAGGCGCACGACCTGGTGAACACGGTGGCCGTGTTCAAACTCAGAACTTGGCTGACAGTATGAAAGTGAAAGCGCTTGGGAGCACCACCAACGCCAAAAGCAACTCCTTTCCTGAAAACTTCATCATGATTAAATCTCCTATCCAGGACGACTCTGAGAAGCTCATTTCCGAGCTCATTGACGCCTTGGATGACATGCGCGACAAACTGCTCAACTACTCCTTAATGATCAAGGATGCGCCTCTTGTGGTGGATTCTGAGACGCGCAGGCCGAAGGATGACTTTGGCACGGGGACCTCTTCGTCAGCCTATCTCAAGAACCATCATTACCACTGAGCAACTGGATTTTGGCGCCAGCACATCTGCGAGGTTAACAAGACTGGTTGCTTTAACCTGCCAAGGTTATGGCAGAAGTTTTCAGGCTACCGACGTGGGCAGCCTGATGGGCCCCGAACTGGATGTCGCCTGAAAGCTGGCCACCTTCCTCGATCACCAGCTTGCCGTAACTCACCTTGCCGGTGACTTTGCCGGTGGCGTAGATGATCAACTTCTGACGCACGGTCAGGTTGCCATCAAAATGGCCGTGAATCTCGGCAATATCAATCTCTGCAGAGCCTTTGAAGGCGCCTTGTTCTGAAATCTGGATGACCCGCGAGTCCATCGTGGCCTCCACCATTCCTTCAACTACCAGCGTGTCGCAATCGGTTATTTCCACGCCTTTTAACTTGATGTTTGGGCCTACCGTTAGCTTGCTACCCGTCTCCTTGACCTGGGTGCTGGCAGCCACTGGTTCTACCGGGGCGGGGCTGGCAACAGTCGGATTGGCAACAGGGGCGGTTGACGGGTAATTACGGGTATTCATAGCGTTAGAAACGGGTCGTGGCGGTGTAGGTTCGGCTTCGCGTTTGGAAAAGAAATGAGGTGAAATGGCCATGAAGTCTCCTAAAAAAGCCGATGGTATCGGCCATCGGTTTTGCTGTCGCCACGAAGAATGAAAAAGCCGTAACAGGATGAAATTTGACCCTTTGGGGCCGGGCATTGTGGTTTTCCACCATATCGTTTACCACCATAGTATTTTTTTAAACAGTCTTTACATTTCAAATTAAGCAGGCAACCGTTCTGCAGGGAAAGTCTCAACTTACCGATTGGAAGCACCCTATGAAACTCTCGAAACTACTTATTGGTCTACTGGTGAGCTGTGCCGCATTGAGCGCCAGCGCCCAAACCGTTATCAAGTTCAGCCACGTCGTGGCGCTCGACACACCCAAGGGCAAGGCCGCTGAGTTTTTTGCCAAAAAGGCTGCCGAGTTGACAAAGGGAAAGGTCAAGGTTGAGGTCTACGCCAACAGCGCCCTCTACAAAGACAAGGAAGAAATCGAAGCCCTGCAAATTGGCGCGGTGCAAATGCTGGCGCCTTCGCTGGCCAAGTTTGGACCCCTGGGCGTGAAAGAGTTTGAGGCGTTTGACTTGCCTTTCATCTTTGATGACACAGCCGACCTGCACCGCATCACCCAAGGCGCAGTAGGCGCGAGCCTGCTGGCCAAACTGGAGCCCAAAGGCATCAAGGGCCTGGCGTACTGGGACAACGGTTTCAAGTCTTTCTCGGCCAATACGCCACTCAAGTCGGTGGCTGATTTCAAGGGCAAGAAGTTCCGCATCCAGTCCTCCAAGGTGCTGGAAGAAGAGATTCGCTCCGTGGGCGGCATTGCACAGGTGATGGCGTTCTCGGAGGTGTACCAGGCGCTGCAAACCGGCGTGGTAGATGGCACCGAGAACCCGATCTCCAACTTCTATACCCAGAAGATGCACGAGGTGCAAAAGCACCTATCCCTCACCAACCACGGCTACCTCGGCTACGCGGTGATCGTCAACAAGAAGTTCTGGGATGGGCTGCCTGCTGACGTGCGCGCCCAGTTGGAGCAAGCCATGAAGGAAGCCACCGTGTTTGCCAACAAGATTGCACAGGAAGAGAACGACAAGTCGCTGGCCGGTGTGAAGCAAAGCGGCAAGACCATCGTTTACCAACCGACCCCGGAAGAGCGCCTGGCCATCAAGAAAGCCATGGTCTCGGTGCACACCAAGATGGCTGACCGAGTAGGCAAGGAAACCTTGCAAACGATCTACAAGGAAACGGGCTTCGACCCCGCCAAGCTCTAAGCCTGACTGACGCACACCGCAACATGAATCACTCTCTGCTGGAGTTCAAATCATGAAAATCTTGGATCACCTGGAAGAGTGGATCGTCACCTTCCTGATGGGCGCGGCGACGCTGATCATCTTTGTCGCGGTGTTGCACCGCTACGCCGCCGGTCTGGCGATTCCGGGCGTGCAAGACTGGCTCCTGTCGCTCTCGTTTAGCTGGGCGCAGGAGCTGACCATCATCATGTTTGTCTGGATGGCCAAGTTTGGCGCAGCTTATGGCGTGCGCACCGGCATCCACGTCGGCGTCGATGTGCTGATCAACCGGCTGAGCGACAAAATGCGCCGCAAGTTCATCATCTTTGGCTTGCTGGCAGGCGCCTTGTTTACCGGCATTGTGGCCACGCTGGGTGCCCGCTTTGTCTGGGAAAACGGTGCGCACTATGCGTTCCTGCATTTGACGGGACTGCCGCTGGACGGCATCCCTGAAGGGCCGACGACCCCCGACCTGGAATGGCCAACCTGGATGGTTTACAGCGCCATTCCGCTGGGCACCAGCTTGATGTGTTTCCGTTTCTTGCAAGTGATGGTCAACTTTTTGAAAACCGGCGAGCTGCCGCACCACGACCACGGCCATGTCGATGGTCTGGAAGTTGATGTGGCCCACGTTGAAGTGAACCCCTATTCGATGGGTGACAACCTGCACCCCACCCAACTGCAGAACAAAGACGGAGGTGCGAAATGAATGCGGCCATCATCTTTATTCTGCTGCTGACGCTCATGCTCACGGGCATGCCGATCTCGATTTCGCTCGGCCTCACGGTACTGACCTTTTTGTTTGGTTTTACCGAGGTGCCGCTGGAGTCGGTGGCACTGAAGCTGTTTACCGGTATCGAGAAGTTCGAGATCATGGCGATTCCGTTCTTCATTTTGGCGGGCAACTTTTTGACCCACGGCGGCGTGGCGCGGCGCATGATCAACTTTGCCTCCAGCATGGTTGGTCACTGGTACGGCGGTCTTGGTCTAGCCGGGGTGCTGGGTTGCGCGCTGTTCGCCGCAGTGTCGGGCTCCTCGCCCGCGACCGTGGTGGCGATTGGCTCTATCTTGCTGCCCGCCATGACCAAGGCCGGCTTCCCCAAAAGCTTTGGTGCAGGCGTCATCACCACCTCGGGCGCGTTGGGTATTTTGATCCCGCCCTCCATCGTGATGGTGATGTACTCGGTGGCCACCAACACCTCGGTCGGTGCCCTGTTCATGGCGGGTGTGGTGCCGGGCATTGCCTTGGCCGCCACCTTGGGCGGCGTGACCTGGTACCGCGCCCGCAAATTTGGTTATCCGCGCTTGCCCAAAGCGACCTGGGCGGAACGTATCAAGGCGTTTCGGGCATCGGCCTGGGGCTTGCTGCTGATCGTGATCGTGATGGGCGGCATCTACACCGGCCTGTTCACGCCGACTGAAGCGGCGGCGATGAGTGCCGTCTATGCCTTCTTTGTAGCGGTGTTTGTCTACAAG
>SERZ01000326.1_pt1 | contig 32746 bp, 30 predicted proteins | sample 3171461 | NCBI WGS metagenome assembly SERZ01 (sample SAMN06051861, study PRJNA518727) | freshwater metagenome | biome: subpolar coniferous forest; feature: holomictic lake; material: water; isolation source: holomictic Lake 227, 6 m depth | place: Canada: near Kenora, Ontario | collected... | reverse complement strand
CGGGGTGCTGATCCCCGGTGCCGCCGCACCCAAGCTGGTGACTCGCAGCATGATCTCCCGCATGAAAAAAGGCGCTGTGGTGGTGGACGTGGCGATTGACCAAGGCGGTTGCTTCGAGACCTCGCACGCCACCACGCACGCTGAACCCACGTTCATGGTGGACGGCGTGGTGCATTACTGCGTGGCCAACATGCCCGGCGCCGTGGCGCGAACCTCGACTTTTGCGCTCAACAACGCCACCATCGGCCACGCCGTGGCACTGGCTGACAAGGGCTGGAAACAGGCCCTGCGCGATAACCCGCACCTGAAGAACGGCTTGAATGTGGCCAACGGACAAGTCACCTACGAAGCCGTCGCGCTGGCGCTGGGCTACCCGTATGTGACGGCGGACAGCTTGCTGGGTTGAGCCAGCTGACGGAGTTCTTCCTCGTCAAAACCCGCCAGACGGCGGGCTTCCAGATTAAAGGGCGGCAGCAACTTGGGTGCGTCGTATTGCTTGACCAGATCGGTATAGGTGGTGATCGGGTCCAGTTGCCGCTGGGTACACAGCCAGCGGTACCAATGGTTGCCAGCGGCCACATGGCCAATTTCATCGTTCAGGATGGTGGTCAGAATGGCGCCTGCCTTGTGGTCGCCCACGCTGATCAGCTTGTTTCTGACCGCCGGTGAGGCATCCAGACCACGCGCCTCCAGCGTGCGCGGCACCAACGCCACACGCGCCAGCACATCGCCCTGGGTCTTCTCGGCCATGTCCCACAAGGTGTTGTGCGCGTCGAAGTCGCCATAGTCAAACCCGAGGCTCACCATGTGGTCGCGCAGCAGGGTGAAGTGCAGCGCCTCCTCTTGGGCGATGCGCAGCCAGTCGCGGTAAAAGGGGTCCGGCATACCGGCAAAGCGCCAAACAATGTCGAGCGCCAAATCGATGGCGTTGAACTCGATGTGCGCCAACGCGTGCAGCAGCGCCGCACGGCCTTCGAGCGTGAGCAGCGATATTTTTCGGATCGCCTTCGCGTGCACCAGCGTCGGCTTGGCCGGGCGACCCGGTATGCCCGGCGGCGGCGCTAGAAGAGCGTCCGCGTCGATGGGCAGGTCAAGGCTCAAGGCGAGTGTGGCTTGTGCTTTGGCCACCGCGTCTTGCATGAGCAGCGGGCCGAGGACGGCAGTGCGCAGGGTTTGCATGGTGGGGTGTAGCGGGACTACTCTCACGCGGCTGGGCTATCGGTGGCGAGGCGGCGGGTGGTCAGGGCGCAGCGCTGGTCGATCAGCGTCACGATCTGCCCAATGACGGGGTGGGTCGTAAACGTGGCCTGGGTTTTATGGGCCAAGTCTGGCAGGCGCTTGGCAATCTCAAGAATGCGTTTTTTGACCAGCGCGGGCGACAGCCCGGCGGCTACCGCCAACTGCGCCCAGTGTCGCACCTCGACTTCAGAAAACTTGTATTTGCTGCCGATCTTCATGGCCATTTTGTCGGTGAGTCGGGGGTAAACCGCTGTGGACAACACGTCATACAGCGGGGCCAGCACGGCACCCTGTGGGGTGTAGAGCAACGAGAAGTTCTTGGAGTGCGCGTCGTGGTTGCCAACCAAGGCGTTGAATATGACAAAGTCCAGCAGTTTCAAAATGTGTGGCGCACTGGGCCGGGTGGCGTGGCGCAGCAGGGCAAAGGCCTGTGCCAGATCAGGGCCGCCTTCGTTTTGGTATTTGGTTTCGGGCGGCAAGCCCAAGGCTTGGCAAAAGTCCTCTTGATGCAGGCGCGTCCATTGGCCTTCGGGCGTGCGCTGGCGGTCGTAACGCTCAACCAGCAGATAGGCACGGTCTTCAACGCTATGGATAGCGGCACGGGCCACGTCCAGTTTGATCGCGTGCGCCAACGCCAGACAAAACCCTTCGTTAAAGACGCTGCCCTCAATGCCAGGAATGGCCGGTTTGAGAATGTGGGTGCTGGGGGAGCCAAACCGGGGCAGGCCGATGCGGACCTGACCGGCCTCCAACTGCGCCACCACGGGGAGTTTGTCTTGCGCTCCGGCCAGCGACAAACGCATGTCTTGCTCACCGGCCAGCATGGGGCGCCGGGGCATGTCTTCCAGCACGCGTAGCAGGTCGGGGTTGGGCAGCCAGCGCACCGCGTTGGTCGCTTCGGTGGCCTGCGGGGTTTGCCCAGGTTCGAGCAGGGTCACGGCACCGGCGCACTCGCCACCAATGCCGTCCAACAGGGCAAAGTCGTTCTGGCGGGAGACATGCAGGGCCATTGCGACGAGTTTGCGTTTGTCGCCTTCGGGTAGCAGGCCCGCAAAGAAGGGGCGCGTGGCGCGGTCATCAAACGGCTCTGTCTGTAGCGGTAACGATTGCGACAAGGGTCGGGCCTCAGCATGGGTCAACCACTGCGGCGCATAGCTGAAGCTCAAGCGGCCATCAACCTGGGCCAGGGTGCCAATAGGGTGACCCGACAGCCAGACGGCAAGTTGCCTGGGCATGTCAGGCGCCTTCGCTGCCTGTGGGCAGACCGTTGACGGCCACTTGCCCACCCAGCGCGTGCAACACGCAAAGCACTTTCTCAAGCCGCACGGTGGGTTTACCGGCTTCCAGCTCGACGACGAAGCGAATGCCAACTCCGGCGGCCAAGGCTAGCTGGGGCTGGGTCAGGCCCAGTTGGTGGCGGGCCGCGCGGACCGCCTGGCCCAGTGTTTTTGGGGTGTCAATGAGAGTAGTCATGTTGTTTCCTGTTCGGGAAATTATGACCGCAATTGACCCCTTGACATTAAAACCACCCCGAACGGGATGGTTTTACGGAAAGATTACTGCTTGACGGCTTCGACCTGAACGATCAAACGCACGTTTTTCGGGAAGCCCCAATCGATGCCGTAGTTCATGCCGAACTGGGTGCGGTCGATGGTGGTCTCGAAGTCGCCGCCGCACACTTCGCGCTTGATCATCGGGCTGTCATAGCAGTTGAAGTTGGTGGCCTTGAGCGTGACGGGCTGGGTCTTGCCGAGCAGGGTCAGGGTGCCGGTCACTTCAGACACCTTGTCGCCATTGAAGCTGAACTTGTCAGACTTGAAGGTGGCGGTGGGGAACTTGGCTGCGTCAAACAAGTCAGCGCTTTGCAGGTGCTTGTTGAAAGCGGCGGTGCCGGTGTTGATGGAGGTGGTGTCGATCACGATCTCGACGCTGCCGGTCTTGGCGGCGCGGTCAAATTGAACCGTACCTTCTTTTTTATCAAAACGACCACGGTTGGTGGTGGTGCCAAAGTGGCTGATCTCAAAAGTGGCAAAGGTGTGGGTGGGTTCCACGGCGTAGGTCGCCGCTTGAACTTGGGAAACGCCAGCCAGCAAGGTGGCGGCTGCGAGGGTAATGAGAGATAAACGCATGAGAAAACTCCAGTAGAAAGTTAAATACAAAACAAAGAAAACGGCGATGATCTCGCACTCACGAAAAAACTTAAAGCTTGCCAACCCCGCTCAGGGCCAGCTTGAACTTGACTTGCACATCGTCGGCCACCATCGAGGTGTCGGCCCAATCGCCCTCACCGATCTTGAAGCCCAACCGCTTGATCGGGAAGACGCCGGTGGCCATCGTCACAGCACCGGTTTGGGTCATGCTGACCGGCACCACCACATCGCGGCTCTGGCCCTTGATGCTGAGCTTGCCCGCCACTTCGTACTTGCCAGCCCCCAGTGCTTTGAAACCGGAGGAGGCAAAGGTGGCTTGCGGGAATTTGGCGGTGTTGAACCACTCCGACTTGGGCAACTCGGCGTCGGTCTCGGGTGAACCCAGGGTGGCGCTGGCAATGTTGACCGTGAAGGCGACTTTGTTGGTGGCAAGTTTGGCCGCATCGAAGGCGATCTGCGCGTCAAACTTCTTGAAGTGCCCTTCTACCGGCACCCCCATTTGTTTGAAGACAAAACTGATGTCGCTTTGCGCCGGCAGCAGTTTTTGCTCTGCTAGGGCGGGCAGCGCGGCGGCGCTGAGCAAGGCTGCGGCCAGAGGCCAAGTGAGTGAATTGAATTTCATAAAAATGCTTTCAAAAATACGGGTCAAAAGTTCAAGCCCGACCGGGCAACATGCGGTTCAGCAAACCGTCACGGTCAACCCAGTGGTGCTTGAGGGCGGCAGCGACGTGCAGACCCGCCAAACCCATCAGCGCAAAAGCCGAAAGGGCGTGTAGCGGTTTGATCAGGGCCGCCAGTTCTTTATCGGGCGACACAAAATCCGGCAAAGCAATCTGGCCGAACCAGACAATGGGGAAACCGGCCGCCGAGCTGTAGGCCCAGCCGATCAGGGGCACGGCAAAAAACAGTGCGTACATCAGGTAGTGTGTGGCGTGGTAGGCCTGCAGTTGCCAGCTTGGCATCGCTAGCTCGATGGTTTTGGGCAAAGCCGGTGGGCGGTGCGTCAGGCGCCACAGCAAGCGCAAGACCGACAGCGCCAAAAGGGTGACCCCAGCCCATTTGTGCCAGTTGAACAGTTTCAGGCGCATCGGCGAAAACGGCAGATCGGCCATGTAAACACCGACCGCAAACAGGCCGATGATCACCAGCGCCAGCAACCAGTGCAAGGCCATCGCCAAGGGCGAGTAACGCGATGGGGCCGTTGTTGAACCTGAAGTTGAAATGGTGACCACGAGAGACCTTCTAAAAATGGGTTTCACAGGGAAAACCTGCGAAGTACACAAAGTTTAGAGGTCAACACATTTAAACGTGTTCAACCAGATTGAAGTTTCAATTCAGTTTTTTTGAACTTAAATCGGGGTTTTTCGCTCCGCAACACGCATTTGCCAGGCTTCCTTGATGGCCAGAATTTGCGGCAGGATGCGCACGAAGTGATCGATCAAACGGGGCTCGAAATGACTGCCCGCGCTGCTTTGCAGGGTCTCCATCACGCGGTCCAGCGGCCAGATTTGTTTGTAGGGCCGCACGGTGCTCAGGGCGTCAAACACATCCGCCACCGCCACGATGCGCGCCATCTCGGGTATGGCTTCGCCGATCAGTCCATCCGGGTAGCCGCTGCCATCCCACTTTTCGTGGTGGTAATGGGCAATGGTGGCCGCCATCTGGAGGAGCGGCGAGGTGCTCTTGGACAAGATTTTGTAACCCACCCGCGAGTGGGTCTTCATCACCCCCCACTCGTCAGCGTCGAGCTTGCCGGGCTTGTGCAGGATGGCATCTGGTATGCCGAGTTTTCCGATGTCGTGCATTGGTGCTGCCAGCGCCAGTTGTTGGCAGGCGGATGCCTCCCAACCGGCCGCTTGCGCCAACGCACTGCTGTAGGCCGCCATGCGCCAGATGTGCGTGCCGGTCTCGGCGTCCTTGAACTCGCTGGCCTCGCCCAGCATGTAAATGGCGTCGTGGTAGCTGTCGGCCAGTTGTTTGGCACTCACCAGCGAGAGGTGCGTGCGAACCCGGGCGTGCACGATGGCGGGCGACACGGGCTTGATGATGTAGTCCACCGCACCGGCTTCAAACCCGGCGGTCTCGTCGCCAATGTCAGACAGGCTGGTCACGAAGATGACCGGAATGCGCTCGGTCAGCGGGTCGGCCTTGAGCAGGCGGCACGCGGTGTAGCCGTCCATGTCGGGCATTTCGATGTCGAGCAGGATCAGCGCCGGTCGATGTTTCAGGGCGGCGGCCAAGGCTTCTCTGCCGCTGCGCGCAAACACCAGCGAATACTTGGGTGACAAAATTTGGCGCAGCAGGGCCAGATTGGCAGGCTCGTCATCAACGATCAGAAGGGTAGCCAGCATCTATTAGCCCTCCAAGGAAATACCCAGGCGCTCGCCCAGTTGTCGGGTGGCCGCCTGGGCGCCCCTGAAGTCAAAATCGCTGAGCGTGTCGCGCACCAGTTGCAGGTGTTCTGGCGCCAGCAGTGCGGCCAATCGTTGAATCAGCGGTTCGGCCAGGTCCGGGTTGTCCGCATCCAGCGCCAGCAGCAAGGCGTGCAAAAGGGGCTCGACCTGTTTGGTTTGCGCGGCGTCAAGGTAGAGGTCAGTGCTGGCAGCAGCGGGCATGGGCGGCGCATACCGGTCAATCGAAGCCAACGCCACCTCCAGCGCCTTTTGCAAATGAGGCAACAGGGCCGTGACCTGCACACCGGCTTTCAGCTTTTGGTCAACCGCGCCCGCCAGCCGGGCCACATCGGTCAGCGCGAGATTGGCGGCCGCCCCTTTGAGCTTGTGGGCCAGCGCCCCTGCCGCCCCGTCTTGCGGGTTGATCAGGGCTTGCGCCATGACGCGCACACTGTCTTCGTAATCAGACGCAAACTTGCGCAAAAACTTGGCATACACCTCGGGTTGGCGCCAGGTGCTCAAGCCCCGGCGAACGTCCATCCCTGGTAAATAGTCGGAGACGGGCGGCAGTTTTGATGCAAGAGGCAGCGGCATAGCAGCCAGGGCTTCGTGCGTTTTGGACGCATCAAGCGTCAACGGGGGTAGCCACTTCAGCAGCGTCCGGTACAGCACCCCCGGGTCCACCGGTTTGTAGATGAAGTCCACCATGCCAGCCGCCAGGCAAGCGCGCCGGTCTTCATCAAAGGCATTGGCGGTCATGGCCAAAATGGGCGTTGCCGACTGACCCGGTAGCGCATGGATGGCGCCGGTGGCTTCCAGACCGTCCATCACCGGCATCTGCAAATCCATCAAGATCAGGTCATAGGCCGTGGCACTGGCTTTGTCCACCGCCTGCTGGCCGTCGCAGGCGTGGTCGATGAGCAAGCCGGTGCCCTCCAGCAATTGCTGGGCAATTTCCCGGTTGATATCCACGTCGTCCACCAGCAGGATGCGCTTGCCGGCGTAGCGGCGCAATTCAAGCTCGGCGCCATCGGCCTGCCTCGCCTCTTGCGCCTCCATGCGCCCCTGGCCGCGCTGCAGGCGTGCGGTAAACCAGAAGGTGGCGCCTTGCCCGGCCACACTGTCTACGCCCGCCATGCCACCCATTAGATGAGCCAGTCGCCGGGTGATGGCCAGGCCCAGCCCGGTGCCGCCGTATTTGCGGGTGGTGGAGACATCGGCCTGCTCAAACGCCTGAAACAAGCTTCCTTGTTTTTCCGCAGCAATACCTATCCCGGTGTCCTCCACTTCAAAGCGCACCAGAATTTCACCCGCTTCTTCCTGCAGCAGTTGGGCACGCAGGGCAATGAACCCCGTGGCGGTGAATTTGATGGCGTTCCCGGCGTAGTTAAGCAAGGCTTGGCGCAGTCGGGTAGGGTCGCCACGCAGCCAGAGTGGCACGCTGCTGGGGTCGACCTCAACCACCAGACCCTTGGCCGTGGCCTGGTCGGAGATCAGCGAATACACGTTGTCCAGCAGGCTGCCCAGATGAAAGTCGGTCTGCTCCAGTTTCAGGTGACCGGCCTCAATCTTGGAGATGTCAAGAATGTCGTTGATGATGGACAGCAGGTGGTTGGCCGCCCCTTCAATCTTGCCCAGTCGCTCTGACTGATCCGGTGTGGTCCCGGCGCGGCGCAGCAAATGGGTGAAGCCGACGATGGCATTCATGGGCGTGCGAATTTCATGGCTCATGTTGGCCAGGAAGGCACTCTTGGCTCGGTTGGCTGCAGCGGCAATTTCACCGGCCTCGACCAACTGTGCCGTGCGGTTGATGACCAGTTCTTCCAGGTGATCGCGGTGCTGCGCCAGCTCCTGGTTCAAGCGCGCTTTCTGGTCTTCGCTGGCCTTGTGCTCCGACAGGTCCCGGACGTAGGCGCTGAAAAAGTGCTTGTCGTTTTGGAACAAGGTCGAGATCGTCAGCTCCATCGGAAATTCAGTGCCATTGGCACGCAGCCCCTGTACTTCGATACGTTTGCCCATGATGGTTGACTGGCCGGTGCTGACAAAACGCGCCATGCCCTTGCGATGCGCCCCTCGCACAGCGGGCGGGACAATCAAGTCGGCCATATCGCAACCCATGGCGTGCGCAGCAGTGTGGCCAAAAATTTGCTCGGCTTGGTTGTTCCAGCCGATGACGTGTCCCACCTGGTCCACGCTGATCACGGCGTCCAGTGCCGAGTCAATCAACATCTGGGCCCGAGCCTGACTTTCCTTGACCGACTCGTCGAGGCGACTGTGCTCCAGCGCGGCTTGCGAGCGTTGCGCCAACCCGGCCAGGCTTTGCACTCGACTTTGCTGGCGCCACAACAACAGCATGCCCGCACACAACACCAGTACCGCCGCAAAAGAGATCCAGGCAACCCAGAGCACCAACGCATGAAGCGGCGCAAACACCTCTTCCCGGTCGAGCTTGGCAATGAGATGCCAATCGGTGCCCGCCACCGGGCGGTAAGCGGCCAGCACCGCCATGTTGCGGTAATCAACGCCCTCGGTGGTGCCCGGCGCATTGGCGCGAATAGCGTTGGCGGCAGGCAAATCAACCGTGCTCATGGCGGGCGCCAGCACCAAGGCCGTGCCCTTTTTATGCCGCAGGTCGTTTAGAAACACGGCCTTGTCGCCTTCGCGGCGCACCAGCAGCGTCTCTCCACTGGGGCTGGCGGTGGGCCAGGTTTTGATCACAGGATAAAGAAACTGGTTGGCATCGATACGCAAGATGAGGACCGCCACAGGCGGATCATTCGACCGTCCTGAAGCGCTGATGGGCACCAGCCAGTCTATGTGGGCATGGCCTCGGGCATCCAGGTAAATGGCACTGCGCCACGGTTGCCCGCGGGATATTTTTTGCGCTTGCCACTCCGTTTCATCGCCACTGTCCATGTAGTCACCAGTGGACAACAGCAAGCGGCCTTCTGGCGTGGTCAACACAATGCCGGCATACCCGTAGGTCAGGCGCAAACTTTTGAAATACCGCTGGACGCGCGCCCAACGCGCCTCATCAAACTTGCCCGAGACCATGTCACTGATGTCCAGGGCCAGTGTTTCGTCGGCCATGATGGCCAGACCATTTTTTTGCCGCTCAAGCAACCAACTTTCAATCTGACCGGCTTTGAGGTTGGCGATGGCTACCAGGTTGGCATAGGTTTCGCGTTCAACCTGAGGCGAGTAAATCTTGACGACGGTCAGGCTGGCCAGGGGCACCACCAGAATCAGGGCGACAAATAGCAGCAGCAGCACACGCAACCGGCCCGTTTCAGAGTCCCTTTTTTGCGATTTAGCCGGGACCCTGGCGTTTATTTGTTCGCGGTCTGCACTTGACATACTCTCGCTTTACCTTTTGTTGCTATACAAATAATAGCTATACTTGCTTATATTACGAGGGTTACAGCTTATTTAACATACGACATGTTAAGTTTGGCGCCGATAATTCACCACAAATGCCTCAAACTGATCAAGCGGCAGTGGTCGGCTGAACAAATAACCCTGGTAGGCATGACAACCCTGCCCCGCCAAAAAGTTCCGCTGCGCATTGGTCTCCACCCCCTCGGCAATCACCGCCAAGCCCAGGGTCTCGGCCAGAGCCACCACCATTTTGGAAATGGCGGCGTCGTTGGGGTCCACCAAAATATCGCGCACAAAGCCCTGGTCGATCTTCAACTGGTCCAGCGGCAGTCGCTTCAAGTACGACAGCGACGAGAAACCGGTGCCAAAGTCATCCAGCGAGAAGCCCACACCCACTTGCTTCAGAGACGTCATCTTGGCAATCACGTCTTCTACATTGGTGACCAGCAAACTCTCGGTCAGCTCCAGTTTGAGCCGGTGCGGGTTGGCGCTGGTGCGTGCCAGCACGGCCAGCACCTGCGCCACAAAATCGCTTTGGTGAAACTGCCGGGCACTGACGTTCACCGCCAGCGTCAACTCGGCCATCGCGGGTACGGTGGCCCAGCGCGCCAATTGAGTGCAGGCGGTTTCCAGTACCCAGTTGCCCAGCGAGAAGATCAGCCCGGTATCTTCGGCCAGCGGGATGAACTCAGCCGGCGACACCATGCCGCGCTGCGGGTGCAGCCAGCGCACCAGCGCCTCGGCACCGGTGATCTGGCCCGCGCCGATGACTTGCGGCTGGTAATGCAGCAGGAACTGCTTTTTGGCCACCGCCTCGCGCAAACCGGTCTCCAAAACCGCCCGTGCCGTGACCACGGCTTGCATCTGCGGGTCAAAGAAACGCGCCGTGTTGCGGCCTGCGGCCTTGGCCTGGTACATCGCCAGATCAGCCCGCTTCAGGGGTTCTTCAATACCTTCCTGAAACGACCCAAACAGGGTGATGCCAATGCTCGGCGTGCTGTGGTGCTCATAACTGGCCAATTGATAGGTCTGGTTGAGCGTGGCGAGGATTTTTTCGCTCACCACTTCGGCCTGGGTCGCAGCCTCCAACTCGTATTCACTCAGCTCTTCCAGCATCACCACGAATTCGTCGCCGCCGAGCCGCGCCACGGTGTCACCTTCCCGAATGCACAGGGTCAGCCGCTTGGCCACTTGCTGCAGCAGCAGGTCACCCTTGTCATGGCCTAAGGTGTCATTGATGGTCTTGAAGTTGTCCAGATCCACAAACAGCAAGGCGCCATTGCGGTTATGGCGGTTGCAGGCGGCCAGTGCCTGCTCCAGCCGGTCCATGAGGAGGCGGCGGTTGGGCAAAGAGGTCAGCGGATCGTAAAAGGCCAGTGTTTTGATCTTCTCTTCATCGGCCTTGCGGTCCGTGATGTCGCTGAAGGTGGCCACATAGTGCGTGACCGGCCCCTCGCCGTTCTTGACCGCCGTGATGGTGAGCCACTCCGGAAACACGTCGCCACTTTTGTGCCGGTTCCAGATTTCGCCCTGCCACTTGCCTGCGCGTGCGATGGCGTCCCACATGGCGGCGTAAAAAACAGCGTCGTGGCGACCACTGCTGAGCAGACTTGGGTTTTGCCCCACCGCTTCGGCCGAGGTGTAGCCGGTGATTTCGGTGAACGCTTTGTTGACCCGCAAAATGGTCCGGTTGGCATCGGTGATGGCAATGCCTTGCTGTGACTCGAACGCGGTGGCGACGATGTGCAACTCGGCCTCGGCCTGGCGGCGCTGGGTCACGTCGGCAATCACGCCCACCAAGCCGCGGTCTTCGCCATTGGCATCGATAAAGCGCTGGCCCGTCAAGTGGCCCCAAAACTCGGATTGGTCGGCCCGCCAGTAGCAGCGCTCAACTTCTACGAACTGAACCTGGCTGTTCAGCAAGGCCCGCATATTTTTGCGCCCGGCTTCCCGCTCGTTGGGGTGCACCAGCTCGACATACTCTTTGCCGTCCAGGTCTGCCAGCGGCATCCCGAACATCTCGGCCATGCGCTGGTTGGGCTGCGAGATGACCCCTTCTTTGTCCACCAGAAAAATTGCCACGCTGGAGATATTCAGAATTTGCTTGAGCAAGGCTTCGCGTTGGCCCAAGGTGCCCAGCAGGTTATTGAAACCGCCAATCAGCTCCCCAATTTCGTCTTTCCGGTGCACCTGCAAGGGCTGGGGCGGCAGCTTGTTTGTCGCCATATTCGACAGCATGCGCGTGGCAACCAGCATGGGCGAAAGTTGCTGCCGGAGCAGCCACCAGGTCGCCCACCAAGTCAGACCGCCCACCAGCAAGGTGAGAATGAGCGTTGCGAAAAATATGCGCTGCTGCATCGCATGGATTGGCGCGAACGCATCCTCCGCTGGCAGCGTGATGGCCATGAACCACCCCGCCACCGGTATGCCTTTGGCCGCCGACAGTTCTTGCACGCCTTGGGAGCTTACGGCCACTCCGTAGCCTTCAAAACCCTGCATGTAACGGTCGTGCATGGCATTGACGCCCGTGACCGGTATCGGCAGCATGTTGCGGCTCTTGTCGGTTGCGGTGACGATCAGGCCGTGCTGGGGCGCGATCAGCAAATAGCCCCCACTTTTGCCGTAATGCCCACCCATGATTTTGTCGAGAAAGTTAGGCCGGTCCAGGTTAATCGTCCCGACCACTGCACCCATCACCTTGCCCTGGGGATCAAAAATGGGCGCTGACAGACTGAAAATCGGGGCCTTCAATGTCTTGCCCATGTTGGGCCGCCCGATCCAGAGCGTGCCCTCGCGCAGCGGCACAGAGACCGAATCCCGGTCGAGGTAATTGGTACCCATTCGTCCAGCCACTCGGGGCGCATCAGCGATGGCCGTGCCATCAAGACCGGTGACGAATACGCCGCCGTTGAACATTGAAAGCTCCACCGGGTGCTGCTCCAGCAGGGCCTGAATCGATTCGTTGCTGGGCATCATGGACGGGTTGATGTGGCTGCCCAGGCTTTTAAGCGCATCCAGTCGTTCAACCAACTCTTCGTTCACCCCTGTGGCGACCATGGAAACCGTAGAAAACTGCTGCTCGCCCAGCGAGCGCTGCATGTCACGGCGCAGCATCTGGCTGGCGTAATAAGACAGAGACCAGAGACCCAGCAGCAAAACGACCAACGTGGTGAACGTGATCCTGGTTTTGAGGGAACTCTGCAGTGGCGCCGACGAGGTCATGGTGGGCTGGGTAAGAAAACCGGTAAAGGTTTGTTTTTTCGCCACGCCGGTCAGTGCCTGCGCAGTCAAATTGTTCCCGGTTTTTAAGTATACAGATGCCAGTTGACAGTAGTTGGCCATTTCCTGACGGCCCTACAGCCGTTACGCCCTCACCCTACAATTTACAGATGAACTCTCCAACCCTGACCATTGACATCGTGTCCGACGTCGTTTGCCCCTGGTGCTACATCGGCAAACGCAAACTGGAGGCCGCCCTGGCCTTGCCCGAAGCCGCTGACCTTCCCAACGTCATCATCCGCTGGCACCCGTTCCAGCTCAACCCCGACCTGCCCGCCGCCGGCATGCCGCGCAAGCAGTACCTGGAAGACAAGTTTGGTGGGCCAGAGCAGGCCGCCGAGATTTACGAACGCGTGCGCGCTGCCGGTCAAGCGGTGGGGCTAACCCTGTACATCGACGGCATCAGCAAGCAACCCAACACGCTGGCCGCCCACGCCCTGATCGCCTTTGCCCAAGCGGGCGACGCCAATGTCAGCGACGTTATGGAACGTCTGTTTCAAGCTTACTTTGTCGAAAACCGCCTGATCGGCAGCCCCGATGTGCTGGCTGAAATTGCCGAAGAAGCCTGCCTGAACGGCGAAGACGCCCGCAATTTTGTGACCGACCCCGAACACCTGGAGGTGGTGGCCCAGGCCGACGCCCACATCCGCAGCCTCGGCATGACCGGTGTGCCCTTTTTCATCTTCAACCAGCAGTTAAGCGTTTCGGGGGCCCATGACCCCGCCACCCTGCTGGGGGCCATGCTGCAAGCGGCTAAGTCCAAAGTCGGTTAAATTGATCTTATGACTTTGACTGACCGGCGCCTTCGGGCCCAAACCCCCAACTTTTCCCAACCCGAGTTCCGCACCGCCTTGGGCATGTTTGCCACCGGCGTCACCATCGTGACCGCCCGCACAGCAGAAGGCGAACTGGTGGGGCTCACCGCCAACTCGTTCAACTCGGTATCGCTCAACCCGCCGCTGGTGCTGTGGAGCCTCTCCAAGGCGGCGGCCTCCATGCCGGCCTTCAGCAAAGGCTCGCACTACGCCATCAACATTCTGGCCTCTGACCAGAAAGACATGGCGCTGCGCTTTGCGGCCAAGGGCTTGGACCGCTTTGCGGATGTTGAATTCATTGAAGGTGTGGGCGGTGCGCCATTATTGGCAGGCGCGGCGGCTTCGTTTGAGTGCTTCAACCGCAGCCGCTACGAAGAAGGCGACCACACCATCTTTGTCGGCGAAGTCGAACGCTGCACCCACCGTGCTGACGCTTCACCGTTGCTCTACCACGGCGGCAAGTTCTACACCGAACATCCGCTGTGAGGCTGCGTTGATGCCCGCGCGCAAAGAGCATCTGGACGGCCTTGCGGTCAGCCTGCTGCTGGTCTGCTGCCTGTTCTGGGGCTTTCAGCAGGTGCTGGTGAAAGCCACCATTCCTGAGTTGCCACCGGTGTTTCAGGCTGCTCTGCGTTTTACCGGGGCCACGCTGCTGCTGTGGCTGTGGTGTGCGTGGCGCGGAGTGAAGTTGTTTGAGCGGGACCAATCGCTGTGGCCCGGCCTGCTTGCGGGCGGCCTGTTTGCCATGGAGTTTGCCTGCCTCTACATCGGCCTGAAGTTTTCACCGGCCTCGCGCCTGACGGTTTTTCTCTACACCGCGCCGTTCTGGGTCGCGGTCTTGCTGCCCTTGTTTGTCAGCTCTGAAAAGTTGCGCCCGGTGCAGTGGTTAGGGTTGGCGTTGGCCTTTTTGGCGGTGGTGTTTGCGCTGGGCGAAGGCCTGGGCGCAACCAGCTCCGCCGAACAATGGAAAGGCGACCTGCTGGCACTGGCCGCTGGCATGTTCTGGGGTTTAACCACGGTGGTGATTCGCAGTTCTGGGTTGACCCGCGTGTCGCCCGAAAAACTGCTTTTTTACCAAGTGGCGGTGAGCGCACTGGCGTTGCCGCTGTTGTCCCTCGGGCTGGCGGAGCGCTGGGTCTGGCAGTTCAGCGCCTTTGCCCTGTCTTCGCTGGCGGCGCAAACCGTCATCGGCGCGTTTGCCAGTTATCTGGCCTGGATGTGGATGCTGGGGCGCTACCCGGCGACCAAGATTTCGGCCTTTGTGTTTCTGACCCCGGTCTTTGCGTTGCTGTTTGGTGCGTCCTGGCTGCACGAACCCGTCACGGTTAATTTAATGGCATCGTTGTCCATGGTGGCGGGGGGCATCGTGCTGGTGAACCGCAAACCGGCCGTCACCGCCGCGACCGAATAAGGGCTAATTTTCAGGTGCCTTGAGCCAGCGGCGCGGCGAAAACCGAAACACCTGCGGGTCACGCGCATCGACCGTGGCCTTGACCCACCCAAAAAACGGGAAGCCAAAGGTCTCGACCCGCGTGAAGTTTTTAACCACCTGCCGGCTCACAGGGTCGATCATCGGCTGGTTGATCTGCTGCGAATGCGAGTCGCCATGCACCAGCACCACTTGACCTGCGAAAGCCTGCGTTTCTTCGAGAAGTTGTGCGACAAAAGCTTCATAGCCCGGCTGGCGCTTGCCCTTGTTGATGTCTTCAAATTCAGGATTGGCCTGGATCACGACCATCACACCGGCCAGTTTTTTAGTGCGGGCGTGCGAAAACGCCTGCGCCAGCCACACCCGATTGGCCGCGCTACGCTCGACAAACTCCGGCACCGGGCCGCCCTTGTCCTTTTGGTGGGTGCCGTAAAAATTGTTATCGCTGCCCGGCAGGTTGAGCCCGACGAACAGGGCGCCACCGGCCTCCCAGCGTACGTTTTCGCGGTAGCTTGAAAATGCAGGATCATGGCTCTGGCGCTTGAGAACCAGCTTGCGCTGGCCGAGGGCGACATCCCCCGCAAAGAACAGTTCGCGCAGTTTGTCCAATCGCTCCAGCGGGTCGTATTTGCCGTTGCTTTTGCGATGGCAATCGGTCCACTCGTTGTCGCCCGGCACATATATCAGCGGTGTTTTGGAGGCCTGAAACACATCCCGAATGTCGCGCAGCACGGCGTCGCTGCATTCGCTGGAACCGTTCTTGATGTCGCCGTCGTGCACCACAAAGGCCAGGTTTTCACCCTCCATCTCCGCGATCAAATCAGGCAAATGGTCCCGTTCCCACGCGCTGTAAGGCGTGTCGCCAAACAGGCCGAAGGTGACCGGTTGGGCGCTGACAGGTGCCGCGACCAAGGCAGCGCTGAGCGACAAGGCCAGTGCCATCACACGTTTGTAATTCATCGATGACTCAGGCGAAAACAACATTGACCCGCCCCACGGCACCTGCGGCAGTCCGCCTGCGTGCCGGCTTGACCACGATGTCGACATCCCGCCCCAGCCGGGCGAGGCAGTCCAGCATTTTGGCTTCGCTGATGCCCCTGAATTGTCCGTTCAGCAGTTTGGAGACCTTGGGCTGCGGCATGGCCAGCAATTCGGCCGCTTGTTGCTGGGTCAGGTTTTGACGCTTGATGATGTCGCCGATTTTGCTGGCCAGCTTGGCTTTAACCAGCATCTCCTGTGCCTCGGCCATGCCAAGGTCTGCGTAGACATTGCTGCTGCCTTCTTCAATGGGAATGGTGCTCATGATGGCTCCTTAATTTTTGATGGTTACTGCGATAGGCCGGCATGGACCAAGGCCGCCTTGAGCCGGTCGCGCACCAAGTCCATATCGGGCTTGGGCGTGGCCACACCCGAGGTTGATTTTTTCTGAAAGCAATGCAGAACATACACGGCGCTGGCAATTTTGACGGTGTAAACCGCCCGATAAGTACTCCCTGACTCGCTTTCCACGACCTCCAGCACGCCCGCCGAACCAAACCCCTTCAATGGCTTGGCATGTGCATGCTTGCCACCCGCCTGCGCCAAGTGCAGCGCATAACCAAATGCATCTTGCACCTCCTCGGGCATAGCCTGAAGATCTTTTTTGGCAGACCCTACCCAAAGTAAAGGCTTGGGTTCGTGGTGGGTTTTAGGCATACTTAAATTATACCTATATGGGTCTAATTTATAAACTGATTCCGCTTTAAAACAAAGCTGCGTTGGCTTTCAGTTGCTCGGGGGCAAAACGGTAAATGGTCATGGTGTCGACTCCGTAAGCACCCATACTTTTGTAAAACTGGAGGGTGGGCTCGTTCCAATCGAGACAGCCCCATTCCAGCCGCTGGCAACCGCGTTCAAGTGCCAGCTTGGACATGAACGCCATCATGATTTTCCCCAGCCCTTTGTGGCGCAGGGCATCGTCGATCAGAAAGCCGTCGATGTAGAGGCCGGACTGCCCGATAAAGGCCGACGAGGTCTGGCAAAAATAGACAAAGCCGACCATTTCACCGGCGTAAATGCCAAACACCGCTTCGCCTTTTTGCTTGATCAGCAGCTGACGAATCCCGGCTTCGGTGGCGATGACTTTGTCGGCCATCTTTTGGTAGGTGCCGAGCTTCTGCATGAAGTTGACGACCAAGCCAGCGTCGTCTGGCGTGGCAAAGCGCAGGGTGAATTGGGGGTGCTGGGTAGGAATCAGGGTCATGGCGAGGGCGTTGGAGGGTTCACAGAACAGGGCTAAACCACCCCGGCCTGTCGCAGCGCGGCAATTTGCGCTGCATCCAGCCCCAGCTCGGCCAGCACTTCGTCGGTGTGCTCGCCCAAGGCCGGTGGCGCCCGGCGCAGCACCGGCGGTGTGGCAGTCAGGCGCAGCGGGCTGGCCACTGTTGCTACTGATTCAATAGCTGTCTGCACATATACAACGTGGGCTACAGGCTGATTGACCACTAAACCCCGGACTTTGACCTGGGTATCGGCAAAGGCTTGACCGATGTCGTTGATCGGGCCGCAGGGCACGGCTTTGTCTTCCAGCAAGGTGATCCAGTGGGCCGTGGTTTGGCTGCGGGTGACCGGCAGCATGAGGGCGACCAGCGCTTCGCGGTTGAGCACCCGCAAGGTATTGCTGGCAAAGCGGGCATCGGTCGCCCATTCAGGGTGCTTGAGCGCCTCGCAAAAGCGGCTGAACTGGCCTTCGTTGCCAATCGCCAGCAGCATGGCGCCGTCCTGCGTGGCAAAGTCCTGGTAGGGCGCGAGGCTGGGGTGGCTGTTGCCTTGGCGCTGCGGCACGCGAGCGGTGTTCAAAAATCCGGCACCCTGGTTGCCCAGCATCGCCATGCCGACATCGAGCAGCGCCATGTCGATGTGCTGGCCCTCGCCGCTGCTGTGGCGCACTTCGATGGCAGCCAAAATGGCGCTGCAGGCGTAGACGCCGGTCAGGATGTCGGTGATGGCCACGCCTACCCGTTGCGGCCCGCCGCCGGGCACATCGTCAGCGCGGCCGGTGATGCTCATCATGCCGCTCATGGCCTGGATCATCAGGTCGTAACCCGCGCGTTCAGCATACGGGCCGTCCTGGCCAAAACCGGTGACCGAGCAGTAAATCAGGCGCGGGTTCAGCGCCTTGAGGCTGGCGTAATCCAGCCCGTAGCTTTTGAGTCCGCCGACCTTGAAGTTCTCCACCAAAATGTCGCTTTGCAAGGCCATTTGCCGGATTAGCGCCTGGCCTTCGGGTTGGGCCATGTCGAGGGTGATGGACCGTTTGTTGCGGTTGCAGGCGGTGAAGTAGGTGGCCTGGTCGGTGTCGTTGCCTTGCGCGTCCTGCATGAACGGCGGGCCCCAGTGGCGGGTGTCGTCACCGGCGCCGGGGCGTTCGACTTTGATGACGTCAGCGCCCAGGTCGGCCAGCATTTGGGTGCACCACGGGCCGGCCAGCACGCGGGACAGGTCTAGTACTTTGAGGTGTGCGAGGGCGGCGGGTTTGGTTGTCATTTTTTGTTCCTGGCGCTTGTTTGGTTGCTTGGTTGGCGTTTGGTTTTGGGTTTTTGGGCAGGACTTCTGGGTAGGGTTGGCTTTGGCGGAGCTACTAGTCACGAGGGGGCGTCCCGGGGGGCTCATCTGTCAAAGGCCCAGAAAATCGCCCCCCGGGACTCCCCCTCATGACGTGAGCCGGCGGTGTTACGCGGCTGAGGCATACAGAAAGCAGCAAACCGAATGACGAATACCTAATTCCGAATGCACGCAACACGCAGAGCGGTTCGGTATTCCCTCGTGGTGCCACACCCTGTTAACGACAGCGTTTGGGGTCTTTGTCCCCGCCGATTTTCTGGGCCTTTGACAGATGAGGCGGGGACAAAGACCCCAAACGCTGCCCCACAAAACCATCAACATAGAACCAAAAACCAGCGCAAAAACAATATCAGTTAGAAAAAGCCGCAATCCCCGTCTGCGCCCGACCCAAAATCAGGGCATGAATATCGTGCGTGCCTTCATAGGTGTTGACCACCTCCAGATTCACCAAATGCCGCGCCACGCCATACTCGTCCGAGATGCCGTTGCCACCCATCATGTCGCGCGCCAAACGGGCAATATCGAGCGACTTGCCACACGAATTGCGCTTGAGCAGCGACGTGAGTTCGACCGATGCTGTGCCTTCGTCCTTCATGCGACCCAGGCGCAAACAACCCTGCAAACCGAGTGCAATCTCGGTCTGCATATCGGCCAGTTTTTTCTGGATGAGCTGGTTGGCGGCCAAGGGGCGACCAAACTGTTTGCGGTCCATGGTGTATTGACGGGCACGGAACCAGCAGTCTTCGGCCGCACCCAAGGCGCCCCAGGCGATGCCGTAGCGGGCGCTGTTGAGGCAGGTGAACGGGCCTTTCAAGCCTTGCACTTCAGGGAAGGCGTTTTCTTCGGGGCAAAACACGCCGTCCATCACGATTTCACCGGTGATGCTGGCGCGCAAACCGACTTTGCCGTGAATGGCAGGTGCGGTTAAACCGGCCATGCCTTTTTCCAGCACAAAGCCGCGGATCGGTCCGACCTGGCCGCTCTCGCTGACCTCTTTGGCCCAGACCACAAACACATCGGCAATCGGGGAGTTGGAGATCCACATCTTGGCGCCGCTGAGCTTGTAGCCGCCTGGCACTTTCTGGGCGCGGGTGATCATGGAACCGGGGTCGGAGCCGTGGTCTGGTTCGGTCAGGCCGAAGCAGCCAATCCACTCGCCGGTGGCGAGTTTGGGCAGGTATTTCTGGCGCTGGCCTTCGGTGCCGAACTCAAAAATGGGCACCATCACCAGCGAGCTTTGCACGCTCATCATGGAACGGTAGCCCGAGTCCACGCGCTCGACTTCGCGGGCGATCAGGCCGTAGGCGACGTAATTCAGGCCGGGGCCGCCGTAGGCTTCGGTGATCGTTGGCCCTAGCAGACCGAGTTCGCCCATTTCGCGAAAGATGGAGGCGTCGGTTTGTTCTTTGCGAAAGGCCTCGATCACGCGCGGTTGCAGTTTGTCCTGGCAATAGGCGGCTGAGGCATCGCGCACCATGCGTTCTTCATCGCTGAGTTGGCTGTCGAGTAAAAACGGGTCTTGCCAGTTGAAAGAAGCGTGGGCCATGTGTATCTCCGTGAGGTGAAAGTGAAATTATTCGGGGCTGCAACGGCAGCATGTTGTGCATGGTAGCGGGACAGCCACCCCTTGAGCAAACGATAGTTCATCACTCAGTCATGCGTTTTACTAATATATGGATCTATTAGGCCCTTGGAATTTAGCCTGGACATATTGATCAAATTAACCTCTAGCCCTTTATGTAAATGCGCAAGAAGCTATAAATTAAGTAGCGTTTTTTAATTGCGCATTCAAACTTATGTGTATATTCCGCACATCATGCGCAGAAAAATCCCCTCCCTTCAAGCCCTGGCCTGCTTTGACGCCGCCGCCCGCCACGAGAGTTACACCCGCGCAGCGCAAGAGTTGTCGCTGACGCAGGGCGCGGTGTCGCGCCAAATCACGGCACTGGAGGAATTTTTGGGCATGGCGCTGTTTCGCCGCACCCGCCACGGCGTAGCGCTGACCGAGCGCGGGGCCGACTATGCGCGTTCGGTGGCGCCGCGGCTGCAAGGTCTGGAGCGCGACACGCTGGACGCCATGGCCAACCAGGGAAGCGGCGGCACGATCACGCTGGCGGCGGTACCCACCTTTGCCACCCGCTGGCTGATTCCGCGCCTGCCGCTGCTGGCCGCGTTGCACCCCGAAATCACGGTGCACATCGAAACCCGCACGCGCCCCTTCATGTTTGCCGACACCGCGTTTGACGCCGCGCTGTACTCCGGCAGCCCGGCGCAGGTGAGCCAATGGGCGGGCACCCGCGCCACCCGGCTGCTGGCCGAGGATGTGGTGCCGGTCTGCAGCCCCCGGTTTTTGGGCACCCAGCGCACCCTGACGCCCGAGGCCATGGCCCAGCTCCCCTTGCTGCAACAAAGCACCCGCCCGGACAGTTGGCGCCAGTGGTTCGAGGCCGCAGGCGTGAACGCGCCGCAGGCCCTGGCTGGCCCGCGCTACGAGTTGTTTTCCATGACGGCGGCAGCGGCCAGCCACGGTTTGGGACTTGCGCTGGTGCCGCGTTTGTTGATCGAAGGGGAGTTGTTGCGCGGGGAGTTGGTGTTGGCCAGTGGCCAAGCCGTGCCCGGCGAGCGCGCGTATTACCTGGTGACGCCCGAACGCGCCGACGAGCGCCCGGTGATGAAAACCTTTCTGGCCTGGCTGCAGCAGGCGGTGGCTAATCCGCCAGCAGTTCCTTCATCTGACGGTTGCGCAGGCTTTCAGGCATCTTCAGGGTCGTGAGATCCCAGCCTTCCAGGCGCAGCACCTTTTCCATGCAGGCTTCCAGTTCGGCGTGCGCGGCAATGGTGCTGGCGGCGATGGCCTGGTGGACCAGCACTTGGTTGCTGGTGTCGTTCAAGCACGTCATCTGGTAGCGGTACAGCTCGCGCAGCTTCAAAATACCCTCAGCCACCTGGGCCGGGCAGGCACACATATAAACAAAGCTTTCGTTGATCACTTGGGCCAGCTCAGCGGCTGAAAATCGTTCGGTGTAGGTCATGGAGCGGGCTCGGTTGTGTGCAGGGTTCATTGTGCGCGTCATTTCTTAACCGGCTGCGCCGCTCACTGCCCGATCCACAACGCATTCCGTTCGTTTGATAAACGTCGTTTTTCTCCCCCTTTTAGAGCGAGCACCCTTTCATTGTCAGCCCATACTTTGCAAGCGGCGTTAAAGCCCCATCTCCCTAAGCATGAGGAGTAATTACCATGCAAAACCTGACAACTCCCGACCTCCCAAGCGATCCACCCGTGGTGAATAGCGAGGAAGGCGTTTCACTGTTGGTTGAAGTTGATTTCAAATGGCTCATGGCCGGAGAAGGCTGGTGGATCGACACCACCCGTCTGCACTGCGACCCGGCCTATGTCGCCAACCTCGTCCAGCTTGCGCAAGCCTCGGACTCACCGGCGCTGCAAAGCTGCGCTGCTTTGCTACTGCGCCAGTCCCCCTGCGCTGCAACCCTTCCTACCCATTGAACGCTATAACTTGACAAAACCAAAGGCGGGCGGATTCATGCCGCAGGTGCTATTGCTTCCATCTACCGCTCCTGCGGCGTTAACGACAAATTTTGATTTCGCAGTCCCGGCTACAACCAGCGGCGAGATCAGTTTTATGCCATTGGTACTTGAAGAACTTGTCGGCTGCAAAAATGTATTTCCACCTGTACCGGCCAAGGCGTTGGTCGTCAAATACAGATGAACGATGTCCGGAACTGGCAAAGGATCCGTACCCGTACAACTCGTTGCAGCACCAACCGCATCAGGTGCCTGGGTCGTGCCGCCATTGTCACTTCTACACACATCATTGACATACTCAACACCGGAGACACAACTGCCTGACGACGTCGTGGGTTTGAATTTGATGTTGTCAGACATTTTGATGATGACGCAGTTGTAGGTGCCGTCAGCGGGGTTGCCACTGCCCAAAGTTGGCGACGCCAAAAAATCGACTTCTGTGGGCACCGCGCTTGAAAACACCGTGATAGGACTGGTACACAGCGCACTCGTAGAAAGCATGATTGAATACACTTTCAATTTCAAAGAACTGGCATCAACAGGTGGAAGCACAGTTCCTGCCAACGCGTTGGTTGCCAAAAGTACTGCGGCGATTGAAATAAAACGGGATGGTTTCATAATAGTTTTCCTGGTCATTTTTTAAACAGGGCTAGCTACCAGAACCTACGATGGTGAGCTTGTCTACGCTGGCTGCGCTACCACCGCCACCGCAATTTGTGATGGCCAAGCCAAGCAAAATCATACCGACAACAAGAATCAACTTTTTCAACATACTGTCTCCAATTTAGGGGGGGGGGAAAAATCAGGACTAAAACGGAGTAGAAGTATGAACCTACGGATTCCTAATGCAAGGTATTTATTTTTTAGTTAGTGGTTCTGCCGACTCGCGAGTAGCGCGGCTTCCACGCGGCTGCGTACCTGCAGTTTTTGCAGGATATTGGTCACGTAGTGCTTGATGGTTTTTTCTGACAGGAATATCTTCTCGCCGATCTCCCGATTGGTCAGGCCGGTGCCAATCAAGGCCAGAATTTCACGCTCGCGGTCAGTCAATTCCTGCAAGGGGTTGGGCGCCTTGCCCTGCGTCAGGGACACCAGCATTTCAACCGCAATGGACGGCGACACATAGACCTCGCCCGCCACCGCCGCGCGCACCACCTTGGCCAACTCTTTGGCCGACACGCCTTTGAGCACGTAGGCGCGGGCGCCGGCCTTGAGGGCGGCCAGCAGTTTGTCTTTGTCCTCGGAGCCGGTCAGCATCACGATCGCCGTGGCGGGACACGCCAGAGCGATTTTTTCGGCCGTCACGATACCGCTCCAGCCCGGCATATTGACATCCAGCAACACCACGTCGGGCAACAGCGCCAAGGCCAATGTCAGGGCTTCCTCGCCTGAAGAGGCTTCCCCCACGATCCTGAATCCGGCATCCATTTCCAGTGAATGCACCACGCCCTGGCGGAACAGGGGGTGGTCGTCCACGACCAGAATATCGACGGGATTACTGACTGTCATGTTGATCCTGAATAAGTGGCAGCACCACGCGGATCAGCGTCCCCGCGCCTTCGGCTGTCTGAACTTCAAATGTACCGCCCAGCACCTCAATGCGCTGGCGCATGCCGTGCAAACCCAAGCGTCCTTTTTTGGCGGCTTCACGGGGATCAAAGCCCGGACCCTGGTCGCTCACTTCCAGCGTCAGGCGCAGGCTATCTCCCGTCAGCAGCACGCGGACGTCCTTGCCCTGCGCGTGGCGCAAGGTGTTGGCCAACGACTCCTGCAACACCCGGTACAGCGCGACCTTGACCCGGTACGACACATTGACGTCGGGCGCTGCGGCCTGCAGCGCCACCTGCGCCCCGGTCTTGGCCTGAAAATCCCGCACCACACGGGCCGCAATGTCGCAAGCGCCCAAAGAGGCAATGTCGGGCAGTTCAATGTTGGCGGACATGGCACGCAAATCATTCAGGGCCGACGCCACCGCCGCCCTTGCAGGCGCCAGGCCTTTCCCCCAAGCTTCGTGCGCCCTGTCGCCATCGGCCAGGCTCTGGTCACCCAGGTTTTTGAGTTGCATCAGTGCAAAACCCAGATCTTGCCCCGGGCCATCATGGATATCGGCCGAGACCCGCTGCAAAAAGTTCTCGTTAACGGCGGTGGCACGCTCCGCCGCGCTGATGACCCGCGCCTGGAGTTGCAGGTTTTGCGCATTCAAGGCGGTGAGTTGCCGGACTTTGTCGCCGAGTTCTGCCTGCTGCTCGTCTATGGTGCGGCTGCCCCGGCGCACCACCAGAAACAGGCCCAGGTACAGCGCCAGCATGGTGCCGGCCACCACCCGCCAACTGCGCCGCTGGGCGGCACGGGTTTCGCGGTCCACGTCATCCGGCTTGACATAAAACTCGGCCGCCGCCATGACCTCGCCGGTGCGGTCAGCGTGCAGCGGGGTGTAAGTCTCGATCAGGCGTGCCAGCACCTGGCCATGCGCCTGCTGCTGGTCGTCAGAGCGCTCACTGATTTCTGAAAATATCTGGCCAGTCAGCGCCTGCGCCAAGCCGTCATCGATCGGGAATTTTTTGCCGATGACGCTGGCGTCGGTGCTGAACAACACCGTGCCATCCTTGCGCCAGATCTTCAGCGCCACGATTTTTTGGCCGAGCGGGGTGCCGTTGAGGTCGGCGTTCAGCATCTCCAGGTCGTGCGGGGTGAGATCGGTCTGGTTGCCCAGGCTCTGGATATGTGGCGCAATGAAGCTGTCGACGTACAACGCCGTCACGCTGCCGATGCGGTGCACCACGCTGTCTTGCACCTGTCGGCCGACCCACCAACCCATCGTCAGCGTGGCACCGAGCAGGATCGGGAAACTTACCCACAGAAACTGCCGGGACAGTGACAGCTGACTAAAAAATGGCTTCATGGCGGGCGTTCATGGGTTCCTGACTGGGGGTGGGCAATCACTGTAACAGTGTGCCTGTGGGCGCGTCAGGGACCAAAGTCTGATGATTCTTCAGACCCTCGGTCCTTCAAGTCACACCCTTCAGGCCTGTTTGGCTTGTTTGTGCAGGGCTACCATGAATCCACGGCAAACACGACCGCAACCAGAAGGAGACGCAGATGAACGTCAAACGACTTGAAGGATCCCGGCTGAATTTTTGGGTAGCCAAATCATGCGGGCTCAAACTGAGCCCTGATCAGCCCTTGGCCACGGACCAGCATGACCCGGAAAGCGGGCTTTGGCACCCATCAACCTTCAGCCCCGCCAGCGACTGGTCTCAGGCCGGCCCCATCGTCTCCAACGAATGGTATGTGCTGGAGGACGTCCTCATTGAGTGGTTTGGCCCCGACTGGAAGACCCTCAATGCCCTCGTGAACGAGCCCATCAAGTGGTTTATGCGGGCTTATGTGGCCTCCCAGTTTGGCGATGAAGTGGAAGACACCGCCTTCAGACAGGCCGAGCACGCGCTGAATTAACGCGCGCAAGCCTCAGCGCCAAGGTCTTGGAAGATAACCCTAAAAATTTTTCTAAACGAATCTTGCGTTAAGCATATTGACGCTGCTACGATTGTTGGTGGTGAGGCATGACCGCCTCTTAGCCGGTTTATTTAATTTTTGGAGATTCCATGAGTAAAGATGTCGTAGTTTTAAGCGCAGCTCGTTCCGCCATTGGTGCATTCGCAGGTTCCCTGTCGAACATGGAGCCCGCTGAGCTGGCGGGTATCGTGATGAAGGAGGCGATTGCCCGCTCCAAGGTTGACCCAGCCCAGATCGGCAACGCGGTCGTCGGCACCTGCATCCCTACTGATTCCCGTTACGCCTACGTGTCGCGCGTGGCTTCGATCCAAGCCGGCCTGCCGATGGACTCCATCGCCATGCAAGTGAGCCGCCTGTGCTCCTCCGGCCTGCAAGGCATCGTGACCGCCGCCCAAAGCATCATGCTCGGTGACTACGACTACGGCATCGGTGGCGGTGTTGAAGTGATGTCGCGCGGCTCTTACATGATGCCTGCACTGCGTTCCGGCGCACGCATGGGCGATGCCAAGGCGCTCGACATGATGGTGGCGGTGCTGACTGACCCGTTTGGCGTTGGCCACATGGGCATCACGGCTGAAAATTTGGCCACCAAGTGGAACATTTCGCGCGAAGACCAGGACGCATTTGCCGTTGAATCACAGCGCCGTGCTGCCGTGGCCATCGCTGAAGGCCGTTTCAAGTCGCAAATCGTGCCGATCGTGCAACAAACCCGCAAGGGCGAAACCGTGTTTGACACCGACGAGCATGGCAAGGCCAACACCACCATGGAATCGCTGGCCAAGATGAAGCCTGCGTTCAAGAAAGACGGCACTGTGACCGCTGGTAACGCGTCCGGCATCAATGACGGCGCCGCCTTCTTTGTGCTGGCTGCTGCTGATGTGGCTGCCAAAGCCGGTCAGAAGCCCATTGCCCGCATCGTGTCGTACGCTGTCTCTGGCGTGCCTAACGAACTCATGGGTGAAGGCCCGATCCCCGCGACCAAGCTGGCACTGAAAAAAGCCGGCCTGACGCTGGACCAGATGGACGTGATCGAAGCCAACGAAGCGTTTGCGGCTCAGGCTATTGCAGTGAACAAGGCCCTCGGCCTGGACCCTGCAAAAACCAACCCTAACGGCGGCGCTATTGCCCTCGGTCACCCCGTGGGCTGCTCGGGCGCGTTCATCGCGACCAAAGCAGTCTATGAGTTGCAACGCACCGGCGGCAAGTACGCGCTGGCCACCATGTGCATCGGCGGCGGTCAGGGTATCGCCGTGATTTTCGAACGCATCTAAGCTAAGCCTGGCCGTAAAAGGCCTCGAACTGGTCCACAGACGCCATGACGGTATTCATGGCGTCTGCCAGTTCATTCAATAAAAAGGGCATCTCGTCTGCATGACCGTCCCGCAGGGCCTCCTCGGCGGCGCTGGCCAGACGAGACAGCCCCTTGGCGTGCAACAAGACCGCCATGCCACTCAAGGTGTGCAACAGCTCAATGACGCCCGCGTGGTCGTCTTTGCTGAACAAAGCGCTTGCCACTTCGACATTGCCGCCGTGCTGCACCACAAACTTGCGCAATAGATTTCCGTAGCGTTTTTCATCGCCCCCAAAGTCCTTCAAGGCCGCAGCAACATCCAGACCGACCAGCGTGGGGACGCGCATCGCTGATGCAGAGGGTATTTCCCGGCGATGCTCAGCCAGCAGGTCCAGCAAATCTGGGACATTCAAGGGCTTGACGATGTGCCCCACCATGCCCGCCAGCCGGGATTTCTCCCGGTCTTGTGGGCGGGCAAAAGCCGTGACCGCGATGATCGGCAAGTCAAGCAAGCCCAACTCTTCCCGAATGATCCGGGTGGCAGCGTAGCCGTCCAGCAGGGGCAAATGGATGTCCATCAGCACCGCATCAAAATTCGACCCCTCTCTGCGCAAGGCGTCCACCACAGCCACGCCGTTGCCGACCAGCACCACCTGGGCGCCAGCGCGAATCAGGATTTGCTCCACCACTTCCTGGTTTAGTGCATTGTCTTCAGCCACCAGCAGGCGCATACCCGCGAGGCGTTGCGTCTGGTGACTCACTTTTGGGATGACTTCGCAGTCACCGGTGTACGCCCGGATGACCGCTTCCAGCAAACTGCCCGGTGTCAACGGCTTGGCGACGATGCCTTCCAGCGTCAGGTCCTGGCTGGCTGCCTCGGCCGCCTCCAGTTCGGCCATGGACGCCATCAAAACCACCAGTGGCAGGCCCACCTCGGGGGTGACATAGGCCTGACGGAGCATCTCCAGCCCATCCATCCCGGGCATGCGCCAGTCCAGCAGCATGAGGTCATAGACCTGGTCATCGCCCACACTGCGTCGTAACGCTTGCAGGCCCGCCGCCCCCGAATCGACCGCCGTCACCTGCCAACCCAAGGACTGACAGCTTTGCGACAAGGCGTCTCGCGCGAGAGGATGGTCATCCACAATCAAAATATTCAAGACTGGTGGGATGTTTTCAAGTATCACTTTGGGCGTCACAAGCCCGCGCTTCAGAGGCACCTCCATGTGGAACTCGCTGCCCTGGCCCAGAGTGCTTTCAACGCCAATTTGCCCACCCATCAGGTTGGCAAGCCGAACGCTGATGGCAAGACCCAGACCCGTTCCGCCATAGAGGCGGCTGGTCGAGGCGTCGGCCTGGGTAAACCCCTCAAAAATGTGCCCGAGTTGTTCCGGGGCGATGCCAATGCCGGTGTCGCCGACGGTAAATTGCAGCGTGAGCGGGGCATCCGCCGGGGTGAGGCAACGCACCGCAACCACAATCGCACCAGCCTCGGTGAATTTGACTGCATTGCTGGTCAGGTTCAGCAGGATTTGCTGCAAACGCAAGGCGTCGCCCAGCAGCGCGTCGGGCACCTCAGGGTCAACCAGAAACACGGCTTCGATGGGTTTGAGCCCCAAACCAGCGCCCAATACCGCCGCGGTGGTCCGAAGCACGTTGGACAAGGAAAACGGCACCTGCTCCAGTCGGAGTTCACCGGCCTCAATTTTGGAGAAGTCAAGGATGTCGTCGATCACGGCACGCAAGGCCTGGGCTGAAGTCTGAATTTTGTCGGCAAAATCGCGCTGGCGGCGGTTAAGTGGCGTCTCGGCCAGCAGCCCGGCCAAGCCCACCACCGCATTCAGGGGCGTGCGCAACTCGTGGCTCATGCTGGCGAGGAAGGCGCTCTTTGCCTGATTGGCGGCCTCTGCTTCGTGCGCCTTGGCCATCAAAGTGGTGTTGAGAGTGTCAATTTCCAGGGTGCGTTGCGAGACCAGTTTCTCCAGTTGATTCTGGTAACACGCCAGCTGACGGCGCTCACGCAGCGACTGGATGCCAAAGGCCATGTCGTTGACCATCTCTTTCAACAACTTCAACTCATCGTCGCCAAAGACCTGGGCTTCTGCGGCGTAGAGCGCCAACACACCCAGGACCTGCCCTTTCATCAGCAGTGGCAGCGCAGCTGCGGATTGGTAGCCCCGGCGGCGGGCGGCCTCGCGCCAAGGGGCCATTTGGAGGCTGGTCAAACAATTCTGGCTCACCTGAGCGATGCCGGTGCGGATGGCGACACCCGAAGGACCGCAGCCAATCGCCTTCGTCTCATCCCAAGAAACTTGAATGTGGTCAAGGTAGCCCGTGGCAGGTCCATAGGCAGCCACCGGGCGAACCGTCTTGGCGGGATCCTGCTCGGCAATGCCTACCCACGCCATGACGTAGCCACCGTTCTCCACCACAAGTCGGCAAATCTCGTTCAGTAATTCTTGCTCGTTTTGGGCGTGCACCACGGCCACATTGCAATCGCTGAGCAAACGCAGGGCGCGGTTCAGGCGGTGTTGTTCGACCTCTGCGCCCATGAGCTTGGCAGTGCGATCGGCCACCCGCTGCTCCAGATGCTCGCGGTACAGAGCCAACGTGAGCTCGGCTTGCCGCCGCTTGGAAATATTGATGATGATGCCGCGGTAGTTCAATACCTGACCATCAACTTCCGGCTCGGGTTGGGCCCGGCACATGAGCCAACGCGGCGCCACGTCTGGCAGTTGCTTGACCTGCCATTCAACATCGATCGCGGCCCGATTCGACACCGCCAGCGCCACGGTTTTTTCCACTGCCGCCAGGTCAGCCGGCGCCACGGTCTGGCTCCAGGCCTCATACGACACGGGCCCCTCTTGGGGCTGGAGCCCGTTGAGTACCCAGACCTCGGGCGACCAATGACTGACGCCGCTTTCAACGCTCCACTCAAAACTACCGGCCCCCGCGCCTGTCAGGGCCATTTGCAGAAGATTTCTCGCCGTCTTGCTCTCTTCCAGTGCGGTGCTCAATTCAGCCGTGCGTTCGGCCACGAGGTCTTCCAGATGATGGTGATGTTTGTCCAGCGCATCCTCGGCCATTTTGCGCAGCGTGATGTCGCGCGTGATGCCAATGAAATGGATGATCTGACCCGCGCTATTGCGAACCGGTGAAATACTGAGTTCGTTACAGAAGGTGCTGCCGTCTTTGCGGTAATTGAAAATTTCACCCTTGAACTCCGTGCCGTTGACCTTGGCCTGGCGCATGGCCTGAACCACGAGGGGGTCGGAGCGCGGCCCCTGCAGGTAACCACAAGCGCGGCCCAAAACTTCCGCTTCAGCGTAGCCGGTGATATGCAGGAAAGCTTCATTGACGGACAGAATGCACCCATCGGGCGACGAAATCAGCACCCCTTGTGACACCGCTTTCAGGGCCAGGTCGCTGATGCGCAGTTTTTCTTTCGCTTTGAATCGCTCCGTGATGTCCCTTGCCAGCAGAATAAAACGCGGTACCTCACCCACTTCAGTGGCTTTGCGGGCTACCGACAGTTCGAACCACGCTTCTCCTTGCGCCAGGGTCAACGCATACTGTTTTCCATTGGAGTAGCCGGTGTCATGCGCTTCCTGCAAGGCGGACATCGCCACTTGCGCCGCCTCAGCGGGCAGCACGTCCGAGACCCTTTTGCCGATAAAAAGGTGCGGTGGCACGGCCAGCAAATCGGTGCGCGGACTGCGAAAGTCACAGAAGCGCCCGTCCAGGTCGAGTTCAAACATCAAATCAGGAAGGGCATCCAGCGCCGCCTGCATGCGGCTCTCACTCTGGTGCAGTGTTTTTTCAACCTGTTTACGCTCGGTAATGTCAGTAATAAAGCCATGCCAGAGCGTCGCGCCATCGGCTTCCCGCTCGGGCAAGGCGTTGCCAAACAGCCAGTGCTCCGCACCATCGTCAAACTTGACCCGGTACTCTTGTTGCCAGGGGCTGCATTCTTTGGCCGAGGTCAGGATGGACGCGGCTACTGCGGCAGAGTCATCCGGGTGAAGAACGGCAAAGACCGGCGACGCATCGTCAAGGACATCAGCCGGGCTGACCCGGTAGATGTCCTTGATCGCATCACTGGCGTAGGGAAAACAGGAACTGCCATCAGGCCGCATCCGGTATTGGTAGACCACGCCGGGCAAGCGACTGGTGAGTTTTTGCAGCAGTTCAACGTGGGAGGCCGCGACCGCTGTCACGGGGTGGCCCGCCACGGGAATGGGTTCGGTAGGATGAAACACGCTTGCCAACGCCTTGAGCAACGACATGGGTGCGCGTCATGCAGATGCGTCACTCACATCAAGGTGGTAGGCGGGTGCGGGGCCTTCAGGACCTGCCACCAGGGTCAAGGGTAAGCGGGAGAAGCTTGATTTATATCAGAACCAGGTCGCCGGAAACTTACATTTTTTGAATCTTTGGATAGTTCAATTAGGCTTTCACCCATGAAATGTTTTCTATTATGGACAAATAAGTGTGTATTTGTCTAAAATAGAGGTATGCCACGCAAACCACCCCTCATCTTTCCCCAAGAGCAAAAGTTGCTCTCCAGCCTTGGCGAGCGGTTCAAGCTCGCCCGGATGCGCCGCAAGCTAAGCAATGCGGCGGTAGCTCAGCGCGCCGGCATCTCTCGCTCATCCGTGTACAAGGTGGAGGCAGGTGACCCCGGCGCAACATTGGGAACCTATCTTCGCGTGCTGGCCGTCCTGGGCCTGGAGGGCGACTTCAACACGCTGGCAGCGGACGACAAGGTAGGGCGAAAACTGCAGGACTTGGCCATGGGGCCATCATGAACGCTCAAGCCAACGTCTTGGAGGTTTGGCTCGACTGCGACCTCGGGCCCGCGTGCCAGGTGGGCACGCTCGCGCACGACCGGGGGCAGGTTCGCTTCCACTACGACCGCCACTGGCTCAGGCAAGCGCGCGCCTTCGCACTCGACCCCGACTTGTCGCTGGACGAGCACCCTTTTTTTCCAAAACCAGAACTGGGCAACTTCGGCATATTCCTGGACTCCTCGCCAGACCGGTGGGGGCAAACACTGATGAAACGACGGGAGGCACTGCAAGCCAAAGACGAGAAACGCGCCCCGCGCACTTTGTACGCTTGGGACTTCCTGATTGGGGTTCAGGACTTGACACGCCAAGGCGCACTGCGCTTTCGCCTTGCCGGCACGGATGAGTTTTTGGGCAGCGAGAAAATGGCGGCGCCACCCATCACAACACTGCGCGAACTAGAGGCGGTCGCCTACCAGCTCAGCAGTCGCAGAATCGACGACCTGGATGCCCTGCGCAAGTGGCTGGCTGTTCTGGTGGCGCCAGGTGCATCCCTTGGCGGCGCCCGCCCGAAAGCGAACTTTACCGAGGCCGACGGCTCCCTTTGGATTGGCAAGTTCCCGGCGCGTGACGATGACCGGGATGTGGGCGCATGGGAATACGTGGTGCACGGGTTGGCGAAGAAAGCGTGCATCGACGTTCCGCTCGCCAGGTTGGTACGGTTGAACAACGATTTCCACACCTTCTGTGTTCAGCGCTTTGACCGCGTCAAAGGGGCACGGCGGTTCTACGCGTCAGCCATGACCCTGCTTCGCAAGGAGCATAGCGAAGGAACCAGCTATCTGGAACTCGCACAATTCCTGCGCGCCAACGGCGACGGCGCACACACGGGAGTGGACCTGGCGCAATTATTTCGCAGAGTTGCGTTCAATGTGGCCGTCGGCAACCGGGACGACCATCTGCGCAATCACGGCTTCGTACTCGGTGCGAACGGGTGGCGGCTGGCACCGGCGTTTGATGTCAATCCGAACATCGACAAAGCGGCGCATGTCTTGAACATCGATGATGCGGACAGTCGCCCCAGCTTGGAGACGGTCCTGATGACGGGGCCGTTTTATGGTCTCTCGCCGGACCGAGCCAAGCAGCTTGTCGAAGAAGTCGCCTCCGCGGTCGACCCTTGGCGCGATGCCGCGAGGACGGCTGGAGTCGCAGCAGCCGATGTCGAATTGACGGCAGGTGCTTTTTCCGCGCATTCCGAATACCGCGCTCAGTAAAAATAGTAGGGCCGGTGATGCTGCCATTTGAGACACGTTTTTCTCATT
>SERZ01000325.1_pt1 | contig 32893 bp, 28 predicted proteins | sample 3171461 | NCBI WGS metagenome assembly SERZ01 (sample SAMN06051861, study PRJNA518727) | freshwater metagenome | biome: subpolar coniferous forest; feature: holomictic lake; material: water; isolation source: holomictic Lake 227, 6 m depth | place: Canada: near Kenora, Ontario | collected... | reverse complement strand
TATGGCTAAAGAATACTCCGATTTTCGCGGATTCGAATGGGATCACGGAAATATTGATAAAAACTTGAAGCATGATGTCAGGAGTTCGGAGTGCGAGCAGGTGTTTTTTAATGAGCCACTCGTAGTTCTTGACGACTCGACGCATTCTATTGTTGAAGACCGATATGCGGCGTTTGGTCAAACGGACGATGGGCGCTTATTAACCGTGGTCTTCACGATGCGCGGATTTAATATACGGGTTATTTCAGCCAGAGACATGAACAAGAAAGAGAGGCAGTTTTATGAAAATACTGGAAAACAAGAATAAGACCTTCAAGACAGAGGATGCCGAGCGGGAATTCTGGGCGACGCACTCACCTCTGGATTTCTTTGATGTTTCAAAGGCCAGAAAAGTGTCATTTCCAAATCTGAAACCTTCCTTAAGGTCTGTTTCAATACGGCTACCAAAGGATATGTTAGAGGAATTAAAGATTCTGGCGAATAAAAGAGATGTCCCCTATCAAAGTCTGGCTAAAATGTATCTTGCTTGGGGAATTCAACTCGAGCGGCGAGCAATAAAAGCAAGATAATAGCCTTGTAGAGTTGAAGAAATGACATATCAGCTATGCTCAGAAAGCCATATTCAAACGCGTGTGTGTTAATGGAAAAAAAACATGAGAAAAACAATGAAGAGAGCCGTCGCAAGCGTGTTGACGGTGTTGCTGGCAGGTGTAGTCCTCGCCCAGAAAACTGCGCAACCGGGGGTTATCGACAAAGGCGCAATTCTCAAGGAGCTGGACAAACTGGAGCAGTCCCACCAGGAGAAGGTCGGGTCGGAGATGAAATCTGTGGGGGACAGTCTAGTTAAGGCTCTCGTCAACAAGAAGGCCCTGCTGAACCTCTATGAAGATGCTGTTTTCGCCACACGGTTTGAGGGTGCAAAAAAGGATAGTGCCGAATTTAAAAAGTGGAAGAATGTCCAAGAGGATGTGCTGAAATCCGAGGATTTCCTAGCCGCGCTCGAGCTTCACGTAAGCTACCTCCACCTCACCTATCTCCGTGCCAACGCGGAGAAAGAGGTGAAACTCAACGATGCGTTGATGCAGCATGTACTGAAAGCGTGGGCCTTCGACAGCAGGCACGGCGCCCACCAGAAGATGTCCACTGAGCTTCTGGATCGTTCCATTACCCAGGGATTGTTGGCCAAGTATTTCCATTTGGGGTCGAAGTTGGGCGGGCCGCAAGAGGGCGAGAAGCCCAAGGAGCAGGACAAGACATGGGAATGGAACCCAGCGAATGCTGATGGCATGTTGGACAAGACCATCCTCCCTTTCCTGCGGAAAAACAAAAACCCCGCCCTGATCACGCTGTGGGACAAACGAATCGCCAACGAGACCCTCCGCGCCAAGCGGATGACCCTGAACAACAGTGCAACTCAGATCACCCAGCAGACCTTGCCCAAACTGCACTGGCAGCGCGCCGCCGACCAGGTTCTGCTGGGCAAAGAGGCCGAGGGAATTTTGACGATGATCGGCATTCTGCGGCAGAATACCAGTCACCCCGATTTTAGCAAGTTCGTCCAAGAACTTCGCGCCATACTGACAGGCGAGAACTATTACCCCACTGAATAAACAATAGAGGAAGGCTATCATGATTGACACTGTAGGTCCCTACGACCCCTGTCCCTGCGGCAGTGGCAAGAAGTATAAGTTTTGCTGTTATCAGAAGGCGCGCGACCTGCCGCTGGAACGTTTTTCGACGCAGTGGGTCGGAGCGGAGACCTTGGCCGCCAACCAGACGTTTTTAGTAAACGTTTCGGAAGAGAACCTTCTGGCCAACAGCAGGGGGGTGCGCCTGATGGCGGCTGGTGACTATGAAGGCGCGATCAAGCTGTTTAAGCAGGCGATGAAAGCGGGGCCGGACTTCTACACGCCTGCAAACAACTCGGCTCTCTGCCTCTATGTGTCAGGCAGGCTCGGCGAGGCGATCCGTGTCCAGAGCCAGAGCCTGAAGGACTCCTCCCTTCCCAATCCGTTTGGGCTGGCCAATCTGGCGACCTTTCATTATATCGATGGGGATGAGGTACTCTCTCGCCAATGTCTGGATGACGCGCTCAAGCTCGACATGCCCAGCGCGGATGCTTGCATCAAGGTTTGCGAGGCGCTCGGACGCTTCAAACGGCATCAGGATATTCTTGATGTTGTGGATGCGAGTCCCTACCGGAGCAACCCCGACATTTGCTTCTTCTCCGGGGTGGCCGCTGCGAACCTCGGCGACTTGGTGCGTGCACAACAGGATTTAAGCCGTCAGAAGGAGAGTCATTTCAAAGCGGAAATCATCCGACGGTATCGGGCGCATCTCCGCGAGGGCACCGCACCGCATACCGTTCTGGGAGGCTGGCCCTATCTCTATTCGCAGGAAGTCTGCCCGCATGGCCTCCTCGAGGCAGAATTTCTAGATGATCCTAAGGGCTGGCGTGACCGACGTGTCATCCTAGATGTTTGTGAAGTGTTTTGCAATGAAAGACCTTCGGCCGCGGCGGAGGCGATCGAAATGCTCCAGAACATCAAACATCCGGACGTCATCCCTTTTCTACGGAAGATCGTCAATGGCAGCTTCGGTCCGGACGAATTCCGAATTAAGGCGCTGACCTATTTACAGCATGAAGGCGTGGTCAAACAAGGGCAGGAGGTCGAAGTCCTTATAAAAGGGGAGCGGGAAAAGGTCATCCTGACCGGCACGCGCTTGAACCCAGATTTTCGTTTTGGAGGTGAGCTCCCAAAGGCTTTGGGTGCGTTGTACGAGAAGGCTGTTCGCGAGGCAAATAAAAAGCAACCTAACTGGGCCGCGGCAGGAAAGAGCTATCACCGCATCATGCAAGAGGCCCCGGACTATTATCCCGCGCGTTTCAATTACGCCGTGAGTCTTTTGCATCAGAGACGCAAGGATGAGGCCGAAGAGATTCTACGTGCGCTCATCAAAGAGCAGCCCGAGTATCTCTTCGCATGGGCGAACCTCCTGCACATCCTCATTGGCAAGGAGTGCCTGTCCGAGGCAGAGGAACTGATCAAGCAGGCCCCTGTCCCCGAGGAGACCCATCCCCAGGCTTGGGCGGCTTGGTTGGTGGCGAAGACCCTGTATTATGCCGAAATAGAAGAGGATGATGCAGCGGCAGATTGTATCCAGCAAGCGTATGAAATAGCTCCTGATAACCTGGTCGTGCAGGACTTGTATGAGGAGTATTGGGGGAGTAAGCGATAGATTTTGACACGTCTCGAAGAATCGTTTATTATCCATCAATACCTGATCGGGTATAACACTGTTTGGGATAATAATCATGAGTCGAACTGACCCTGTCAAATCTCTGGAAAACTGGATCTGGGATGCCGCCTGTTCTATCCGTGGCGCCAAGGATGCCGCCAAATTCAAAGAATTCATCCTCCCGCTGATCTTTATCAAGCGGCTTTGCGATGTCTATGATGATGAGCTGAACCGTATCGCCAAGGAGGTCGGCTCCCGCGCCAAGGCCTTCAAGTTGGTGCGGCACGATAAGAAGCTGGTCCGCTTCTATGTGCCCCTTGAACCCGCCGATCCAAAGGACGATGTCTGGTCCGTGATCCGCAAGCTCTCCGACAAGATCGGCGAGCAGCTCACCGCCTACCTGCGGGCGATCGCGGATGAAAATGCTCTCCTCAAGGGCATTATCGACCGCGTGGACTTCAACGCCACCACCCACGGTGTGCGCGACTTGGACGACTCCCGGCTTTCCAACCTCATCGAGCGCGTCAGCGAGAAGCGTCTCGGACTGGACGATGTGGAGCCTGACATTATCGGACGCAGCTATGAATACCTCATCCGCAAGTTCGCCGAGGGCGGCGGCCAGAGCGCGGGCGAATTCTACACGCCCGGCGAGGTGGGCGAGATCATGGCGCGGATCATGGCTCCTGAGCCGGGCATGACGTGCTACGATCCCACCTGCGGCTCCGCAGGTCTGCTCATCAAGTGCGAACTGCTGCTGGAGAGCCCGTCCTATTATAAATTTGATAAGACTGGCAAGTCAGCCCCGCTCAAGCTCTATGGGCAGGAGTCCGAGCCGACGACCTGGGCAATGGCCAACATGAACATGATCATCCATGACATGGAGGGCCAAATCGAGATCGGCGACACCTTCCGTCACCCCAAATTTCGCAAGGGTAACCGTCTCCAGACCTTCGACCGCGTGGTGGCCAACCCCATGTGGAACCAGACCGAGTTCGTTGAGAAGGACTACGACGCCGACGAACTGGGCCGTTTCCCGAAAGGTGCTGGTTTTCCCGGCAACAAGGCTGACTGGGGCTGGGTGCAGCATATTCTGGCCAGCCTCAACGAGACCGGCCGCGCAGCAATTGTGCTCGACACTGGCGCAGCCTCCCGCGGCTCCGGCAACGCCAACACCAACAAAGAGAAAGAGGTGCGGCGCTGGTTCATCGGACAGGACCTTGTCGAAGGCGTGATTTATCTGCCGGAGAACCTCTTTTACAACACCACCGCGCCGGGCGTCATCCTCTTTCTGAATCGGGTCAAGACGGCCAAGCAGAAGGGCAAGATCTTCCTGCTCAACGCCTCTGCGGAGTTCGCCAAGGGCGACCCTAAGAACTTCATTCCAGCCGAGGCAATCGAGCGCATCGCGGATACTTTCACCGCCTGGCGCGAAGTTGAGAAATACAGTCGCATCGTCACCCGCGAAGAGATCGCCAAGAACGACTACAACATCTCCCCGAGCCGCTACATCCACACCGGCGCAGGCGAAGAGTACCGTCCCCTGGAAGAGATCGTCGAAGAACTGGACGCCCTGGAAGCCGAAGCGAAAGAGACCGACAAGGCGCTGAGAAAAATCTTGAAGAATTTGATGGGATGAGGCGAGCTTTGAATTTTGAAACTTGAAACTGGAAACTTGGCATGGCTGATGTGAAAAAGAAAAAGAGAGGCGCAACAAAAAAGGGGAACGGACTTTCCAGTCCGTTGCGCAAGCTTTACGAGACGGTGATTGTTAAAGATCCTGTGCGCCATGGGTTCTATCAGGAGATCGCCGACATTCTGCGGACGGCCCGTGCAAAGGCGTATCGCGCCTCGAATTTCTTGATGGTCGAAGCATACTGGACTGTGGGGCGGAAGATCGTCGAGGAAGAACAGTTCGGAAAGAAACGTGCGGATTACGGCAAGAGGTTAATCGAGGGGCTTTCCCAGAGTCTGACGGAGGAGTTCGGTAAAGGATATAACATATCGAATCTCTGGTGCATGCGACAGTTCTACACGTGTTATCCAATTCTCCGCGCAGTGCGCGGAAAATTTGTAACAAACACGGAATCAAATAGTTGCGGTGATTCAGCCACCCTCCGTTCGGAGCTTTCCTGGACGCATTATCGGCTCTTGCTGCGTGTGGAAAAGCCGGAAGCCAGAACTTGGTATATGAACGAAGCGGCGGAACAGAACTGGAGCACCCGCGCCTTGGAGCGTCAGATCGGAACGCTCTATTACGAACGGCTGCTCATGAGTCGCGGCAAGCGAAAGCCAGTCGAGGAAGAGGCCAAACAAAAAACAACAGCGTTGGCGGCGGCGCCTGAGGATTTCATCAAAGATCCGTATGTGCTGGAATTTCTGGGTATTCCGGACCCTCATGCCTTCCGTGAGTCCGAATTAGAGCAGGCGATTATCAGCAAGCTCCAGTCCTTTTTGTTGGAACTGGGCAAAGGCTTTGCCTTCGTGGCACGGCAGCAGCGTATCTCCACCGAGACCAAGGACTGCTTCATCGACCTTGTTTTCTACAACTACCTGCTCAAATGCTTCGTGCTGATTGACCTCAAGGCCGGCGCGCTCACGCATCAGGACATCGGACAGATGGACATGTACGTGCGCCTCTACGAAGACCAGCGCAAGAATCCCGGTGACAATCCGACCATCGGACTGATCCTCTGCACCGACAAAGACGAGACCGTCGTCAAATACTCCGTGCTCAACGAGAGCAGCCAGCTCTTCGCCTCCCAATACCGGCTGGTGCTGCCGACAGAAGAAGAGCTGCGCCGCGAGATCGAACGCGAACGCGATCTGGTCGTCCGTGAACAGGGGGCTCGGTATGGCTGATAAAAAGAGAGGCGCAATAAAAAAGGGGAACGGACTTTCCAGTCCGTTGAGCCACGGGTTGGAAAACCCGTGCCCCATTGCAAAGCTAAAGGAGAACGGACTTTCCAGTCCGTTGGAAGGTTCATGGACTAACGTATTGATAGCGGATGCTTTAGAGAAAGTTTCGATAGGAAAGCAGAACCAGATTCTTTCTTCTGAGATGCTTTCTCATGGAATATTTCCAGTCATTGATCAGGGTCAAGGCTACATCGCTGGATACTGCAATGATGAAAGTCGTGTTATCCTGAAAGAGTTGCCGCTTATCATCTTTGGCGACCATACACGGTGTGTGAAGTATGTCGATTTCCCATTCGTTTTAGGCGCGGACGGAACAAAGGTGCTAAAGCCGAAGGGCACACTCTTAGACACGAAGTTTTTCTATTATGCCTTGCGAAGCCTCAATATTCCTAATCGCGGCTATAATCGGCATTTTTCAGTTCTTAAGGAAAAAATAGTCCCCGTCCCTCCCCTTCCCGAACAGCGCTCAATCGCAGTGATACTGGGACAGGTGCAGAAGGCGATAGAAGAGCAAGAGAAATTGCTGGCCTTGACTGCTGAACTTAAGCGCACCCTGCTCCACCAGCTCTTCACCCGCGGCCTCCGTAACGAACCCCAGAAACAGACTGACATCGGCCCCATCCCCAAGAGCTGGGAGGTGGTGCCGCTGGCAGATCGCTTCCATACGCAGTTAGGGAAAATGTTATCGCAGAAAGCACATGGCGGAGATGATCCAAAGCCCTATCTGCGAAACAAGAATGTCCAGTGGGGGTGTATTGGAACCACGGACTTGCTTGATATGGATTTTAACGAGAGGGAACGGAAGAAGTTTATTCTCATGCATGGCGACTTGCTTGTGTGTGAAGGAGGAGAACCGGGGCGTGCTGCAATTTGGCATGGCGAGCTTGAAGAATGTTACTATCAAAAGGCCCTTCATCGATTGCGACCAAAAGACCAGCGGTCTACAAATCAGTTTCTTTACCACTGGCTAACTTATGCGTTCCGAATACGAAATGTTTACGGTGTTTCCGGTGCCAGTTCAACAATTGCGCACATGCCCGAAGCACAGTTGAAAATCTTGCCAATACCAATTCCCTCTCGCATGGAACAAAATGAAATTTGCGATGCTTTGAACAGCGTTGATGATCGATTAGCTTTTTACCAGCGCAAACATGCCACACTTTCAGATCTTTTTCGAACACTCCTGCATCAGTTGATGACGGGGCAAATTAATGTAGACACAACCAGAGTTTGCTCAAGCGCGATTTCGTGGACTTCGCGCCTTCGCGTGAACCAGACAATGACGGGAATAGACTTACGCGAAGCCGCGAAGTGCGCGAAGGGGAAAGAATAGCGTGGTTATCATGGAATTGTTCAAGTTTGAAATATTTGATCGAATTGTATGGACGAAAATGGATAAAAACGATTATTGTTGTCATGTTTTGAAATAAGTCTGCAAAATTTGACAACGAGGAAGTTATGCTTATTCAGTTTAGAGTCGGTAATTATCGCTCCTTCGGTTCCGAGGTGACGCTTTCCATGGAGGCTGTAAAGGCTTTCAAGGAACATGAGGAGAATGTGATAAAGGCGGAACACTATCGCCTGTTGCGAAGCTCGGCCATCTATGGTGCGAATGCCAGCGGCAAAACGAACCTGGTCAAGGCGATTGACTTTATGCGCGATTTTGTTCTCACATCGGCAAGCAAGAATTCGGTTGCGGAGATTTCTGCGGAGCCCTTCCGGCTGGACAAGAAGAACTGGAAAAAGCCAAGCTTGTTTGAGGTTGTCTTTTTGCTGGACTCCTTTACCTATCGTTATGGGTTTGAGGTTACAGGGGAAAGCGTGTGCAGTGAATGGCTCTTCCGTACACAAGGGAGTTCTCGCAATGTGAAATCACCGCTCTTCACCCGAATCCTCGATAAGATTGAGGTTTCAGAGGAGTTCCGAGAGGGACAGGGGCAGGAGACGAAGACACGCGGGAACGCGCTTTTCCTGTCAACCGTGGATCAACAGAATGGCACGATAGCGCACACGATTATCAAGTGGTTTAACGCATTGACGATCCTCTCGGGTATGCGAGATGAGGCGTATGAGCGTTTTACCCTCAAGCAAATGGAAGATCCGGCGAAGTGGCAACGGATCATCGATTTTGTACGTCAAGCCGATGATTCGATTGTTGATATTGTTCACAGGGAGGTGAGATATCCTGAAAAGATGTTACACGCGCTCCCACCTGCTTTAGCAAAGTCGCTGCGCGAAGAGCGCCGCCCTGTTTTCGCCTTTGTTCGTGCTCAATCAGAAGAGGGCGTACCCTGCGGGACAGTTGAATTCGATCTGGATAACGATGAGTCAGCCGGGACACGAAAGATTTTACGCCTCGCAGGGACTTGGCTGGATCTTCTTGATCATGGAAATGTGGCGTTTGTCGATGAGCTTGAAGCAAAGTTGCATCCGCATATAACCCGTCGTTTGGCCCGTCTTTTTAACTCGCCGAAAACCAACCCGCGCAACGTGCAATTGATTTTTGTAACCCATGACACCAACCTGTTGACGTATGGCGGCTTGCGCCGGGATCAAATCTGGTTTTGTGAAAAAACAAATTCTGGATCAACCGACCTCTATTCCCTTGCGGAAATCAAGGTGCGTAAAGGGGCTAAGTTTGAGAATGACTACATCGGTGGCAAGTACGGTGCGATTCCCTACTTTGGCAATGTGAAGAATATTGGCGGGGAGAAATCTAATTATGCCTAAAGCCACCGAACATAAGACCGTACAAGCCCGGCTCCTTGCGTATGCGCAGGAGATCGGATGGCAATATGTGCCGAGAGCGGTGGCAGAGGCAAGGCGTGGCTTTGACCCCTTGGGTGTGACCAATGAGGAGAAGTCGCGGTCAGCATCGCTCTTTTTCGGAGATCTGTTGCATACAAAGGTCAGCGCCTTTAATCCGCAGTATCGCGAGGCTGAGGGTGCGTTGGTGGGCGATTTCCAGCGGTTCCATTCTGATGTGTATGGCAATCGCGATTTCTTGGAGGCGTTGCGCAACCGACGCACCTTCTTCTGCGAGGCGGAGCGGCGGGAATTGGATTTGACAGTGATTGATTACAATGATCTGGACCGGACGCCTGAGGCGTGGCGCAATGTCTATGAGGTGACCGAGGAGTTCGTGGTGTGCAATGGACGCTTCACCACGCGCGAGGATGTGGTCTTCCTGATCAACGGTATCCCGGTGCTCTTTGTGGAGTGCAAGAACGCGACCAAGGATGAGGCCCTTGCGCTGGGCATTGACCAGATCCGGCGTTACCACGTTGAGACACCCGAGAGTATGGTGCCGCAGATGCTCTTTACTGCAACCGAGGCCATCGGCTTTTCGTACGGCGTGACCTGGAACACGGTGCGCCGGAATATTTTCAACTGGAAAGCTGAAGAGGCTGGGCATCTGGAGTCCAAGGTCAAGGCCTTCTGCGCAGTGCCGCATCTGTTGCGGGTGTTGCGTGATTTTATCGTCTTTGCGGAGAAGGACGAGGAGTTGCAGAAGATCATCCTGCGTCAGCATCAGGCGACTGCCGTGGACAAGACCGTGGTGCGGTGTCTCGATGGGACGCGCACGCGCGGACTGGTCTGGCACACGCAGGGCAGCGGCAAGACGCATACGCTGATGAAGAGCGCGGAGTTGCTCTTCCGTGCGCCTGAGGCTGAGAAGCCGACTGTGCTGCTGCTGATCGACCGCAATGAGCTGGAAGATCAGATGCTCAAGAACCTGGCTTCCGTGGGGCTGGGGAATGTGGCGCATGCGGACTCAATGGCGGAACTGGTCCGGTTGTTGCGTTCGGACTATCGCGGCATCATCCTGACCATGATCCACAAATTCCGCGACATGCCGGCGAATGTGAATACGCGCCGGAATGTCTACGTACTGATTGACGAGGCGCACCGTACCACAGGCGGCGATCTCGGCACCTTCCTGATGGCGGGGTTGCCGAATGCGACCTTTGTGGGCTTCACCGGCACGCCAGTGGACAAGACCGCTTATGGACTCGGCACGTTCAAAGTCTTTGGCTGCGAGGATGACAAGGGATATTTGCACAAGTACTCGATTGCCGAGAGTATTGCGGACGGCACGACCCTGCCTCTCTACTACAGTATGGCGCCGAATGAAATGCTGGTGCCGCATGAGGTAATGGAAAAAGAGTTTCTGGCGCTGGCTGAAGCTGAGGGCGTATCGGATATCGAGGAGCTGAACAAGATCCTTGACCGGGCGGTGAATCTCAAGAATTTTCTCAAGGGACGGGAGCGTGTGGAGCAGGTGGCCGCTTACGTGGCGGAGCACTATCGCGCCAACGTGGAGCCCATGGGCTACAAGGCCTTTCTGGTGGCCGTGGATCGCGAGGCCTGTGTCTTTTACAAAGAGGCACTGGACAAGTTGCTGCCGCCGGAGTACTCGGAGATCGTCTTCACAGGGAACAACAATGACCAGCCGCATTTGAAACGCTGGCACCTGGACCCCAAGCGTGAGAAGCAACTGCGCAACGACTTCAAGAAGCCAGGGTTGACGCCCAAGATCCTGATCGTGACGGAGAAACTGCTAACCGGCTTCGACGCGCCGATCCTCTATGCGATGTATCTGGACAAGCCGATGCGCGACCACACGCTCTTGCAGGCCATCGCGCGGGTGAACCGTCCCTACGAAAACGAGGAGGCTGAGCAGGTAAAGCCGCACGGGTTCGTGTTGGACTTCGTGGGCATCTTTGACAAGCTTTCCAAGGCGCTGGCTTTCGACAGCGCGGAGATCAACGCCATCGTCAAGGACATCCGGCTGCTGAAACAGCTGTTCAAGGCGAAGATGGAGTCAATCGCACCGGCCTATCTCACGTTGATTGAACAGGGCTTCAATGACAAGGATGTGGACAATCTGATCGAGCATTTCAGGGACAAGGAGCGGCGCAAGGCCTTCTTCCGGGAGTACAAGGAGATCGAGATGCTCTACGAGATCGTCTCGCCGGATGCGTTCTTGCGTCCGTACATGGAGGATTACACGACGATCTCGAATATCTACGAAGTGGTCCGCAACGCCTATGCGCGGCGGGTGTATGTGGACCGGGGTTTTCTGCGCAAGACCAACGAGTTGGTGCAACAGCACATTGGCGCGTTTATGGAAGTCGATCCCGATGAGCCCGTCAAGGTTGGGCTTGAAATGCTCGCAGCGATTCGGCGCAAGAACCAAGGCAAGGCGACAAAGGTCATCAATCTGATCAAGGTTATCGAGAAGCGGGCTGAAGAGGAGAGTGAAGACCCCTTCCTGATCGCCTTGGGCGTTCGAGCGCAGGCGGTACTGGAGAAGTTCGAGGACCGCCAGCTCACGACCGAAGAGGCGCTGGAGGAGTTGCAGCGCGAGATCGAGAAAGAGGAGGCCCGTAAACGCGAGCAGGCGGAGCGGGGCTTTGACAGTCTGACCTACTTCGTGCTCTGTAAGCTGATCGAGGAGGGCATCCCGAACGCCGAGGTGGCGAGCAGGCGGGTCAGCGGCGCGTTCACTCAGTATCCGAACTGGAAAAGCAGCGAGGCGGAACTGCGCGAACTGCGTAAACAGGTGACCTTCGCCCTCTTCGCCGAAGAGGAGGATATGGCGAAGGTGGTGGCCACGGTTGACGCGTTGTTCTTCCTGTTGAGAAAAAGCACCTGCGTATGAACATCCATTCCGACAGAGAGCTCTTCAAGGCTCGTGTGCTGGCCTGGGCTACCAAGTTGGACGTAGCGGCTCACGCCGTCTATGTGCGTCCCATGCGGCGCAAGTGGGCCTCCTGTTCCACGACAGGTACGCTGAGTTTCAATGACGAGTTGCTGGGCATGGAGCCTGCGCTCGGCGACTATGTGATCGTCCACGAACTTCTGCACTTCTCAGTGCCCAACCACGGTAAGCTCTGGAAAAGCCTCATGCGGGCGCATCTGGGCGACTACGAGGCACTGGCGACGAGACTGAACCCTGACTCCCAATTACAGGCTTAGCCGAAAGCGGCTTCTAGTTTTTCTAGAACTTCTTGTTCTTCTTGTGCGACCGTGCCGAAGCCTAGGAATCCGCCTGCCGCATTCGCGATGGCACGGGCATCCATCAGCACCTCATCTTTCAGGGATTGGCGTTCTTCAGGGCTTAATTGCTTGCAGAGCGCATGGATGTAGTGTTCCCAGGCCTCCATGAGTTCCGGGGCGGGTTTCTGTTTGAGCCAGACCGAGATAATCGTGGTATCAACCAGCTTATTGCTTAAGCCGGCCTTATGGACAAAGCGGAACAATTCGTCACGTTCCTTGTCCTGCAGTTCGCCGTCTGCCCAGGCGACCGCGACGAGAGGAATGGCAAAGAGTGTGGCGAGTACTTCGGGCCGGATATTGAGTTGAATCAATTTGTCCAGAACAGCCTCATCTTTTATGCCTGAAACCTGAGCCAGATTAGCCTTTGTTTCCTGCATGGCTTCCAGTTTTTTCCGAGCCTCAATCAGAAGTTGATCCTTTTTCAGGAAAAACTGATCTTCCATAATCCGTCCTAATGAAAGGTCTATCATAATGTTCTCCTTCGTGCCTAAAAGAATAGAATAGAACGCCCTCTGAAAATTAACAAGCCTATTTTATTTGCGGTTAAAGATGCAAATCCTTCTTCAAATGATCCATAATGTCCTGTGCCTCACGTTCGGTCGGAACGTTGGTGGCGACGGTGATGCGGCTGAAGAGGTAGCGCCATTGCAATCTCTTGTATTGCGCCTCCGTGTTCCGCTCGATCACAACGTCATACCAGGTCTGACCGCCGCTTTTGGTCGTGTCGCCGAGATTCACACCTGTTGCGCTTGAACAGGGGCACTGACGCGTCCACGGAATGCCTAAAAAACGCGACCGTTGATGAATCATGCCATTCTCGATCCAGGTACGCCGGGCAATCAGTCCGCTTACGCCGATGAACAGAAAGAGGAGCCCAAAAAGGCTAAAGACAACTGTGAGTAGGCAGAGGCCCACGGACATCATCAAGGGGATGAGCCGGAAGAGGTTCATCCACCCCTGAGCAGGCTTGAGGACTTCCTTGATGAGCTCCGGCAATCCGTTAAAGCCAGCGAAAAGTCCGGCAGCTAAAAAAACAACACCAAAAATCATCGGTACGAAGCTCACCCCAGCCTGCATGCCCATGGCATCGCAAACATACGTCATGGCACCGTTTTCGAACTCCATGCGGATACGCCGCCCCTGGCCCATATCATGTAAAAAGGCTTCGAGAGGCTTTTCTGTTTGTGGGTCGCCTTTCACCGACGGATCACTGGTCGCTGTTCGGAAGACGGGCACGTGAAAACGCATGTTCAGATCCGGGCCATTCAGCTTTGCGAAGACCCGCAAGATCCAGCTAATGTCAACGCGGAAGTTTCCTTCGACTTTTGAGTCTGTCTCATCAGTCAGACCATACGGGATCGTGAAATCGAACGGGATGATGCAGGCTCCGTCGTGACACAGAGACGCGTTCGCGGTAACCCTGACGGTGTGTGACCATACGCGGTCGATAGAGAGGTGATCGCTACTGTCGCCTTTGCCAGTGATCGTTGTAGTCGTTTCGCAGATCAACTCCATCCGTACGTCCGTATCCGAAGGAAACGACTCGGGCAATAACACCTCGCCACGGAAATGGCCGCCAATGACACCCGGCACGGTGCGCATTTGAACACGACATCTGCCAAACCGAAACCAACGGGCGGTTGCGATCAGAGCGGAAACAAGAAACCCCGCCCCGAACAACGCGATGACCCCCGGAAAAAGAACTTCCCAACGGACTTGCGAAAAATGCAACATCCTCGGCGACTTAAAGGCTATCAGCGTTATAATCCCGGCGCATACGGCCACTGCAACCCAGAAAGCTATTGCCGAAACGCCCAACCCGGAACTGCACGTGCCATTACGCCAGCGCCGATGTTCCCAGGGGAAGGTGGTTGTAGTGGGGAAGGAGGTTGACATAGAAGCATTGCCTTATTTTGGGCCTCAGCGGCTCACCGAGACGGTTCGCCCTACCGCCTTCGGATCAGAATAACGACTCGTGCGAAGCGGGTAGGGCGAACCGTCTCGGTGAGCCGCTGAGAGTTAAAACTGAACCCTGATTCCTAAGTTATTCCATCGCCCCCGTCTTAAATCCTAAGCCTTGAAGCGTGGAAAGAAGTTTGGGTGTGGGCTTCTTCAGCGTGACCAACGTCGAGGTGAATTCGCGGCGCATCGGGTATTTGCTGCGCTGCTGGTCAAAGGCTGCCGAGCGCGCCACGGGATCTTCGACGCACGAACGCTTCAGGCGCAGGGAGTCGGCTTCAATGTCATAGACACGTAGGACGGCTTGGCGGAGCAACTCTTCCGTATCTTTAATTTGAGACAGATCGATATGCGGCACCGGCGGCGGCGGAAGGGCGAAGAGCTTCTCGATGTTTTCTTCGCGCAGAAGTTCCGCAGCGTGTTCACGGCAAGCAGGATCTTCGGCAGCCTGCGCAAGCCAGGCGAGATAGGCTTTGTAAATGATCTTGGTTCCGTTGACCTTGCCCTCGTATGAGTGTCCGGCAATGTGCGGGGTGGCGATGTCAACACGCGCCAGGAGGTCGGTGCGATAGGTGGGCTCACCTTCCCAACAGTCGATGACGGCGTGTGCGACACGCGTGCCAAGTACGGCCATTAATGCATCTGTCGAAAGGATAGCACCCCGTGCGGCATTGATGAAGATGACGCCAGGTTTCATTTGCGCAAATTGTTCGGTGTTCAGCATTTGGTAGGTTGCGTCCGGCCCTGTTTTAGTCAACGGAACATGACAGGTGACGATGTCCGATTCAGCCAGCAATTGTTCCAGCGAGACGAAGGGCAACTTTTCCCTCCCTGGCCGCCGTAGACCTATTGGCGAAGGAGGCCTCCCTCCTCCCTCCTCCCTTTCCTTGGGTGGATCAGAGACGAGGATTTTCAACCCAAGCGCTTTGGCGTGGCGCAACACTTTGCTGCCGACGTTGCCGCAGCCGATGATGCCGATGGTCTTGCCTTTGAGTGAAAATCCATGCTGGGCGCCTAACCACAGCAAGGCGGAGGTCACATAGTTAGCAACGCTTTCTGCATTGCAGCCTGGGGCTGCTACCCAAGGAATGTGATGTGACTCGAGATACGGGATGTCGATATGATCTGTCCCGATCACGGCACTGCCATAATAACGGACTGTGCTGCCCGCTAAAAGCGCTGCGCTAATCCGCGTGGTTGAGCGGGTAAAGAGGGCATCGGCATCGCGCACATCATCGATTGTGAGCACGCGGCCGTCGCGAGCCATAACTTCTCCAAGGGTACTGAAAGCTTCTTTGGCATACGGCATGTTTCTATCAATGACAAGTTTCATATTGGAATGTTGGAATGTTGGAATGTTGGAATGTTGGAATGTTGGAATGATACCAAGGAATCGGGGGGAAGGCATCTCACTAATGTTGTTCTTCGGACAAAGCCCCATAAGTCCTACCCATAACTACATTTGGAATATTGGAATGAAGGAATTGGATACTTTGCTGGGCGAATAGGCGTCCCCGCCTGTTCGCTGGTCCGGCGGTAACCGGACCAGCTATAAACATCAGGCATCACTGTACAGGCGAGGACGCCTATACGCCCAGGCTCACGACTATCCATACGAAACAATTCTCTCCTCTCAGCATTCCACCATTCCAGTATTCCACTATTCCATTCTAGAAGAAACTCATACTGGTTTTTTTGAATTCGGTGGATGAAAGAAGCAGTTCGCCTTGGGCGAGACCTGCTTCGCGGGTGATGCGCTCAAAGAGCGCCAGGGTCTCTTCCGGTGAAGGCGTATGAATCATCGCATAAAGCCTGAAGGGAAAATAGGGAGTCGGCGGACGCTCATAGCAATGCGTCACCTCCGAAAAGGCGGCGACGCGGCGTCCGGCTGCTTGAATAGTTGCCGCAGGCACCTCCCAGCAGCACATGCCATTAGCCTTGAAGCCGATCTCTCGATGACGCAACAACAGAGCAATGCGCCGCATGACGCCACGCTCCTGCCAGACACCGAGTTGTTCAAGCAACTCCTTCTCGGAGATCCCCAGTTCAACTGCTGGTGCTTCAAAGAGTCGGCTGTTCAGCGGAATGTTTGCCTGCATGACACGGATGATCTTCTGTTGACAGGCAGTCAAAGACTCAATCGTAGTCGCATTCAGATCGGTCTTGTTTCGTGGCTCGACGCGTTCATCTCTGTTACGGGTCCGCAGGTCAAAAACAACATCAATCTTGAAGCGCTGCAACGCGGGAAGCTCATCGATTACGTAAGGCGCACAAGCTTCACGCAAGGCATCTAACGTTTGCACAAAATCCTGAGCGGGTGCCGCAAGCGTAAACCAAAGGTTGGGACATGGCCTGTCTGGAAGAAGGGTGGGTTTCCGTTCGTAACAATGGGTGACACCCGATTCGGTTGTTACAACGGAAACAATTCGCGCGAGGTCCAAGGTTGGCACTTTGATGGCGCAGAGCGCGCTACGATAGCCTAAACGCCGCGAATCAAAGACCGCGCCAAAGCGGCGCGCATCACCATCAACAAGGCGTTGGCGTATAAAGGCAAGCACCTCGTCTTCCGTCATGCCGTGCTCCGTGGCAAGTTGTGCAAATGGGGTTTCGCATAAGGGGATGCCCCGTTGCAAGGCAACCAGGAGCGCGGCTTCTTTTTCAGTTAAATTCATACGTTTTAGGGAACGGGAATTGGGGTGCTGGGGGTACTGTTTTTATGGGAAACAATTAATACATTCACGCATTCACGCACTCGCGCATTTCTCTAAAGCCCCATATCTTCATTCACGACGAGTACATGAATATCGGTCAGGGAGGGCTTACGTTCAAGGATGGTGGTGATGCGGCAGATGCGCTGCGGGGAATCACAGTTCGAGCAGATTCCGGTTACGGCGCAGGGGGTCTGTTTGCTCAGGCGCATCGCGTTCGGGGGAGAGGCTTTCTCTTTGATGCGGGCGATTGCATCGTTGGCGGAACCGTCCACAATCTTGTTGCGGCCGACCACGATGATGACCTTCTTGGGTCCGAAGAGCATGGACCCGACGCGGTTGCCGTTACCGTCGATATTGACGATCTGTCCGTCCAAGGTCACGGCGTTCGTGCCAGTTAGGAAGAGGTCGCAGGTCAACTGGCGGCGCATCGCCGTCAGCCGCTGCTCAGGCGTCAAATCCGGGAATCCGTGGTTGATGATCTCCTTGCCCTGGTCTGCTAGAAGGGTTGTGAGCTTGAGGTCAGCTACTGAAAGCGAACCGCCAAAGCCAACGTTCTGGGCATCCTTGGCTTGCGCAAGGATATAGGCGCCAGCCTCCTCGCCTGTGGCACAAAACTGAGCAATAAAACCGCGCTTGGCGAGCGCTTCAACGACCGCGTGACATTTCTTGTCCAGGGTCCAATTAACGAGTTCAAGTGTTCTGGGTGTCATGTGAGTCCTTTTTTAAACTGGAATGTTGGAATGTTGGAATGATAGAATGATGGGGTTGGAGGGGGAGCGTATGGCGAGCCGATTGAATTTTGGGCGCGCGCGACCGCATACTCATGGTCAAATTCAGCCGCTGTTTCAATATATCCAGGACTGTTGCGAATCTTATCAAGCGTATTTCTTGTAGCCATTCGCAGTTGTTGAATGTGTTGGTTTGCGTTGTCCTTCATGAGCTTTCTTTTATAACAGATATGCTATGCCGCGTCAATTCGGGATGTCTGCCCTTTTGCTGGAGGGACTTAAGAGACAGCAGGGACCTCAGGGACAAGAGAGACCATCCTGCGAAATCTTGGGAGCCGGAATCGTCCCTCCAGTCCCTCTCGTCGCTCTCGTCGCTCCAGTCCTTTAGCCTTTCTCCCCAACGTCCACCATCAGGCGGACTTGGCGCAACAGGGTATCTCCGGCAAAGGTACGTACGGTCTCTTCGATCTGCTTAAGTGCGGTGCGGCGAAGCTCAAAAAGGTGCATGGAGGATGGGACATAGACATAAAGGATGTTATTTTCCCACTTGCCCGGGCGAGTCAGGCTGGCAATGGCCGGAGGGAAGAGGGAATTCCATTTTTCAGCAAGGGTGTCCAGGAAGGGACTGGCCTGGATGTTGAGTCGTTTTAGGGTGGCTTCGATAACCTCCGAAAAGGGCGTTACCGTGGGGCGTATTTGCGGGGGATCGGCATCAATGGGCAAACCCGGCATGACCGTGTCAAAGAGCTTGGAGACGCATCGATTATGCTCAACATCCCGGGGCGTCAGTGTACGCCTAATCGGGTTGGGTACAACCTGAAAAGCATTCTCGCTGGGAACAAAGGAAAAATCCTCTGGCGCCGCAACATATTCCTCTATTTCTGCCTTCCCTTTATGCATAAAAAAAGAGTATCATAATTGACTCTCTGTAGAAAAGAGATAAAGGAGCAAGCAATGAAAAAAGGGAATATGCTGGTCGCCCAGAGCGGGGGGCCTTCCATGGTCATCAACCAGAGTCTGGTGGGTGCCGTACTCGCTGCGCGTGAAAATAAGGCGGTGGGTAAGATTTATGGCGCACTCCATGGAATTCAGGGCATTTTAGATGAAAAATTCATTGATTTGCGCAAGGAAAGTCGTTCAACGCTTGAAGCGGTTGCCAATACGCCTGCTTCTGCGCTGGGCTCTGTGCGCCGCAAGCCGACTCCTGAAGATTGTCAGGCGATCTTCAAGGTACTGAAGAAGCTCGAAATCCGTTATTTCTTCTACATTGGCGGTAACGACTCCGCCGAGACCGTCCATATCATCAACGAAGCTGCGCAACAGGCTGCGTATGGACTCCGTTGCTTCCACATTCCCAAGACCATTGATAATGATTTGCGCGAAAACGACCACACCCCGGGGTATGGTAGCGCGGCGCGTTTCGTGGCGTGCGCCATCAAGGGCGATGATCTGGACAACCGGGCGCTGGGTGGGGTGAAGATTGACATTATCATGGGGCGTAACGCCGGCTTCCTGACGGCGGCTGCCGCGTTGGCGCGTAACGAAGCGGATGACGGACCGCATCTGATTTATTTGCCGGAACGGCCCTTCACCATCGAGGGGTTTGTGAAGGACGTCCAAAAGGTGATGAAAAAGTTTGGCCGCTGCGTCATCGCAGTTTCCGAAGGGATTGCGGACAAGGACGGCACGCCGATTCTCGCGAAGTACACCAAGGAGGTCGACTCGCATGGCAATGTGCAGTTGAGCGGCACAGGCGCCTTGGGCGACCTGCTCGCTGGTATCGTCAAAGAGAAAGCCGGGATCAAACGCGTGCGTGCAGATACCTTTGGCTATCTCCAGCGTTCTTTTCCAGGTATTGCCTCCTCAACCGACGCGATGGAAGCGCGCCTCGTGGGCGTTGCAGCGCTTCAAGCAGCGGTATGTGATGATATTTCGAGCGGCTCGATTGCGATCAAGCGCCAGGCGACGAAGAAGTATGCCGTGGATTTTGAAGTGGTTCCGCTACGAAACGTCGCCAAGGAGACGCGCCACATGCCGGACGAGTTCATCAATAAGGCCGGCAATGATGTGACGCAGGCCTTCATTGACTATGCCCGTCCGCTGGTCGGCGCCCTGCCCAAGACCGAACGGTTTGCACAGTTGAAAAAGTAAAGAATTTTTTTTGCATCGAATGACGCGAACCAACACGAATAATGGATGGCAAGGCGGATAAAAGTGGCAGAGCCGTCTCGGCTCTGAAGCAACGGCGGGACGCCGTTGCCACTTTATGAGAAAATAGTTTTCGTGACTTTCGTGTGTTTCGTGGGGAAAAAGAATTGAGATGATTTAAGGAGAAGACAACGATGAAGTTAACAGCTGACCAATTACGTGAAAAGTATCTGAAGTTTTTTGAGTCCAAGGGGCATGCCATTATTTCTGGCGCATCGCTGATTCCGGAAAATGACCCGACCGTTCTCTTCACCACCGCAGGCATGCATCCGCTGGTACCGTACCTGTTGGGAGAGAAGCATCCGGCGGGTTCGCGCCTGACCGATGTGCAGAAGTGTGTCCGCACGGGCGATATCGATGCCGTGGGCGATTCCTGTCACTTGACCTTCTTTGAAATGTTGGGCAACTGGTCGCTGGGGGACTACTTCAAGAAGGATGCGATCACCTGGTCGTACGAGTTTTTGACGAAGCATCTGGGCTTCTCGCCGGAACAACTCAGTGTGACGGTCTTTGAGGGCGAAGGAATTGTTCCGCGCGATGAAGAGTCCATCGCCATCTGGGAGAGTCTGGGCATTCCGCCGGCGCGCATTTATGCCTTGCCCAAGGAAGACAACTGGTGGGGACCTGCGGGCACGACTGGACCGTGCGGACCAGACACCGAAATGTTCATCGACACAGGCAAGCCCGCCTGCTGTCCAGATTGCCGTCCGGGCTGTCGCTGCGGCAAGTTTATCGAAATCTGGAACGACGTCTTCATGCAGTACAACAAGACTGCCGAAGGTACCTACGAACCGCTCAAGCAGAGCAACGTCGACACCGGCATGGGCGTCGAGCGCACAATATGCATGATGAACGGCTATGCCACGGTCTACGAAACCGAACTTTTTGCTCCGTTGATGGCGAAGATCAAAGAACTCTCGACGTTGCAGCCCCCCGAGGATCAGGCCATCCGCGCTTCGCGGATTATCGCAGATCACATGCGGACTTCGGTCTTCATTCTGGGCGATCCCAAGGGTGGAGTGAAGCCTGGCAACCTGGGCGCAAACTATGTGTTGCGCCGCTTGATTCGTCGCTCCGTCCGTTACGCAAAGTTGCTCGGCATCGCGCCAGGTTATACGCGCACGCTTGCGGAAATCATTATCGCCAACTACAAGCATGTCTATCCGGAACTCGAAAAGCATGGACAGACCGTTATCCATGAACTGGCTACAGAAGAGGAACGCTTTGAAAAGACGCTTGCGTCTGGACAAAAGGAATTTGACAAGGTGGCAGACGCGCTCAAGCAGCACGGACAGACCACGCTCTCGGGACGCACCGCGTTCAAGCTTTATGACACCTACGGTTTCCCGCTGGAGTTTACGGAGGAACTTGCGGCGGAACAGGGACTGGCTGTTGACCGCGCGGGTTACGACGAAGCCTTCAAGAAGCACCAAGAGACCTCCAAGCAAGGCGATGCGACCTTCAAGGGCGGTCTTGCGGACAACACCGTCGTTACGACGCGTTTGCACTCCGCCACGCACTTGATGCACAAGGCCTTGCAAATCGTGCTCGGACCACACGCACTCCAGAAGGGTTCGAACATTACGCCCGAACGTTTGCGCTTCGATTTCTCGCATCATGACAAGATGACGCCTGAGCAGATCCAGAAGGTCGAAGATATCGTGAACGAGCAAATTAAGCTGGCGCATCCGATTACGGTTGAGACCGTGGAGTTTGAAGCAGCCAAGGCCAAGGGCGCTACGGCTCTCTTTGCTGGTAAATATGGCGAACAGGTGAAGGTGTATTCCATGGGCGATTTCTCGATGGAAGTTTGCGGCGGGCCTCATGCGACGAATACGAGCGAGCTGGGTGGATTTAAGATCCAGAAGGAAGAGTCCTCGTCGGCAGGCGTGCGCCGGATTAAAGCTGTGATCACGAATGTGAATTAGAAAGAATTGCGTTATTGCGTGATTGCCTTATTGCCTTATTATTTAGACTTATTGACACTTACTGACACTTTTAGACTTGCTGACACTTACAATAACCTTAGTGAAGAGCGGGAAGGGAACAAAAGCGATGAAGGACACTGCATGTGACCTACTGAAGAAGCTGGTGGCGACGCCGACGCCGACAGGTTTTGAATATGACGGCATGAAGGTGCTGGCTGAAGCCCTGAAGCAGGCGGGTGTCAAGGACATGGAGATTGATATCCATGGTAATCTGCGCGCGTGCCTCAATAAGGAAGCGCCGTTGCGTGTGATGATTGAAGGGCATTGCGATGAGATCGGCTTCATTGTTCAGCATATTGATGATGATGGATTTATTTACGTCTCGGCACTGGGCGGTGTGACCGTCCCGACGGTGTTAAGCGAGCGCATTATCATTCAGGGCAAGAAGGGTCCAGTGAATGGCGTCTTCGGAGGACGTCCCATTCATTTGATGTCCGCGAAGGAACGCGAGAATTGCGCGCCTAAGGAGCTGACGGAGATTTTCGTCGATATTGGTGCGACGAGTCGGGAAGACGCGCTCAAGCTGGTTTCATTGGGCGATTGCGCGGTTGTCGATTCTGGTTGGAGGCCATTAAACAATGACCGTGTGGCCTGCCGTGGCTTTGATAATCGCATCGGCGCTTTTATTGTAACAGAGATCATGAAGCGGCTGGTGGATCAGAAGCTGAATGTCGCCCTGCACATGGTCGCGAGCGTACAGGAAGAGACTGGGCTGATTGGTGGGTATACCTCCGCGTATGACATCAATCCGCATATTGGCTTGTGCGTGGATGTGACCTTTGCGTCAGATGCGCAGAAGGACGACAAGAAGCGTGTCGGCGATATACGGTTGGGCAAGGGACCCGTGGTCGGAGTCGGGCCGATCTACCATAAGGGACTGGGCGTACTCATCCTCGACGAGGCCGCCAAGGCCAAGATAGAAACGCAGATCCAGGTGCGTAGCCGGGGCACCGGCACCTGCGCGTATGCCATGCGCATGACACGCTCCGGCGCGGCCGTCGCGCAGTTCAGTATCCCGTTGCGCTACATGCACAGCCCGATCGAAACACTCAGTCTTTCAGATGTTGAAAAGACAATTGACCTGATGACCGCGACTATCCTCGCGATCCCCGCAGATATGAATTTGTACCCTGCACAGCCCTAGGGGGAATTGCGTTATTGCCTTATTGCGTTATTGCCTTATTAAGAGAAAATCTATGAGACTGAAACCAGAGGAGTTTAAGGAACAATTAAAGGAGCGGACGTTGAATTTTGCAGAGAATCTGTTGACGGCCTTGGATGAACTTCCGGATCGTGTCATTCTCAATGCATTTTTTAAAATAAGGCAATAACGCAATAAGGCAATTCTCAAAGGCATTTTTAAATAAGGCAATAACGCAATAAGGCAATAAGGCAATTCTTAAAGGCAATTCTATATGAGCGATTACAATTTCACGACCATCGAGAAGAAATGGCAGAACTACTGGGAGACGAAGAAGACCTTCAAGGTCAATGACTTCGATACTGCCAAGCCGAAGTTCTACTGCCTCGACATGTTCCCCTATCCAAGCGGCGCAGGCTTGCATGTCGGTCATCCGGAAGGCTACACCGCCACGGACATTCTCTGTCGTTATAAGCGCATGAGAGGCTTTAATGTGTTGCATCCGATGGGGTGGGATGCTTTCGGTCTTCCCGCAGAACAGTATGCGGTCGAGACGGGTACGCATCCCTCGGTCACCACGGGGAAGAATATCAATCGCTTCCGTGAACAGATTAAGGCGTTGGGGTTCAGTTATGACTGGGACCGCGAAGTTAACACCACGGACGAGAAATATTACCGGTGGACGCAATGGATTTTTGAACAGCTTTATAAGAAGGGGCTCGCCTATATCGCGGAAGTGCCTGTCAACTGGTGTCCTGCGCTGGGTACGGTGTTGGCGAACGAAGAGGTCATTGATGGCAAGAGCGAGCGCGGCAACCACCCCGTCGTCCGCAAGCCCATGCGCCAATGGATGCTCAAGATTACGGAATATGCAGAACGTCTGCTGGCCGACCTTGAAACGCTCGACTGGTCCGAAGGCATCAAGGAGATGCAGCGTAACTGGATCGGCAAGTCCGAAGGCGCAGAAGTGACCTTTACGGTTGCGGGCGATGGTAGGGCGACGCTCTCCGAGCGCGCCGCGGCAGGGTCCACCTCTGCCAAGGCTACGGCGGACAGGTCGGAGACCCATGCCCTACCCACTGTCACGGTTTATACGACACGCCCCGATACCTTATTCGGTGCGACTTACATGGTGTTGTCGCCGGAACATCCGCTCGTCGACTCCATCACTACGGATGCTCAGCGAGCAGCCGTGAAGCAGTATCAGGAAGCGTCGTCGCGCAAGAGCGACATGGACCGCACGGAACTGGCGACCGAGAAGACCGGCGTCTTCACGGGTGCGTATGCAATCAATCCCGTCACGGGCGACAAATTGCCGATCTGGCTTGCGGATTATGTGCTCATTAGTTACGGCACAGGCGCTATTATGGCGGTTCCAGCGCATGACACGCGCGACTTCGAGTTCGCACAGAAATTTAATATCTCCGTGGTCTGCATTATCGAGCCCGATGCTCAGGAGGCTGTTGTTGAGAAGGTCAATGTGCAGGATGTCTTGGACGGCAAGGCATGTTGGACCGGCAACGGCAAGATGATCCGTTCGGCGAATGACCAGGGACTTGATATCAATGGCATGGAGGTCAAGGACTCCAAGCGTGTGACGATTGACTGGCTTGCGGCGCGTGGCGTCGGAAAGAGCGCGGTCAAGTACAAACTGCGCGACTGGCTCTTCAGCCGTCAGCGTTATTGGGGCGAGCCCTTCCCAGTGGTTCACATGGAAGATGGGACGATGAAGCTGATCGATGAGAACGATTTGCCGGTGCTCTTGCCGCCGATGGAAGATTTCAAGCCCACAGGCACAGGTGAACCGCCGCTCGCAAAGGCCAAGGAATGGCTGAGTTACGTGGATCCCAAGACTGGCATGAAGGGCGTTCGTGAAACGAACACCATGCCGCAGTGGGCAGGATCCTGCTGGTATTATCTGCGCTACATTGATCCAGACAACGACAAGATGGCGATTGATCCGGCCAAGGAAAAGTACTGGATGCCGGTCGATCTCTATGTCGGCGGTGCTGAGCATGCGGTGTTGCATCTGCTCTACGCACGCTTCTGGCATAAGGTGCTCTTTGATTTGGGGTATGTCTCTACGAAGGAGCCCTTCCAGAAGCTCGTCAATCAAGGCATGATCCTTGGAATCTCGCATAAGGACGGTCGCGGGGCACTCGTGCCGATGGAGCTCGTGGATCATCGTACAGATGGAGAATATCACAAAGAGACCGGCGAGAAGTTGATTGAATTTGCCGCGAAGATGTCCAAATCGCTCAAGAACGTCGTCAATCCTGAAGACGTGATTAGCGAATATGGTGCGGATGCCATGCGCCTCTACGAAATGTTCATGGGACCGCTCGAAGCGACCAAGCCATGGAACACGCAGGGTGTCGAGGGTGTTTATCGTTTCCTCAAGCGCTCCTTCCGCATGATTGCGGAGCAAACGCTCACGGATGAGCCCATGAACGCTGATCAGAAGCGCTTGCTTCATGCGACCATCAAGAAGGTCACAGAAGATTTGGACACTATGAGCTTCAACACCGCCATCAGCCAGATGATGATTTTCATCAACGAATTTAGCGGTAACAAGTCTCTGCCGCGCGAAGCCGCAGAGAAATATGTTCTTTTGCTCGCGCCTTTTGCACCGCATCTCGGCGAAGAGTTGTGGGAGTTCTTGGGTAAGACTCAGACGCTCGCGTATGAACCCTGGCCGACCTTCAACGAAGACTTCATCAAGGTTTCTGAGGTTGAAGTGGTCGTGCAGGTTTTGGGCAAACCCAAGGCGCGCGTGATGATGCCTGTGGGCGCCGATGAAGCAGCAATGCAGGAAATCGCGCTCAAGCAAGAGGCCGTCCAAGCAGCCCTGGCAGGCAAACCCATCCGCAAAATCATCTGCGTCCCCGGCCGCCTCATTAATATCGTGGTGTAGCGGTTTTTGTTGGGTCACGCGTCTGCCGGACTGGCGCGCAGACGCGCGCCGCTCTCGAGAGGACACAGAAATCTATCTTTCAGCGTGACTGTTGGGACACGCAGTTACGTGCAGGCGATAGCTACCATGAGAAATGGGAGTATGTGCGCAACAATCCTGTCCGCAAAGGTCTCGTTTCTTCAGAAGATGAATGGCCGTATTGGGGTATCATAAACGAGTTGATGTGGTAGCTGTGGGAGGGTCCGGCGTCTGCCGGACTGGCGCGCAGACGCGCGCCGCTCCTGGGGCAATGATGGGAGGGTCACGCGTCTGCGTGACTGGCGCGCAAACGCGCGCCGCTCTCGAGGGAGGAGAGAGGAAGATTGACTCTTTTCTCCTCCTTCCTCCCTACTACCTCCTACTTGGTGTGATTCATTTCAACTAAAATGAATCACACCTAACAGCAATTCGATGTTGAGTTTTGGACAAGAAACAGGCATTATACATACATGAATTCTGAACAAATGGCATTAGAGGCCGCAAAAGCGCTGTATCAAAAAAAGGCGGACGACATTCGCATTTTTGATGTTCGCGGGGTATCAGGGGTGACGGAGTTTACGATTGTTGCCACCGGAACGTCCGCGCCACACTTGAGAGCATTGATTGGAGAAGCGCAGCATCACATGAAGCAACTTAATATCGCCAGTTATCGCACGTCAGGCGAATCAGCGAGCGGTTGGGTTATTGTCGACTTTGTGACAGCCGTCGTACATGTCTTTTCGCCAGAAGCCCGTACCTATTACGATATTGAGCGTCTGTGGGCTAAAGCCAAAGAGATTCCGTTCCATCCGGGGAACTGAAGTAAGAATCGTGGTCAAGGCCTTGCATACTCAGCAGGAAGCCGGCCAGCTCCGACGAATCCGCTAACTCATGGTCGGTAGAAGCCGATCCTTGTGTCGAGATGCGCAAAAGTTGCACGGTTTGTGCATTATGACGTCCGATATGCCATGCGCGCCAGGTCTGCAGCGAACCGCCACATAGGAGCGCAACCGCCGCAGCCGCTGCTGCGAAGCGCAGGGTAAATGGGAAACGAACGCGCGCCGCGCGCCGGATGGACTGCGCCACAGCCTCCTCGTGAATCGCTTGCAAAACACGGGACGAAGGACCTTCCATGCTCGCAAAGCCGTTCTTGACGAGAGGCTCGAGCGCCTCTAGGTCACGAAGCAAAGCTTCTTCACATAATGGTCGTGTTGTTTTCATTTTACTTCATTTCCTTCATCAGTAATTGTCTTAATCGTGTGGTCGCATCATGCATACGTCCCAAGGCTGTGTTCAGAGGGATCTTCAAAACCTTGGCGATTTCGTTAAAGGATAAATCGCCCTGCGTTCGCATCAGAAAAACCTCCCGCTGAACCGCTGGCAACTTCCCGACGGCCTGCATGGCCTGCCTCGCCAAATCAGTCCGCTCTAAAACTTCCCTCGGACTCGCATCTGGCGCAATCAGGGTCTCCAAGAGGGGCTGGTCGTCTTCGTCTTCAACATCGTCTAAGCTAAGATCTGGCTTCCGCTTCCTCCTGAAATCGATCAACAGGTTTCGCGCAATCTGCCACATCCATGCCCTGAATGAAACATCCTTATAGCGATCCGCATTCCGGATGATCCTGATCCAGACCTCCTGAAACAAATCTTCCGCATCGGATCTGCTGCCAGTCATCCCGAGAAACCAAGAAAAGAGAGCTTGCCGATATCTTCCGACCAGCAAATCCAAGGATGCGACATGACCTTTGACATACGCTGCCAATAAATCCGCATCACTTTCGAGGTCGTCTGGAATAACGGCTTTCATAGTTAAAAACGTAGAGAACCTCCATATATTGCCAAAAAACGTTATTTATCGCTGATAGGTCGATGGATCGACGGGAACAATCGCGAAATTTGGCGTCCAGTGCGCTGAGGCGGAATAAAAACGCATAGCGGTGTTGAAGACCAGATCTTCAATGACCGCTTCCGCATGGCCATCTTTCCGCATATAATCCACGACTTTGATCAGCGAGAGCGGATCCGAGACCCCCCAATCGGCCGAGCCATTGACAATCACGCGCTGATGGCCATATTGTTTGACCATGGCGGAGACACGCTGGGGATTCAGTTTGGAGTAAGGATAGACGGTCATACCGGCGGTGCACCCAGAGTCAAGGGTGTGTTTGATGGTCTCTTCTGTATTGTGATCGACATCGATACGCTCGACCGTAAAGCCATGCACCTTGATGAGGTCGAGGATGCGAAGTGCACCGCGCAGTTTTTCCACATGGGGCAGATGAAGGATGACCGGCATCTTGCGGTCTTCAGCGATCTGAAGCTGACGCAACATCGCGTGCTCTTCGTTGGGGGTGATGAGGTTGAGCCCCACTTCGCCCAAAGCGATGCAACGCGGATGGTCTAGGTAGGGAATCATGCCGTCAATCACTTCGTCCGCCAGTACGCGGTCTTCCGCCTCCTTGGGATTCATAGCGATCGCACTGAAGTGGTCAATGCCGAAACGCGCCGCCCGCACTGTTTCGAATTCAAGGATCAGTTGGAAATAGTCGAAGAAGGAACCTGCATAACGTCGGTTGGAGCCGAGCCAGAAGGAGGGTTCCACACAGGCGCGGATGCCAGCGGCATACATCGCCTGATATTCTTCCGTCGTCCTCGAAAACATGTGAATATGGGGTTCAATAATCATACGTGCTCCACTAATGCGGTCGCCATGACGGAAATACCTTCGCGGCGTCCTACAGCATCCATGCCCTCATTCGTCTTGGCTTTCACGGAGACCTGAGAAACATCGAGCCCCATAACCTCCGCCAAGCGGGTGCGCATGGCGAGCGAATAGGGCGCTAGCTTCGGCGCTTCGGCCAGAATGGTTGCGTCGATGTTGGCGATGCGCCAACCTGCCGCTGTGACGCGCGCCACGACCTGCGCGAGCAGCTTCATGCTGTCCGCGCCCTTCCACTGCGGATCCTTGTCCGGGAAATGTTGGCCGATGTCGCCATCCGCGATCGCCCCGAGCAGGGCGTCGCAGAGTGCATGCGCCAGCGCGTCCGCATCCGAGTGCCCCTGCAGGCCGCGGTCATGCGGAATCGTTACGCCGCCCAGAATGAGCGGACGTCCCGTGACCAGCAGATGCGAATCAAAGCCTATTCCTGTGCGAACCATAGTTTACTTCCGGTCGTCAAGGACCGGTTTCTCATCGTTTTGGAGCACGCGGGAGACCGCAGCCCGAACGATTTCAACGGAGACCTTTGAAGAGAGTTCCACCATGAACGTATGTTCCCGCACTTCTGTGACTGTGCCAATGAGGCCGCCGCCGAAGATGATGCGTTGTCCTGCACGAAGCTCGGAAATCGTCTTCATGCGCTCCTTCTCCTTGCGCTGCTGCGGACGAATCATCATGAAGTAAAAGATACCGAAGACCAGTACCATCGGGAGCAACATGCTCCCCATTCCAGCCAAACCGCCCTGCTGAGCAGGTGCGCCAGCTTGAGCCATCATCATCAATGTGTTCATTGTTTTTTCCTTTCGGGCAGGCGCAACGGCCTACCGGGCAGGCGCAACGGCCTGCCCCTACGGTGTTGTTCGTAATGTCATTGCCAGTTCCTTCCGCCACTCGCGGAAGGAGTCGTTGGCAATCGCTTCGCGCATCTCGCGCATAAATTCCAAATAACGGTGCATGTTGTGTATGGACAACAGGCGCACACCTAAAATCTCGCTGACATTAATCAGGTGGCGGATGTAGGCGCGGGAAAAGTTTTGGCAACAGTAGCAGGTGCAGCCTTCTTCGACGGGCCGCATATCAATCTTGTAACTGCCACCCTTTACCGGATAGGAGCCGGTGCGCGTATAGGCGGTGCCATGACGCGCCACGCGCGTGGGGATGACGCAGTCAAACATATCCACACCACACGCTACGGATTCGCACATCTGGTACATATCGCCGAGCCCCATCACATAGCGCGGCCGCTCCCGGGGGAGTAGGCGTGTGCCGTCCGCGACGCCCTTGAGCATGATATCCTCGGGTTCGCCGACGCTCACGCCGCCGACGGCATAGCCATCAAAGCCCATGGACACCAACTCCTTTGCACAGTGTTCGCGCAACAAGGTATATTCGCCTCCCTGCACAATGCCGAAGACGAGCTGTCCGGTGGCACGCGGCTGCTCCAGACATTGCGCCGCCCACCTCAACGTTTTGGCGACTGATTTCTGTGCATAATCCGGCTCACACGGATAAGGCATGCACTCGTCGAAACACATGGCGATGTCTGATCCTAAAATGCGTTGCACCTCCATGGATTCTTTAGGCCCTAGGAAAAACGGAGTGCCGTCGATATGCGAGTTGAAGGTCACGCCCTCTTCGGTGATTTTGCGCAGATTGTTCAGGCTGAAAACCTGGAACCCGCCACTGTCTGTGAGAATCGGCTTATTCCAGCCCATGAAGCGATGGAGTCCGCCACAGGCAGCCATGACCTCCATGCCCGGACGCAGCATCAGATGATAGGTGTTGCTCAAGATGATGGATGCGCCTGCGGCATCTAAGTCGCGGGGTTCCAAGGCCTTGACCGTGGCTTGAGTGCCCACGGGCATGAAGACTGGCGTATCGATTGCTCCATGCGCAGTCCAGAGGCGACCTAAGCGGGCCCCTGTGTGACGGTCTTCTTTCAGAATCTCGAAGGTTCCTGCCGTGTTTGTCTGTGTTTCTAAGGTCATGAAGTCGTGTAGTAAAGCATAAACGGGAGGGGAATACAAGACGGGGCAACGGTTTATTTCAAGTGCATCCAACTGGGTAGTTTTCCAGATCGACCCTCTGTTATCTGCGAAGTCCGCGCCTCGGTCCGGCCGCCCTTTTCCAATGTTTCAATGCGGGAGACTAGGGCCTGTTGATTGACCTGGAACTGTGTTCGTTCGTTTTCGCGGACTTTACGTTCTTCAGCCAGTTCGTTTTCGCGGCGTTGAAGCTGGTCTGTGAGGTCTTGAACTTGTTGTCCGAACCGTTCGCCGTCAAGGGCAAGGGTTTTCAAGCGGGTTGCCTCTATTTCTTGCAGGCGTAATTTGCGAATCAGTTCCCGCTCGCGCTCTTCGGAGGAGCGCATATCCCGTTCGTGCACGAAACGCAGGGTGTCAAATTCAGTCCGGATGCGGGCGGAGGCTGGGTCGCTTGTTTGCTCCCGTACGCTCAGGCGCGTCATGTCCGCAGGACTGGCCCCCAGTTGCCGTGTCAATGACTGTTTGCGTTCCTGAATGGCATCTAGGCGTTTCATAGATATCTGCTTCAGATGTTCCAAGTGGGTCCGCTCAGACTCCTGCTCTTTACTCAAGGCTTCCAGCTCGTTCTGAAAGAGCTGATAGACCCCAGCCTGATCTGCATAGAATTGAGCGATCTTTTCAGGCGACTGAGAACTGAAACGTTCCAGTTCCGCGATCTTCTCGAGGTATTCGGCATCACGGGTGTTGGCCATGTCCAGCAAATCGGCAAAGTCGCGTTCTGCCTCTGCAGTGCGCGCTTGAGCCTTCTGGATGTCCGCCATGCGCTTTTCATGTTCGAGATTAAGGTGGTCAAAATCTTGTTTCAGCTGTTCCGTCCGGGCCAACATGTCGCCATACTGCCGCTCGACGGCTTCGGAAAGGGAAGACGCCTCGTGCTTTTCCAGCTCGCGTTTCTCGCGTTCCTCCTGCCACTGAACGATCTCTTCTTTGGCTTTGCTGAGTTGACCTTTTAAATCCTCAAGCTGCTCTTCGAGTTTCTTGTTCTGTCCACGCAGGGCCTCCAGCTTTTTGTCGGCGGCACGCAGATCCTTGTCCGCATTGCGCTTCAAGGTTTCGCAGAGCGTCTCTAGTTCGGCGATACGTGCGGTCTGCGCATCGCGTTCCTGGGTCAATTGATTGACAGTCCGTGTGTTGTTGGTCTCGGGCTTCTCGCGGCGGTCACGTTCGGTGAGTTGAAGTTCCAGTTCCTGAATACGCTGGTTGAGCGCCTTCTGTGTGGCAGGGTTTGCGATCTCGCCACCGGGCTTCGCCTTGATTTCAGCGGACTCGGCAAGATCTACCTCCTCGGCGGAAAGAATGTGCGCCTGTTCGCTGACCTTGCCGCTCTTGACCAACGCTTCGGCGGCAGCACGGTGGAGGGGGCCACGCAGTTCACCGTCACCATCATCGACATACCATTGCATGTTGAGAATGGCGAGCGAGACGGCTGGAATCCATTTTTTGCGGTCTGTCGAGACTTCGTGGCCGGGTAATACGCGCCCCTGCTCGGCCCAGACAACAAGCCCCTCTGGCGTGACGGGACCAAATACAGTATCTCCGCTGGTTCGCAGGAACCATTGCTCCTCTTGGTTTTGCGGCTGTTGTGCCATGTGTCAATCTCCGTTATTATTTTCGCTTAAAGATGTTGTTCATGCCTTGGGCCCCCAAGCGCTCCAGTTCACGACGTGCTTGCTGTTCAATGTCGGCCATGGAGAGGCCCGCTCCTGTTGCATGTGTTGAGCCTGTATTTCCAGCTGGGGGCGGTGGTGGTGGCTTCGCGGGTTCCGGCTCTGGGTGTGGCTTCTTATGGGGCCGCTCCGGCGGGAGCACCTCCACGTGTTCTGCCTTGATGTAGGTACGTTCCACGACAGGTTGGTTTACCGCTTTCATATACCGCTCAAGCGTAGCCTTTAGTTCCGCTTCCACGTGCTGCTGTGACGCATGGAATTCGCGCACGATGTACTCGATGGCGATGCGCTGTGAATCGCCTGTTGCACGCATCATTTGCTCGCGTCCGTGTGTCAAGACTGTGTTTGTCCGCTCGAACATCTGGTCGTGGCTGGCGGCCAGCTCTGAGCCTATCTTCTTGAAAAGGTCTTCGCGCCCCTTCGCCAACAGAGCCGCTACTGCACTCACAACCGCATCTGCGGTTTGTGTGCGAGAGGTGTTGATCAGCGCGCCGAAGCGTTCGAGCTCTTGGTGGTGTTGCGTCAGGTGAGCCGTGATGGGCGCGGTCGCTTGTGTGACGATTTGCGTGGTCTGTG
>SERZ01000323.1_pt1 | contig 33176 bp, 49 predicted proteins | sample 3171461 | NCBI WGS metagenome assembly SERZ01 (sample SAMN06051861, study PRJNA518727) | freshwater metagenome | biome: subpolar coniferous forest; feature: holomictic lake; material: water; isolation source: holomictic Lake 227, 6 m depth | place: Canada: near Kenora, Ontario | collected... | reverse complement strand
GCGAAGATTAGCGGAAGCGGAAGCGGAAATTACGTTGCAAAATTTACAGGTGTAGGTGTTACGTTAGGAAATTCTACAATGCAAGACGATGGTTCAAAAGTTTCAATGTCAGGTGATTTAGATGTTGGTTATCATCTTAAGGTAAATACGTCAATTCAATCAGAAGCATATCAAAATCTTACAGGCTACACAGGATTAATATTATCATCGGGTGTAGGAATTCCAAGAGTTTTAATAGGTGTTCCAACCGATGACAATACAAACGAATTACAAGTTCAAGGTGGCACTAGAATTACAGGTCAGTTAAAACTAGGTTCAACTATTACTAACGGAACTTATACTTATACTTTACCATCGGCAACAGGAACTATTGCTTTAGTTGGTGGTTCGGGTGTTGGAACAGTAACGAGTGTTGCAACCGATGCGACTATGACGGGCGGAACTATCACCACAAGCGGAACATTGAAAGTAGATACATCCGTAATGGCGACTAGATTGCGTGTTCAAAAAGGTATTGATTCGTTGGGTGCAAATGTGAATTTAGCTTTATCAAATTATTTACCATTAACAGGAGGCACTTTAAGTACAACATCTTCTTCACCAACACTACAAATTTTAAACAATGGTGTAGGATATGGTTTATATGTACAATCTGATACTTATTTTCAAGGGGATGTTAATCTTCAAAGTGCGCCAAATTCATTATTAAAAACAGTATCAAAAAAAATAACTAATGCGGTTGCAGGTACAGATTATCAAGCACCTATAACATTAACTACAACAGGAACATCGGGTGCAGCTACATTTACATCAAATACATTAAATATTCCACAATATCAAGCGGCAGGTACTTACGTTACATCCGTTACAGGAACATCACCAATAGTTTCTAGTGGTGGAACTACTCCTGCTATTTCTATTCCTGTGGCTACTACTTCAGTTAATGGATATTTAAGTAGTACGGATTGGAATACGTTTAATAATAAACAAGCACAACTTAATGGTACAGGATTTGTAAAAGTATCTGGTACTACAGTATCATATGATAACTCTACTTATGTAAATACTACAAGTAACCAAACCATTACAGGTATAAAGACTTTTAGTTCAATGCCTATCTTAAGTGCTGCAAGTAGTGTTGATGGACAAATAGTTTACGCTAATGCAAGTAATCAATTAAAGACAACTACAAACTTTAAGTATGATGATGTAACAGGTGTACTTACTACTCAAATAGGAAATTTAGGTAGTAATGCTTATACTTCAACTGCTTATCAACCTTTACTTACAAACCCCGTTACAGGAACAGGTACTACCAACTACCTACCTAAATTTACAGGTGCAAGTACAATAGGGAATAGTGCAATGCAAGAATCAAGTTCATTGATTGGAATAAATGTTACACCTACAAGAGTATTACATTTATCATCTTCAGGTTCTAATGCAGCAATAAGATTAGATAATACTGTTTCAGGTCGTCCATTTTTAATAACTTATGACGATAGCCAAAATTTAACTTTTATTAATAGTAGTGATATCGGATATACTGCATTTAATAGTGGAACAGGAACAAGCACAACTAAAATGTTACTTACTAATTCAGGTAATGTAGGTATAGGAACAACTTCACCAAATTTTACAGCGGCAAATAGAACAACACTTGATATTAATGGAGTAACGAGTGCAGGAATAGGATTATCAGCAGGTGGTACATTATATGGTTATGCATATGCTAACAGTGGTGTAGCAATATTTGCTGCTAATGGTAATTATAATTTAGAATTACAAACTAATGGTTCAACAAAATTAGCAATAACAGGTGGAGGCAATGTATTAATAGGAACTACAACAGATGCAGGCTACAAACTTGATGTTAATGGTACAGGAAGGTTTAGTGGTGATGTAACAAATAAAGGAACTACTTATTTTGGTGCATCTAGTACGGGAGATATATTTGTAAGTCCTTCAAGTGGGTATATGTATTACGAATATCCAACTTCTTATGGTGCAATATTTAGAAGTCAAGCAGGAACTCAATCATTGCAATTAAATGCATCAGGAGCAGCTACATTCTCTAGTAGTGTAACGGCAACAACATTAACTACAAGCGGTAATAATACTTTTAATAATAGTGGTGGCAGAGCAATAGATGCAATTTCAACAGGAGTTTTATTTGCAGGAGCAAGTAATGCACATAATATAATATTTGGTGATGGTAATGTTAGATATTATTCATTATATACTCCAAGTGGTGCAGCAACAATGAGTATCCGTAACTTTTCTACAAGTTTGGATATGTTAACATTTACATCCACAGGAGCAGCTACATTCTCTTCCCTTGCAGGCACAGGCTCACGCATAGTCGTAGCCGACGCAAGCGGAACTTTAAGCGCAACAACAACGGCGGCAACGAGCGGAACATATACACCAACAATAACGTTAGTAAGCAATGCGGCATCTTCAACGGCGCGTGTGTGTCAATATATGCGTGTCGGTTCAGTAGTTACCGTGAGCGGTTATGTGACCGTGACGGCAACAACACCGGGAGCAAGTTCTAGAATTTATATGTCTTTGCCAATTTCATCTTCGTTCACTTCAACGGCACAAGCGGGTGGCGCGGGTGGTGCACCAGGCGGGTTAGACATCGGAACGGTTATATTTGCAAATAGCACATCAACAACCGTGTCGATGGATTTTACACCTACAACGGGCGCGACTGATTATTGGTTCACATATACTTATCAAATTTTATAATATCTTTACAAAATGAAAAAACTACTAACAACCACCGCGCTATTTATCGCTTGTCTTTCACAAGCGCAACAAAAACAAGACACGACTATCGCAATGACGGTCAATATCAACGAGTTTAGAGCAATTTTATATGCTATCGACGCAAACATTGATAGCAAAAAAGTGAGCAAAGAACTATTGGATTTTATACAAAAGAATAGTAAAATAGTAGCAGACAAACCAAAACAATTGAAATAATGAAATACCTTTTATTTTTATTACTACCATTCGCAGCAAGTGCGCAACAAGACACAACGGTCGTAAATGGCGACACTGTTTTTTACACACGAAACGCGATAGTAATTAATCCAGTGATTGTTAACGCAAAGGGCGACACGGCTTATTCATTAACTTGGATAGCATTAAATTTAAGTCAATCGGGCGGAAGTTGTAATACTTATGTTGTTTTGCACAATAAAACAAATGGACAAATAGCAGATTTTAACCAACAAATACCTGCCGAAGTTGTTGCCGTTTGGGGAGTATCTAACGCACCTATTGACGACTATATTTTATTTATGAACAAGCGTTTCGTGAGATACGCACCAACTAAAACAAAATGAACATCGACGAATTAGCAAAGAACTTTTTTGAGATACGCGATCAAGCGCATTTGTGGCACTTACAAACTACATCGTTCGCAGAACATAAAGCACTTGGTGGATTTTATGACTTGTGGCTCGATGCGGCCGATACGTTTATTGAAACTTATTCGGGAAAATATGCGCGTCCTGTCGGCGGTTTCACTGCCAGTGTTGTTCCGTATAGCGAGGGCGCACCTTTACCATACATCAAGCGCGTTTCGTCGTTTATGACTAGCGAGAGCGTGCGTAGCATTGCACCCGACACCGACCTTCAAAACATTTTAGACGAATTAACGGCTATCGCAAACCGAACCGCGTACCTTTTAACTTTAAAATAATGGAAGCAACAATCAAAAAAGAAGGCATTTCGCTTATAGAATTATTAAGCGCGGCGGGTATTATAATTATCGCCGTTCTAGGGTTTTGGAAAAACACCGACGTACGTTTGTCACGTTTAGAACTAATTACCGAGCAACAAAACAAAGACCGCGAAGTTATTAACGCGAAACTTGACAAATTGCAAGAGAGTGTAAATACAATTAATTTATCATTAATCAATAAACAAGATAGAAAATGAAGTCCTACAAAACCACGATAATCGGCGCAATATTAGCAGCCGTTATCGCAATTCAACCATTAATTGAAACAGGCGTAATCGATTACAAGAAAGTTGGCCTTGCGGCTATCATCGCGTTGTTCGGTTATTTGAGTAAAGATTCAGACGTAACAGGCGTTAAGTAATGAGATGGCTATTAGTCATATTATTATTTAGTTGCAACGAAGCGCGACGAGTTCAACGGGCAGAACAAGTGGTCATCACACAACCGCAGTCGTTTGGCAAAGTTGGCTTAATGTGGTCGACTTTGCACCCGTGCGCGAATGATTCGGTCAAAATATTTATACCTGGTGTTGACATTGAACATCACGACACTACACACATAACGCATTACGATTCTATTTACAATTGGTCATACGATACTTTGCGCATCACAAAAACGATTAAACACATCGACACGATTCACGTTGTTGTTGTTGATAGACGACAAGTAACTTTGCTTGAAGATTCTATTAATCGATTAAACGCAATTAAAGCGTATTCTAGCGGTACTTATGACGAGTTAAACAAAACACTTGCAAACGAAAAGAAAAAGGCTAGAATGTACCTTATTTCGCTTGTAGTGTTAATTATGTCGTTTATTCTAGGTGTTGCAATTAAATTAAAGAAATGGTAAGCAAACGCTCAATCGATTTAATACTTGATAGTGAGGGTTGCGACCTTGCGCCGTCTTGGCCTGGTGGTGCCAGTGGGGTAACTTTTGGAAATGGTTATGATCTTGGCTACAATTCAGAAGACCAAATCAAACGCGATTGGTCGGCGCACGTTAACGGCAACGTTTTGGCGTTTATGGTTTCTTGCGCGGGCGTTAAGGGTGAAACGGCAAAGAAACGTATAACAACTGAAACAAAAATATTACGCATCACGGCCGACGCAGCGCGCGAAGTATTTGAAAATAGAACACTACCAAGATTTATAAAATTAGCACAGGACACTTACCCAGGTTTTGACGAATTAAACGAGGACACACGCGGCGCGATAGTGTCATTAGTATTTAATCGTGGATCATCCTTTGGAGTGGAAGGTCAACCATCCTGGGATTCACGACGTGAAATGCGCGCACTTGCACCGCTTATAGTAGCGAAAGATTACGAAGGGATAGCGGCTACTATTAAGGCAATGGGCCGCCTGTGGGTTGGCAAAGGTCTTGACGGGTTGATTGCTCGCCGTCACGCGGAGGCTGCGCTTTGTATAGATTCATAAGGTCATTTAACAATTTTTCCCGTCTTATCTGCGCTCTTTGCTCTTCAAAGATGCATTTCGTGATGCGCGGCATCGCTTCAGCGACGTAAATCTTCAATATTTGTTCAATTTCCATAAGTAAAAATAAAATAAATTTTGTTGTTATAATAATTTGTAGTAGTTTTATATCCTAAACCAACCAAAATGCAACAAGAACCTAAACACACCTACACTACCAAAGACAACATCATTGTCGCAGTTATTGTTATTATCGCATTGGCTTTAATGTTTGTACGATGATTAATCACGGACGACCTGGAAAAGAAGCAAAGGGATTTGTTGAACTTTACAGGGACGGCAAATTTCAGAAACTAAAGTATTTCAGCGATCGTTACCAACGTAGAATCATTATGGACGCGATGACAAAAGAAGTAAAAAACTTATTTGGCGATTTTGCCCTACACATTAAACTTGAGGATTAATGACTTACATATTGCTTGCCGCTTATGTTATAGGTCTTTATTTAGCATTTAAAAACGCAAAAGACAAATGAAGACATTATTATTAATTGCCTATATGATTGCAATCATTGTATTTGTAACAAAATTGTATGGCGAAGACATTGAAGAGGAATATTAATTATGCAAATAGACTTATTTCAGCCGCAACCGATTCAATACGTTTTACTAAAGAACGACGAAATCTTTTTAACCGAGTTAGATTTAGAAGATGCCGAAGTTCTTTTAAAATGGTATTCAAGACTATTAAAAAACGATACATTTAAAATTAGCAAATGAATAAATTTCAATTATTTAAACTACTAAAAGCCGCGCGATTCTTCCCGAAGTACGCGCCAGGTGTTGCCCAGTTCTACCATAAAATGAATGAATGGGACGGGCGCAAAACTATCGAGTTCAGCGACGATGACAACAGGCAAATCAAAGAGGGTGTAAACAAATTAATTGACGATTTAAAGCGATTCAAATGACCGAAGCACAAAAAAAGTATGTAGACGACAACCACGACAAAGAAGCCGTCACAGTGATGGCACGCGCATTATGTATCACATTAACACCTGTTCACGCGTATATGCTACAAAAAGGCTACAAAGCCGTAAGATTCAACGTGTATCGTAAAGACCGAACAAAGATAAAAGAAGGATATTTTGATGTTGATAACTTTTAATTGCATTGTTATAATAATTTATTGTATATTTACAACGCAAAGCGATTCACGCTGCGCTTTAAAACTTAAAAAAATGGCATACATCCACTGGCTTCGGGAAAATTACCCAAATGATCCGCTCACTACCGAGCAAGAAAACATTGAACTAGAAAACGGCTTTGAAGATTCTGAAACGGCAACGCGCCTATCGTACGAACAAGCAGAACGTGAACTTCAAACTATTTCAGAATGAGAAAGCAACACGCACGTTTAGACGCAATTATGCGTATGATTACAAAATGTGATAGTCGTTTGGTCTACATGTCTAAACACAAACACTACGACGATTTAATCGGTCGCACATCACGAATACGCAATCGTTTGTACTTGGCTTACACTAATCAACTCACTAAAATGTTTCAAGATGTACTATGGACAAGACCAGGACAAACCAACGATTAACCCCGACACTATCAAGTACGCGTTAATTTTATTTATTTTAATTTATATTTTTTTCTTACCATAAACTAAACCAAAATGGACATTCAAAAAATCAACACCGCCGACATAATGAGCATCGGCAAAGCATTCGCCGAGAGCGGAATGTTTACGGACATCAAATCAGCCGCACAGGCGATAGTTAAGATTCAAGCGGGCCAAGAGATTGGCATCCCGCCGTTTGCTGCAATGAGCGGCATTCACATCATACAGGGCAAACCAACGATTGGTGCGGGTCTTATCGCGTCATCAATTAAAGGGAGTGGCAAGTATGACTTTCGCGTTGTAGATCATAGCGAAAAAATATGTTCTATTGAGTTCTTTCAAGGCAAAGAATCTTTAGGCATTAGCACATTTACTATCGATGACGCAAAAAAAGCGGGTACCAAGAACATCGACAAGTTTCCTAAAAATATGCTATTTGCTCGCGCTATTTCTAACGGCGTTAAGTTCTACACACCCGATGTATTTAGTGGCCCAGTGTACACGCCCGAGGAAATGGAACAAGTTACAATCGACGCGCCTGTGGAAGTATTACCCGATTACGACGACGTTATTGAAGCCATCAACAACGCAGTAGACAAAGCGGAATTAACATCGTTATGGAAAGCACTACCTAAAGAAATGCGCGCGGCTAGTGAGTTAATAGACACGTTTAAAGCAAAAGCGGCATCGTATGTATAACGCTGCGCAAGAGTATAGAATTAAACTGCATCGCGAGATTGAGGGCGCGATGCAGATTCTACACTATGACGAACAATGGAAGATTCACTTGTTCAAATCGCTCTCAAACATTAAACCATCACAATCGTTTGCCGGATCAGATAGAATATTAACTGAAGCGTATAACGAAATAAAACAAAGAATATGTCAGATAAACTAACAGTACAATCGATTTTAAGCCTATTTCAGACCGATAAAGCGCAGCGCGCAACATTCGTGTCAGATATCATTGCACGACTTGAAGAAGGTAGCGCAAAACCTTTAGAAGTACACTTGCAAGCGAAAGCAATGATTGAAATCGCGGAAGCGTTAATCGCAGACAACACCTATCGCGATATTTTGCTTGAAGAAGCGACGAAATACGGCAAAGCGTTTGACTATCAAAACGCAAAATTTAGCATCCGCGAAGTTGGTACAAAGTACGACTATTCGCAAACTTGCGACTATATGTTGTTTGACTTACAACTAAAAGCAGAACGCGCCGCTAAAGCGTTAAAAGAACGACAAGACTTTTTAAAAGTAGTACCAGTGTCGGGCGTTTTATTTACGGACGAAATCACAGGCGAAACATACAAAATTTATCCACCATCAAAGCAATCGACCACGAGCGTGGCGGTGTCATTAAAATAAACTAAAATGTCAGAAAGAATTGAATATTCAGAAAAACAAAATTGCTTTCATTTAGTTTCTATGACACACCCAAATCCACCCGAAATAAACTCAAATGGATTTATTTGTATTGCAGAAAATATTGATTATACAATATCAACTTCTTTTTGTTCGGTAATTGAAAACAATTATCTACATAAAAACATTAAAATATCTGCAAAAGAGGTACAAAAACACTTTGAAATGCTTTCTTTTTATTTAGATGCTTTTAAAACTTACGGAATAATTGTTATCACACCTTAAAATAAACTAAAATGAACCTACAAGAAACACTTGACACCTGGCGCATAAATGCAGCCAAAATCGTTGCAGAGAATGACAACGTTACTTATGTTAATTATGTTTTAAACGACATAGACTACGAAGAATTAAAGCAGTTTTCAGAAGAAAAAGGATTGAAATTCCAACAATCGGGCGGTGAAAAATATTTTTACACTGGCGGCATTGAACAAGGATTTTATTATATGCTTTACACAAAAAACGTTGAAGTAAAACACACTTACGAAGTAATTAACTTATAACGTGCGCCCGCTACGTCAACGCGGGCCTTATCAATTATGAATACACTATACACAGGATCAATTTGTTTGTCAGATATTGACAAGACAAAAATTGCCAAATCAGACAAAAACGGGAAACTTTATTTGTCAGTTGACATTTGGATAAATGAAGAAATCGATAAATACGGAAACGTTGGTTCGATTAATGTTCGTCAATCTAAAGAAGAACGTGAAGCAAAAGAAAAGAAAACTTACATCGGTAATTTTAAGCAATTAGAAGGTAAGCCACAAGCGGGAACGTATTTGGCAGACGACAAAAGTTCTGACTTGCCATTTTAATCATTGACACCCTGGCTTCGGTCGGGGTGTTTTATATTTGTATATGACAGAGATTTGCACAATACATAACACGTTATTAGTTGAAGGGATTTGTATTAAGTGTTTGGATGAGAAAAATAATTAGTATCTTTGGTTAAATCATCGATGTAGAACCCGATTGATAACGAAAACATTTAACGCCACAAATGGCGGTTTGGCGGATTATAGAAATATTTTCCGGTTCTACCCAAACCCCGATTTGTGGTTTTTTTTATGGAATTAAGAGAATATCAGCAAAAATTTACATTAAATATTGCCACTAAACTATCGCAAGGAAAGCGAAAAGTTATAGCGCAATTAGCCACTGGCGGCGGTAAAACAATATGTTTTGCCAATATTGCCAAAAAGTTTTCAGAGAAACAAAACAAATCGGTCCTTATTCTTGTGCATCGAAAAGAATTGTTGCAACAAACAAGAAGAACGCTTTTTAATGCTTACGAAATAGATTGCCAAATTGTAATTGCCGGAATGAAAACAATACCAACATCGCCTGTTTATGTTGGAATGGTAGAAACGGTTAAACGAAGAATAGATAGGTTTGAAAACATTGGTCTTGTAATACTTGACGAAGCGCATATTGCCAATTTTAATAAAATACACGATCATTTCAAAGATGCTTATTTTATTGGATTTACTGCAACGCCGCTATCATCATCCAAAGAAAAGCCGTTAAATTTATTTTACGATGACATTGTTTGCGGCATAGACATTCCGGATTTAATTGGTATGGGTTCACTTTGTCCAAATCAAACATACGCAGCAAAAGACGCAGTTAATAGAAAAACACTAGCAATAAAAGGCGGAGAATTTGACCAAGGTTTAATGGGTTTAGAGTTTTCAAAGCCGCATCATATAGAAAACACTGTCAAAATTTATAAACAAAAGGCAGACAACACAAAAGCAATAGTTTTTAATTCAACTATTGAGCATTCAAAAGCGGTTTGCGATTCTTTTGTTCGTGCCGGTTATCCTGCGCGTCATTTTGATGGCGAAACGGAAAGCAAAGAAAGAAATGAAATTTTAGGTTGGTTTGAAACTACTTGCGGCGCAATCCTTTGCAATGTAGGTATTGCAACAACAGGATTTGATGAACCGAGCATTGAAACGGTTATAATTAACCGATCAACGATGTCAATGCCTTTGTGGTTGCAAATGACAGGACGCGGAAGCAGACCAACAGAATATAAAGATTCATTTGTGATTATAGATATGGGCGGCAATGCTATCACACACGGGGATTGGTGTCAATCAAGAGATTGGGAAAACATATTTAAAAACCCACCAAAGAAAGGACCGCCAGGAATAGCACCCGTAAAAGATTGCCCATCTTGTGAAAGGATAGTTGCGGCATCTACTAGGATTTGTCCCGAATGTGGTTTTTTATTTCCTACTGCAAAAGAAAGAATTGAAACGCAACTTGCTGAATTTATACTATTTACAAAGGATATTGATGTATTAAATATCATTGAAAAAAATAAACATCACAAAGAATATTATTCTTTTTTTCAGATAGGGCAAACTTTAGCAGCCGAATGTTCATATTCTAAAATGGAAATGACCGAAGAAAAGTATAAATTTATTCTCCAAATTTATTATGACAAGGTTAAAATTTGGTGTGCAAATAATAGGTCAATGACTAATAAAAAAAGGCAATTTAACGATTGGCACAAAGATTTGGCTAAAAAAACATTAATCGAACAATTACAAAAACATTATCCGAAATGGCAACCACAAGCATAAGTATTTACGACAATATTCTGCAAAATGTATCTACAAAAACAATTCCTATTGACATTTTCCTTTGTGATGTTAGAGAAGGAAAATGGCAAGATAGTGTTTTGCAGATAAGAACCATACAAGATCACGACAGGCGACAAATTGAAAAAAAGAAAATGCCTTATGTTACTATTTCGGGGTATTTTGGTAAAGAACGCAGAGCGGACCAAATTTCAAAGCATACCGGATTTATTGCCATTGATATAGATGACATTCAAAATGAATTGGAAGGAATGAAATCAATGCTTTCAAATGATCCATACGTTTATGCTGCATTTACTTCAATATCCGGAACTGGTCTTTGTGTAATATTTAAAATTGATGGCGAAAAACACAAAGAAGCATTTGAAGGTATTGCTGACTATCTTATAAAAACTTATCAAATTGTTGTTGATCCTTCCGGCAAAGATGTTAGTCGTGCGCGTTTTATTTCTTATGATCCATATTTAATAGAAAATGAAACGGCGGCAGTATTTAAAAAGTATTTGCCAAAGCAGAAAAAACGAAAAATAATATCTACCATTTTTGTAAGAAATGAGTTTGATAATGTTATTAATGAAATGGTAAAGGCTAATATTTCTTGTGTTGAAGATTATCGGGATTGGCTTTCAATAGGTTTTGGACTTGCGGACCAATTTGGTGAGGGTGGAAGGTCTTATTTTCATTCGCTTTCTAGTTGTTCGGCAAAATATGAAACTTCAATGTGTGATAAACAATATACACATTGCTTACGTCAACAAGGAAGTACCGGCAAAATAACTATTGCTACAATTTACTTTTTTGCAAAACAGGCCGGAATAAACATATACACAGAAAAAACAAAGCGAATTTCTGCAATAACATCAACCCAAAAGAAAGCCGGATTAAATGCAGCACAAATTGCTGATAATTTAGAAAAATTTGAAGGTATTGCAAAACAAGATGCCGAAGATATTATTAGACAAGCATTCCAGGCTAACACAAGTTTTGCATCATCTGATAGTATTGTTGATAATGTTAGAGCGTATGTAAGACATACATTAATGCTAAAAAGAAATGAAATAACTAGAAAAATAGAAAACAACGGTAAGCCTGTAGATGATGTTAAATTGAATACATATTTTCTTGATTGCAAAGTAATTATGGAAGATTTAACCTTTGATTTGTTTTGTAAAGTTGTATTTTCTGAAAATACACCCGAATACAATCCAATGTTAGAATGGTTTGAAAATAATGAATCTAATTCTACCGGACATATTGAAGAACTATTTTCTACTATTACTACTGACGATAATATTCAATATTATGGAAAAAAATGGTTGGTTTCTGTTATCGCATCGGTCCACGGCATCCATTCGCCTTTAATGTTAATACTTGCCGGTGAAAAGCAAGGAACAGGAAAAACTGAATTTTTCCGTCGATTACTTCCAAAGCAGTTACACCAATATTATGCAGAATCAAAACTTGATGCCGGTAAGGATGACGAAATTTTGATGACGCAAAAATTGATTATAATGGATGACGAAATGGGCGGTAAGTCAAAAAAAGAATCAAAGCGTTTAAAAGAATTAACATCAAAACAAACATTTACACTTCGTGAACCTTACGGAAAATCAAACGTCGACCTTAATCGCCTGGCAGTTCTTTGCGGGACAACTAACGATCTTGAAATTCTTAACGATCCTACAGGAAATAGAAGATTGCTGCCAATAAAAGTTGATGAAATTGATTTTGAAGCATATAATAGCGTTAATAAGACGTTATTGTGGGCAGAAGCATATAATTTATTCAAAAATGGATTTGATTGGCAGATTTCACGTTTAGATGCAGATAATATGAATGAATCAAATGTAAAATTTGAGGAATTTTCTATTGAATATGAAATGATTAGCAAAAAGTTTAAAATACCAAAAGAAGATGATTACGCAATAGAACTTACTAATACTGAAATTAAGATTTTACTAGAAGCGGCAAGTAATCAAAAGTTATCGTCAAAAGTAATAGGCAGAGAATTGAAGAAAATAGGGTTTAAAAAAGACTTTAAAAAAGTCAATAATAAGACTATACAGGTATATTTTGTAGAAGAAATAAGCGTTTCTAGTACCATTTTGCCGTTCTAGTTAAGGATAGTTAAGGATAGTTAAGGATAATTTATTTCTATCCTTAACCAATGAAACCCTTACTGCTATTGACTTTTACTATAATGGTTAAGGATACAAAGATAAATATTAATAAAAAACTTATAGATAAATATAAAATATGTCATTATCGTACATAATAATATTATTACTAGATAGTTTAAAGAAAATGTTTTTTATCCTTGTATCCTTAACCTTTTGAATGAAACCTTTACTACGATTGATTTGTAGCGGTTAAACATAAAATAACTTTATCCTTAACTTATGACAAAAGACCAGTATTTATCCAAAATTTACGCAAATGAAGACCAATTTCAAGTTGCGACTTTTGCGTTTATTAATCATAATTACCCAAAAACGCGAAAATTATGCTTTCACGTTGCAAATGAATCTGCAACAAGCGACAGAATGAGAATGGCACTTGCAGCAAAAGGACTTGTCGCTGGCATTCCGGACATCGTTTGTGTGCATCCATTATTCGGAATGGAATTGAAAACATTAAAAGGAATACAATCAGAAAAACAAAAAGCAGTAGAAGAAAAATGGATAAACGCAGGTGTTCCATATTATTTATGCCGGTCCGCAAAAGAAGTAATTGATGCATTAACTATTATTTTTAATTACCTTTGAATCTAAAATAGTATTTAAATAGTATATATATGGCACGGCCTAAAGGACAAGCAAAGATTGGTGGACGCGAAAAAGGAACACCAAATAAAACAACCGCAACGGTGCGCGAAGCATTTGAAAACGCTTTTCGGATATTACAGGACGACGAAGAAGCAAACGTTATAACCTGGGGAAAGAATAACACGACCGAGTTTTACAAATTGAGCAGCAAATTAATACCGATGCAGATAACAGGTGATCCCGAAGCACCGCTAACAATACAAATTACGGGAATGGTTATAAAATAAATCTATGATACTATATAAATTTGCCACCCGTTCAAGACCCGAGAAATTCAAACGCGCTATATGCAACATTGAAGACTTTGCAAGTCAACCATTCAAGATTCTAGTAAGCGCAGACGTTGACGACGCTACTATGTACAACTTTGAAATGCTTAAATGGATAGGTGAGCGCGACGAAATAACTATTCGCTACGGAAACAAAGTGAGCAAGATAGAAGCCATTAACCGCGATATGGACGATTCGGGTGAGTGGGACATTCTTGTAAATATGTCGGACGATATGAAGTTTCTTATACCCGCGTTTGATAAACGCATCGTAGACGCATTTAAAGACGATTCTAGGGGGTTTGTACACTTTCCCGACGGATATACTCAAGACTTATCAACGTTGTCTATAATGAGCCGTAGATACTATGAAATCGATAATTACATATATCATCCCGACTATAAGTCATTGTGGTCGGATAATGAAGCAACCGAAGTGGCAAAGATGCGCAACGAATATAAGTTTGTGAATGAGAGGATATTTGAACACCAACACCCAGCGTGGGGAAAAGCCGTCGCAGATGATTTGTTGCGTGAGAGTGAATCGCATTACACAATAGACAAACAAACATACGATAGACGCAAGGCATTAGGATTCCCTAAATAACCTATAATAAATAACCTATGGACAAACATAATTTACAATGGTTTAAAGATAGGGTTGGGAAAAAGGTTTATAGAACCGCATCAACTTGTCCTTGTGAGGTATGTAAAAAAGTAGAAGATGTTGGTTTGTATATAGCAGATGAATTTCACGCAAACTATCTATATGATTGCCAAAATGATTTAGACCTTTATTACTTTGATGAAAAACCAAATAACCTATAAACACACCACAATATGACACTATCAATTTTAATTTGCTCACTTCACAAACGCTCGGGAATGATGCGCGGTCTTGTCGACGAACTACGACGACAAATCAACGGCAACGCAGAAGTAGAAATCTTAACGCACATCGACGGCGGTGAGATCAGCACAGGCAACAAAAGAAACGCACTGGTCAACATCGCACGCGGCACATACGTTGTTCACGTTGATGACGATGACGAAGTGGCTAGCGATTACGTTAGTAGCATATTAGAAGCCGCGAAACAAGACACGGACGCGATTGTGTTCAATGGTATTATGACTACTGACGGAACAAACCCAAAGAAGTGGTACATATCGAAAGATTTGCCATACAAATCAGAAATAAGAAACGGACAAGAAGTTTATTTGCGCTACCCTAATCATATAGTGCCGATTAAACGCACTATCGCGCTGCAAGTTCCATTTGAGAATAAATATAGAGAAGAAGATTACAACTTTGCAACGCAACTACACAAGCGCGGATTGATAAATACCGAAACCAAGATTGATAAAGAACTATACACATATAAATTTGTAAACCACAAGTAAATGAAACACTACTCACAAAACCAAGAAGACATCGCGATACAAAACTACTTTCAAGGATACACCGGTAAGTTGTTGAGCATCGGCGAGAACGACGGCATCACATTAAGCAACTCACGCGCATTGATAGAACTAGGATGGAAAGCCGACCTGGTAGAACCATCACCCACCGCGTACAAGATGCTAGAAATGTTGTACAAAAACAACGACAACGTAACGACGCACAAAGTAGCAATCGGAAAACGTAACGGATTTACACAGTTGTACGATATGGGAACGCATTTGAACAAGGGCGACACGTCTTTGTTATCAACTATCAAAGAAACCGAGATGGCACGTTGGAAGGGCACGGAGTTTAAGCCAGTGCGCGTTAAAGTAATGACATACGATAAGTTTACACAAAAACAATATGATTTCATTAGCATAGACGCCGAGGGAATGGATATTGACATTTTAGAACAAATAGACTTGGACGGCGTTAAGTGTCTTTGCATTGAATACAACAACGACAGGCACGTTGAAGCCGAAATACGCGCATTGGTTCCCAAAAGATTCAAAGAAATATATCGTTCACTTGAAAATTTAGTATATGCGCTCTAGTTGTTTAGTCAGCGTCGCATCACAAGGACGCGAGAATTATAATAAAGCACAATTAGCACTAATCGAATCAAGTCTTGGGAATTGGGAAGGCGACTACTTGATGCGCAGCGTTGATGGTTATTGTAAAAACTATTACGGCGTCAACATCGAACTTGGTTCGTGGCCCGTGAGCGAGAAACACGGCAAGTCGTGGCAACACGCAGATATGCCGTATCAATTCAAAGTATTCGCGATACAAGAAGCGCGCGAAAAAGGATATACACGCATTCTTTGGTGCGATTCTACTATTCGCGTGATGTTACCAGTTGAACCGTTATGGGCGCAAGTTAAAGAACACGGCATCCTGGCTTGGAACAACGAAGGGCATTCGCTAGAAGATTGGATAAGCGACTTTGCAATCGATAAACTAGGCGGTCCTAACGTCATCGGATGGAAGCAAATAATGGCTTGTTGCATTATGTTTGATTTTACAAACAAAAAATGCGTTGAAGTATTCGACAAATGGATTGAAGGTGCAAAGAATGGTTCGTTCTATCACGATTTTTCAAGAAACTTAAATTACAAAGGCAGTCGGCACGACCAAGCGTATTTAAGCGCGTTAATGCGTTTGCACAACATACCGATACAAGATTACGGCACACTTGCTTACCCGCATCACACACCTATTAAACCGACGTTCCTTAATTGGGGCGTATAAACCACAAAACAACTATATGAAAGCACTTATCACAGGAATTAACGGAATGGATGGCAGCCATCTAGCCGAATTGTTATTGAGTAAAGGTTACGAAGTTTATGGCATCACTCGACGCACTTCAAAGCCTATTCACGAGAATATCGCGCACATTAAAGACAAAATCACGTTATATCACGCAGATATGACCGACGGCGGTTCTTTGCACCTAGCGATTCAATCGTGTATGCCCGACGAGATTTACAATATGGCCGCAATGAGCCAAGTAAAGTGGTCATACGAAGTGCCAGCAATGACAATGGACGTGAACTGCAATGGGTTACTTCGCATCATCGAAAGTGTGCGTTCACTAGGTATTGATTGCAAAATATATCAAGCGACATCGAGTGAATGTTTCGGCAAAGTGATGGAAATACCACAAACCGAAAAAACACCATTCTATCCGCGTTCACCTTACGGAGTGAGTAAAGCGGCGGCCTATTATATGGCACGCGTCTATCGTGAATCATACGGAATGAAAATTTATTGCGGTTGGTTGTTTAACCATTGCTCACCTAGACGCGGCGAGGAGTTTCTCGAGCGCAAAGTAGCGATGGCAGTGGCAGCGATAGTAAATAAGAAACAAGACAAAATTATACTTGGTAATTTAGACGCAAAGCGCGATTGGGGTTACGCGGTAGAGTATTGCGAATGGATTTATAAGATTATGCAACACGACACACCTGGTGACTTCTTAATCGCAACAGGCGAAACGCATAGCGTGAAAGAGTTTGTGCAAAAAGCATTTGAACACGTTGGAATATTAGATTGGGAAAATTATGTTGAGTATGACAAATCATTGACAAGACCGAGTGAGGTAGACATTTTACTTGGTGATTCAACAAAATCTAAAGAAGTTTTAGGTTTTGCGCCTAAAGTGAAATTCAACGAACTTGTAAAAATTATGGTAGATGCAGAACTTGCCCTTTATAACGTCTAAAGACGACCGACGCATATTATACGAATACATTGAAGACGAAACATTCAAAGCGGCTAAAGTTGTAGTCGCTTTGTCTGAAATACCGATAGGTGACCACTACCATTTGAAAAAAGAGGAAGTGTTTTTCTTATTGTATGGTTCGTTCAAAGAATTGCACATCGGCAAAGACATAGATTACAATGTTGACGCGCCTTGCAAGATTAAAATAGAGTGCGGTGTGTATCACAAATTTGTATTGGAAATAGGCAGCGTCTTGCTATGTGTAACGACGGCAAAGTTTGATATTAACGACGAAATAAAGTGATAATAGAATTTAACACGCACGGAAATTTAAAGCAAAAAGAAGTTTGCAAGTTGTGGGTTGATTCAACAACAACGGACATCGCATACGGCGGAAGTAAGGGCAGCGGCAAATCTTATCTTATGTGTTCGTTAATCTTTGGCGATGCGTTTTTGTATCCAGGAACAAACTATTTCATTGCGCGTAAGTCACTTACTAATATTAGGAAGTTCACAATTCCTTCAATTCACGAAGTATTTGCGCACTGGAATATAAGAGCCGACCAATGGAAATACAACGGGCAAGATAACTATTACGAATTACACAACGGTTCACGCGTGTATTTGTTAGATGCAAAATACTTGCCGAGTGATCCCGAATACTATCGTTTTGGTTCGATGCAGATGACAAGGGGCGCAATCGAAGAAGCGGGCGAATTTGAAGAAGCAGCAAAGAACAACTTGGCGGCATCGCTTGGGCGTTGGAAGAATAATGAATATAAACTAACCGCTAAATTGTTGCAAACGTGCAACCCGTCAAAGAACTATTTATACCGCGATTATTATATTCCAAATAAATCAAACACATTGCCCGAATGGCGCAAGTTTGTGCAGGCATTGCCACAGGATAACAAGATGATTTCAAAAGGCTATCTTGACAACTTAGAAAGAAACTTAACACCAAACGAGCGCGAGCGTTTACTACAAGGCAATTGGGAAGTAGACACCGACGCGAGCGCGTTGATAGATTACAACAAAATCATTGATACGTTTAGCAACAATCACGTCGCAGAAGGTCGTCGTTGCATCACAGGAGATATGGCGCGACTTGGTGGTGACAAAATTGTAATTATTGAATGGAACGGATTTCGCGGACACATACGATTCTATCAAAAGCAAGACTTGGCAACAACAACGCAGATGCTCGAAGCGGCGCGCTCACGTCTTGGGTGCGGAAAGTCTGACATACTAATCGACGAAGATGGATTGGGCGGCGGTGTTGTAGATTTCTACGGGTGCAAAGGATTCGTAAACAATGCGCGTGCGTTGCCATCACCATCGAATCCGCAAAAAGACCAAAAAGGAAATATAAAACCCGAAAACTTTGATAATCAGAAATCACAATGTTATTACAAGTTAGCAGAGCGCGTAAATAATAACGGGATTTACATAACTTACGATGATGACCGCGTGCGTGAATGGGTGATACAAGAACTTGAGCAAGTGAAACAAAAACGATTGGATTCTGACTTAAAAAAAGGTATTATAAGCAAAGACCACGTCAAGGAATTGATAGGTCGCTCACCCGATTTTAGTGACGCGTTAATGATGCGCGAAGCGTTTGAAATGATGCCAAGATTCGTGCCTACACCACAAGATGACTATTAATAACAAATTTGTAGTAATTTTACTTTATAATCCTTCACAATGAACATATTTGATAAGTTTCTGATAAATCTAACGGAAAAAAGAATTGATAAATTAGTTGGAACGGCGCAGATGCTACCATCAACACTTCGCAACGGATATCTTGGGAATAATCCGCCACCGATGTACGGTGACATAGTAACCTGGCAAGGACAGAACGGCGTCAATCAAGTTAAGAACGGCTATTGCGCAAATGACATAGTTTATTCAATAATTCGTTTGATAGAAGAAAAGTGTAAACAAGCACCTTGGGCGGAGTACGAAGTGATAGACGCGCAGAAATATAAGCAATACAAGGGAATGTTAGCGCGTCCCGACTTGATTCAAGATTGGGATAAGGTGGCAGAGATTAAAGAAGCGGCATTACGTTTAGTTAAAACACCTACAAAAGTGACCGATTTATTATTGCACCCTAACGACGAAGACACTTGGGGTGATTTAATTGAACAAATGGTCGGTTTTAAACTTATCACTGGTAATAGTTACGTTTACGGAAAAAAGATACTTGCGGGCAAGAATATGGGTATGCCTAACAGTCTGCACATTATGCCGTCGCAGTATATGAGCATTATCGCGAACTTAAACGAGTTCCCGATTAACATTACAGGCTACCAATTGTATATGCAATACATTCAAATGTTTGATAAAGAGGAAATATTGCACGATAAATACTTTAATCCCGAGTGGTCAATCATAGGATTGCAATTATACGGCTTATCACCGCTACAAGCAGCCGCAAAGGTATTAACACGAAGTAACGAAGGCAAGAACGCAAGCGTTGCAGCGTATAAAAACGGCGGCCCTAAAGGTGTGTTGTTTGTGGATGACCAACGATATGATGGAAACGTTGCCGTACAAGAAGCAATGGCCGTGAGAAAGAAATTAGCACAATTTCAAGGTAGTGACCAATTCAACCAGGTTGCAACGAGTGGTTACAAAATGGGATTCACGCCACTTGGTTTATCACCTGTCGATTTGGATTTATTGAACGCAGAGAATATGGATTTACGCGCACTTTGTAACGTTTATCAAGTGCCGTCGCAATTATTAAACGATCCTGATAATAAAACATTTAGCAACACAAAAGAAGGTGAAAAAGCATTGACCGTCCGTTGTGCGATTCCCGCGCTTGCATCTATTCGCGACCAATTCAATAGAAAGTTTCAAAAAGATTGGAACGCTAAAGGGCGCGTCATTGATTTTGACACAAGCGTTTACACCGAATTACAAGAGGGAAAACTTGACACCGTTACTTGGTTAGAGAAATCTTGTTTAACGTTAGAGCGCAGATACGAAATACTTGGCGAGAAAGTTCCCGATTGGATGGACGAGCAAACGCGCAGAACAATTTTAGTTCCGTCATCGATTACAACGCTTGACAACATTGAGAATCCGCCTATTAACTTGCCAGCGGGATTGAATCCATACGCGAAACAACCAGAAGCACCAAAACCCGCGAAATAAGTGAGTTACTACTCGACATATAAGAACATCGTACTAAAACTACAAAACGCGTATAGACCGCTAATTTACGCGTGTCTACAAGAACAAATCGACGCGTTTATTGTAGAATACAAAAAGAATCAACACGCAATACCGACCGATTTGCCTACGCAACCATTGTATGATACATTAATGAATTTGTATGAAAGTGGGGGTATTACAATGGCAAACGTGACACAAAGAGAGATTAAAAGACAAATAAAAAAAGACGATAACAAAGAAGAAGAATCGCTTTGGCAGTGGATTATTCGTAAGTATTACGAATTATTTTTAATGGCAGACATTGTGCAACCGATTACAAACACAACGTTCAATCAGATTAAACGCATTCTATTACAAGGGCAAGACGAAGGATGGGGCATTAATAAAATGGTGGCAGCGTTAAAAGATAGCGACATCACGCGCCAACGCGCGGAGTTAATCGTGCGCACGGAATCAATGCGCGCATCAAACGTCGGTGCAATGATAGCGGCGGCGGGTTCTAGTGTTGCCGTAATGAAACAATGGATTTCAGCACAGGACAAACGCACAAGAAGGATTCCGCGTGACCAATTCGACCACTTACATATGAATGGCGTTGCGGTTGGATTTGACCAACCTTTTGTTGTGCCGTCAACGAGCGCACTAGACGCAATGCAATATCCAGGCGATCCAAACGGAAGCGCGGGAAACGTTTGCAATTGCAGGTGTGTTGTTGCATTTGTGCCAATTCGTGACGGACAAGGGCGGCCCGTTCCTGTGGAAGAATACAGGCCACAAAACGCAAGCGAGTTCAGACAATTATACTTAGCAGCGCAAGTAAATAGAAATATATTTGCATAAATGAAAAAATAACTAATTTTGTAAAAACAACGCAATGAAAAAATACGAATACAAAGATATGGTTGGCGATGTGGTGGACGTTGACACCGCGTGCCGTAAGGTTAAGGCCGTATGGTCAAGAATGGGAAATGTGGATTTGGATTCGGACATAATTATGCCAGGTGCATTCACAAAGACAATTGCTGAGTGCGGCCCAATGGGTAAGAATCAAATTTGGTCATTGATAGACCACAAAGCAACAATGGGCAGCGTAATAGGTAAGCCGTGCGAACTTTATGAAGAAGGCGATATGTTGGTGGCCGTTACTGAAATATTAGACACCGAAGTCGGTGAAGACGTTTTAAAAATGTACACCGCTGGATTGATTAATCAACACTCAATTGGATTTGCTACAATCAAAAGTGATTGGCAAGACCAGGAACAAAGTGTTCGTCAAATTAAAGAAGTAAGATTATACGAAGGCAGCGCGGTGTTATGGGGTGCAAATCCTTTGACACCAACACTTGCAATCACTAAAGATTATTTCACAAACGAAATGCACGACACATTAACGCAACGTTTTGAAAAACTTTCAAGCATAGCAAAAAAGGGAACTTTTACCGATAAAACATTTTCCTTATTGGAAATCGAAATAAAACAAATACAAAGTGCAATAGATGAATTGCTCACTTCACCCGACCGCAAGAAGTCAGTAGAGCCGAGAAATGAAATACTAGAAGCCTTAAGACAATCAAACATTAAATTATCTAAATTTATTTAAAATGGACAATCAAATCTTAGCCGAAGTAGGTAAGATGACCGAAATGGTAGAAAAAATTAAGACCGAGAGCGAAAAGCAATCGAAGGATTATGGCGCATTAACTGCCCAAATCGACGCTAAAATGGCTGCATTTGCAGCAAGCGCAGAAGCAAAAAGCGCAGACGAAATTCGTGCTTTCCAAAAAGAAATGCAATCTCAATTCGATTCTTTGGCTACAAAGTCAAACGTTATCGGTGAGAAAAAAGAGCAAACACTTTCAGAAGGAATTGCTGAAGCATTGAGCGGAATAGATTTCAAAGAAGGAATCGACAACGAAATGACTCACAAATTACGTTCAGATAGAAAGTTCCGTATTGAACTTCCTAACGTAAAAGCAATGGGTTTAAACAATCTTACAGGCGACCCAGTTGCAACGTATTCAGTACGTCAAGCGATTCAACCCGCACAAAAAATCAACTTCCGTGATTTAACCCCAACGGTTAACACTGAAACTGGTTTGTATGTGTTTTATCGTGAAGCAGTTAACGCAAACAACATCGCGACTCAAAGTGAAGGTTCTACTAAAGCAGAGAACACTTACAATTTTAGCGAAGTTAAAGTGGTTCAAAACTACCTTGCGGGTTACTCAACCTTCACAAAGCAAATGGCTACTTCATTACCTTGGTTGCAATCAACACTTCCAAGAATCTTGATGAGAGATTTCTTTAAGAAAGAAAATGCTGCATTCTTCTCTACCGTTAGTGCCGCTGCAACCGTTACAACAAGCGCAGAATCTGACAACGTTAAGAAAATCATTGATATGATTGCACAACAAATGGATTTGAACTTCAGCGTTTCTTATGGTTTAGTTTCAAACGCAATGATGGCTTCTTTGCTTAAATCAACTTATACCAATGGTTATTACTCTGGTGCGGGTGGTTTAACTTTGAATGCAAGCGGAACAGGTGTGACAATCTTTGGAGTGCCTATCCTTCCTGCATCTTGGGTTACTAATAACAAAGTATTGTTAATCGATACTGATTACCTAGAGCGTGTACAAGTTAAAGGTCTTGCAATAGAATTAAGTTACGAAAACGGAACAAACTTCGTTCAGAACTTGGTAACTGCAAGAATCGAGTGTCAAGAAGAAATCAACTTAATGTTGGCTAATTCTGCCGCTTACGGAACACTTGCCTAATCTTGGTGTGGTTTAGTTTATAGTAAGAACCCTTGCAGAAATGCGAGGGTTTTTTTGTTTATATTTGCTTATGCGAATACTATATAGCGCAAAATACTATTTACCCGATTATCGCGCGGGTGATAGTGTAAATGCACACACCATACACAAATATTTAATTAGTCGCGGTCACAAAGTTGTAGTAATGCGCGGACGAATGCAAATGCCCTACGAAATAGACGACGTGCAAGTTGTAGCGCGTGATAACGTTTGGTATGAATGGGCCGACGTAGTGACAACCGCACTAGATTTTACGCAAGTAACGATTGAAGATGTTTCGACGTTAAGACCGATTATTTTCTATATGCACAACACGTTTTATGAAACGACGTTAAATAGAAACCCGCACGTTTCGATTATATACAACAATCCTTATGTTGAGCGCGAAAGTAACTACGCAAATGACGGAATAACAATAACACCACCAGTTGATCCGCAAGATTACCAGGTTGACAACACAAACGCGGAATATATCACGCTTATTAATTGCAATCGTGGAAAGGGTGTTGAAATGTTTGCTAAAATAGCCGCAGCATTGCCCGATAAAAAGTTTTTGGCAGTATTAGGTGGCTACGGCATTCAATCGCCACCAATAGCGTCAAATGTAACAATATGGGACATTCAAAGCGACATACGCAATGTGTACAAGGTCACAAGATTACTTTTAATGCCATCACTCTACGAATCTTGGGGACGAACGGCAAGCGAGGCGGCGTGTAGCGGAATACCGGTGATTTGTAACGATACTTGGGGGTTGCGTGAGAATTTGGGCGACGATGGTATTTTTTGTAGTAATTTTGAATCGTGGATTGAAGCAATAAACAAAATGGACGAGAAAAAAGAATACGACAAAGCAAGCGCAGCAATAAAAAAACGTGCGGTTTCGCCTGTTAAGAAATTAGAGGAGTTGGAAAAGTTTATGCAAAAAAAGATTAACGAACACAACAAAAAAAAGGAATATGTATAGTTATGTAATTGACGAAACAATAACCGAAATCGGTTACCCTAGTGAACCCGTTACAATAGACGAAGCGAAAGCATACGCGCGTGTTGACGTTACAAGCGCGATTCAAGACACTTTGTTCGGGTATTGGATAAAAGCCGCACGACAAGCAATTGAGCAAATGACGGGCCTTTCTTTAGTGCCTAAAAACGTTGTGGCAGAGATTCAGAATTGGCAAGGCAACATTGAGATTCCTTACGGGCCTGTGACTTCAGCAATTTCGTGGTTGGATTTTAACGGCAACGTTCCAACGGTTATAATCGAGGGAAATCAATTTCCGCGCATACCGATTCCTTGCGGTTACTTGAAAGCGACCTACACGGCGGGTTATACGGACAACGTGCCTACTGAATTAAAGATTGCAATATTGAATCAAGTAACTTCTTGGTACGAGAATCGCGGCGACGAAGCGACATTAAATATGCCTGCAAGTGTCGTTACTATTTGTCAAAAATATTCACGCATTGGATTAATAATGTAACTATGAAAATAGCAAGAAGATTAGGCGAATTGACCGCCGCCGCATTAAAAGATAGATGCACACTAAAGAAACCAACATTAACAAGTGACGGGCGCGGTGGCTACGTTACAACGTACACATCGCAAGAAGTATGGTGTATGGCTATTCCGCGCGCTAATTCAAGAAGTACCGACCAGGCGCAAATAATATACGACGACATTATTGATTTTTATATTCGTTATGGTGTTGATTTCGATGCGTCTTACGTTGTAGAGTTTAAAGGTGCCGAATATGTCGTGCAAAACGTTAACGACATAAACAATCGTTATCAGTATTACAAATTTGAAGGCGTTTCAAAGAAATTATAATGTTAAAAGTTGACCTATTAGGCACGAAAGAACTACGCGCGGCTATTGAAAAAGCCGAAAAGAAACTTGTGGAAGGTGTGAATAGGGCAATGGATGATAGCGTAATTAGAATAAATAATAAACAAGTATCGGGTTCACCGCAAGGAGTTGGAGTTGATAGAGGTAGATTGCGTGCAGGCAATACATTTGACAATTCAAAGCCATTAAATAAAGTTTTAGAAAACGCAATTGAATACGCGCCTTACCAAGAATTTGGAACGGGTGCTTATGTATTTATGGGCGAAACTTGGATGACACCCGAATTATTAACTGTGGCAAGCGCATTCAAAGGCAAAGGCATTCGCAAAGTCAATATGATGCCAAAACCTTTCTTTTATAAACCATTCTACGAAGAAGTACCACGTCTAATTAAAGCAATCGAAGATATTTTAAAATAATAACTATATTTGTAGTGTGAAATACTTTTGGAAATATGGCATTCCCGCATACGTTAACGCTTTAAGTGGTAAAATCTATTTTAATGGGTCTTATTCAAGCGTTAAAATATACGACGGAATGGTTCCACCAAATGCAACGAGCGACCAAATTTACATAGTTTTAGGTGAGCGTTTGAGCAATCAAACAAGCAATAAGACAATGAATCAATTTGATGCGTCTTTGTTGGTGGATATAGTGAGTAAAAGTAACAATTTTGGATTCGCAAGTAGTGAGGACGTAGCGCAACAGGTAATGCAGATAATTAATTCGAGCGCAAACCCCGACACTATGCCCGATTTTCAAATTGTCACAACAAGAACAACAACGCATAATTTATCGGGATTGAATCCGATGGACAATGTTTTTAGAACGCTTATTAGATTTGAACATAAAATTTTACAACAATAAAACTTAAAAAATGGCACAATTAGAAATTAATGGAACGGACATCCTTGTATTAATTGACCGCACTGGTAGTGGCACTTTTGTGCCAATGGCTTGTTTGAAAACAAACACAATCAGCGCATCACTTACCGAACTTGATGGTTCAAGTAAATGCGGCAACAAATGGCTTCCAGGCAGCAAATTTGAAGATACAATCAGCGGCGAAGGAAACGCAATTGACCAAGACGGCGCAAACACCGTTAACAGTTACACGCAACTTTATGATTTGTTTTCTCAAAAAGTTCAATTCCCTGTTAAGTTTGGTAAAGCATCACCAACAAGCGGCGACGTCGTTTATAGCGGTACTTGTTTTATCACCAAGTTTGAATTGGTTGCACCATTCGACGCGTTGATGACTTTCACTATCACGTTCAGAAATGCAAATCCACCATTCTTACAAACAATGACATATTAAGATGTTTGAACTAAAACTAAAAAGCGGAATCGTTCCCCTAAAGTGGGGAACTTGGGCGATGCGAAGGGCGTGCGAGTTAGCGGGAACTAAAGAAAAACCGCTACCACTTGAAGACTTCTTCGGTTCGTTGCTAGGTTCTGCCTACGATTTTAGAAAGATTGCAATATTCTTGCAAGCAGCGGCCGAATGCGCCGTGCGTGGGCCTGTCGAATATACCGAATTTGATTTCGGCGATTGGGTAGACGAATGCGGCGGAATATTGGCAAAAGATGGGCCGATGATTGATTTCTTTCAATACGTTGTTAATACGACGGTCAACACCGTGACACCATTACCAGGTGAACAAAACGTAGAACAAACTATTGACGAAAAAAAAAACAACGTCGTAGAAGGAAATTAACTTGGGACGATGTTCTAGTTCAAGCCGTTCAATGTGGAATAAGCATTGATGATTTTTGGAATATGACTTGGCGTGAATGGTCAATCTATTCAATCGCACATCAAAGAACGGAAACAAACGAATGGGCGCGCACGCGTCGTGTGGCGTATATGGTTTACTTAATGGGTAGCGGTGAAAAAAACAAAATGAATGAAAATAGATTTCACCCTTTGCCTATTGACGAACCTGAATACAAGGGTGAACCATTAACACCCGAGGAAATAAAAAGAAGCATAAATTTATATAGTAAAAAAAATTAAGCCGTGGCAACAGAAACACTCAAAATAGTCATCACGGCCGACAACAAAGGCGCTCTTACATCGCTTCAACAAACGGCGGCCGAAACTGATAAGTTTAAGATGTCGTTAGGCGACTTAAACACCCGTTTAAGTTTATTAAAAGAACGATTAAATCAAGCAACTGAACCCGCACGAATTACCAGGTTAGGTAATGAGATAAAAAGCGTAACGGCGCAAATAGAAGCGCAAAAATCTGCTTATGTAACATTAGGCGCAGAAAGTGTCGCAGCCGCAGAAAAGGCAGGCAATGCTTTTAGTGAAGGTTATAGTGTAATAAGAAAAATAGCATATATAGTTCCAGGCATAGGAATCGCGGGAATATTTAATCTTGGCTTTGAGGCTATAATGAAAGCGGCCGATGCGCTTGGGTTATTTAGTAATAAAATATCAGAAAGCGAAAAAAAATTAAATGATTATAATGAAGTAAACAAAAACGCAAATAAAAACGCGGGTGAAGAAATTGCAACATTAAAATCATTATATGATGCGGCGACAAATGTTAATTTGTCAATGGATACGAGAAATAAAGCCGCTAAAGAATTACAACAATTATTTCCTACAACTTATGGAAATTTATCGCTTGAAGTTATCAAGACTGGTGAAGCAAAAACGGCAACCGACGCGTTAACGGAATCTATAATAAAACAAGCAAGAGCAAAAGCAGCACTTGCAAAGATTTCAGAAATTGAAGCGCAAAAATTAGATATTGAAGACCAAAAAAGAAAGGTAGACAATGCGACTTATAATGAATCTTTAAGAGTTAAAGGTACATCAACTGATATAGTTTTTGGTGGTGGAACAGGCGGAATAGGGGGCGGAACTGGTGTAACCTTATCGGTTCAAGACCAACAAAATAGAATAACGGAAAGGAAAATAAATAAATATAAAGAATTAGATGCCGAAACGGCTAAATTAAACGCAAGAGAAAAATCGTTAACTGATATTATTGGCGCACAAAATATAGTTCAAGAAATAGCGATTGAAAACGCGGATAAACTATCAAAAGGAGATACAAAAAAAGAATATAATGTTGATTATTTAATTAATAAATTTCATCAAAAACATAAATTAGAAGGTTTTATTTTACCCGATAAAACGGAAGCGCAACAAGAACTTGAGCAATATATTAACGCTATACTTCCATCACTTGAACGTTCAAAGAAAAAGGATTTCTTATTATCAATAGGTGGCGCGTCGGCTATCGAGCAAGTGCAATCGCGTGAAGGTGGTGGAAAGTCTGGCCCATTGGCTGAATACGATACAAAAACGGAAGCGGCGGCAAAAGCGCAAAGTGATTTTAATAAATCATTAGCCGAAACGCAGCAAATAATGTCCGTTGTAGGGCCACAAATAGACGGCTTATTCACGGCATTAGAAAATGGTGCAAATATTGGTGATGCAATTGGTAATATGTTTAAAAAATTAGCCGAAGACATAGCAAAAGCGGCTATAAAAGCATTGGTATTTAAATTAATATTAAACGCGGTAAGTGGTGGAACGGCAGGCGCAAGTGCTTCGTTTGGTGACATATTTAAAAAAATGCTAGGTTTCGCAAAAGGCGGTATATCAACAGGCCCACAAGGCGGACATATGGAATTATTACACGGAACGGAAGCAATTTTAACACCCGCGCAAATGAGCGGTCTAGTTCGCAATTCTATGAATGCGGGTGCGGTCACGTCAATGGGTAGCAACTCACAACAACAAGGTTCACAACAAGGTGAGTTTACTATACGCGGGAATGATTTAGTTCTAGCATTACAACGTTCTAACTATTCACTAAACTTAAGGAGAGGAGTATAATGGTTTACGGCAAAAAATATCAACTTATTTCTTCTACAAAAAACGATACTACGGCAATCGTAGAATTATGGGAACAAGGATATATTGACGACCCTATTATTTACCCAGTCGTTGTAATGAATTTACAATATTTGCCAAAATCTGATTTTGTTTATGAATCAATTATTGCGTCACAATTAGACGTGACGATTGACGTTACTGATAATCTTGAACAAATCCCCGATTTAACAACATTAAACGATAGAAAGTATTTAGTAAAATTATTTATTGATGGCACGCAAGAATGGTCGGGTTGGGTTTTAAGTGATAACGTGCAATTTTCTTACACAACAGGCAGAAAACAACTTTCTTTCAATGCTATCGATGGATTGGGAATGTTGGAGTCTATGCCATTTGACCCGCAAGTTGCAAACACTTGGATTGACTACGACCCAGTATTTTTAATATACATTATTAAAAAAGCGTTAGCACAAATTGAAATTTTGCAATTAAACATACATACGATTTGTTCTTACTATTCGTCTAATATGACGACTAGAGCAACCGACACGGCGGCCGATATGTTTTCGCAAGCAATGATGCCATTGAATAACTTTTTATTAGACGATGGTATTACTTATCAAAATGCGCTTTTAGTTTTATCTAACTTATTAAAGTCAATCGGTTGTCGTTTATTTCAAGCAAGAAACAAATGGTATATTATTGCAATTAATGAGTTTGCAAATGAAACGGTGTATTTTACCGAATACAACTACGATGGCGTAGTGCAAAGTTCGGGAACTGAAGACACGCATTCAGTAGTGCAACCATTCACGGGTAACACTTCGGGAATGTATTTTGTTGACAATTCACAAACTAAAATATTTCGTAAAGGATATAATAACTTTAATTGGTCATCACCTGTTGAGTATGCAAAAAACTATGTTGTTAATGCGAATTTAAAGAAACTTGATGGTGTTGGATTTCCTGTGAATTGGTCTTATGCGACGTTAGGTTTCACGGCTAGTGTAACGCTTGACGTTACTACTTATAATTCAAAGAATATTTTTGTAATGAATCAAGGTAGTGTAACAACTCCGAGATATGCTAAAATTTACGCAACCGTTCCAACGGCATTACAAGGAGATAAAATAGATTTTCTTTGCACGATTTACTCGGCCGATTTGAACAAGATTCGTGGCAGATTAGAATTAAGCGTTACGGCTGCGGGTGGTTCGCCACAATATTGGTGGTCAACAATTGCGGGAAAATCTTATTGGCGTCCAACAAATGACGCGCTCTATGAATTTCAACCAGTAGAAAACACTACGGCAAACGATGTATCTTTTACCACGTCAGCGTTACCCGTAAGTGGGCAACTTGCATTATCCATTATTCTTGATAATACGGTTGATTATAGTAACATTATTAAAATAGGGAATTTTAGTCTTACGTTTAACTCTCCTATCAACAAAATAAAAATTGATTCGTTAAACACGACCGACAATCAATATTCGTTAACGATAGAATCGATTTACGGCTATCCTGTGTACACGCAAGACGGGATTGATAGATATTATAACAACCAAGCAATAGGCACGTTTTATCAGTACATTAGTGCGCATTACGTCGCTTGTAATGGATGGTTTAGATATGGTAAGCCTACCGAGTCGTTTCAAGGTCTTATTCAATTAATATTTCAACAATATATTAATTCTTTTAGAAGGAATTTAAAGAACATAGATTCGACCGTGTTTGGAATAGAAACATCAAACGGACGTTACTCTGCGGCAAAGATGTTAAAATTTACAGATACCGACCCCGCACAAATAAACGTAAGCGCGCTTTCATATATGACAGGCAATAGCACTATTAATCTTGTGCAAAGTGAAATCGCTGCGACGTTCTTGGATATTTCAAATGTAGAAATACCTGGCACTATTACAACCGTGTTTGATGTAATTTCTACACCGCCTGTGGCATACAATTTCCAAATTAGAAACAACTCTAGCGACGGATTTATAAACAATGTATATAGTATTTACGGAACGTTTTATAGCATCGTTTCGGGTTCTTTCCCACTTGCGGATGGTTACGAAATATTTGGTATTCAAACAGGATGGAATGTCGAAATCGACGTTGACATTGTAGCATCAAGTTCTCCGATGTATGTATCTTTGTACATAAACACGATACTAAAAGAACAAGTTTTAGTTCCCGCTAGTGCGTCATTGGCTACATATAAATTGAATCAGAGTGCAACATATTCGTTCACAAGTGCTGACCAAGTTTATATTGTTTACAACTAAAATAAAAAGAAATGAATCCAGTCATAGGCTCAAATATGGTTCTTTACTATCACGACACGGTTACAAATACGGATATTCCTTTCGCTTGTTCTACATCGTGCGCATTTGATGTGCAAGTTGACCAAAAAGAGGTAACAAATCAAGCGTCGGCTTGGTATAGACAATATAAGAACGATACGGCCGCGTGGCAGATTTCGTGCGACGGTCTTGTAATTTTAGACAATTACAATTATTTATACTTGTTGCAGATGCAACAAAATAGAACAACAATATTAATAAAGTTTGTTATTGATAACGGAACGGCGGGCGGTCTTGTCATAATTAACGGCAACGTCAATCTTGCGTCGCTTACGCTTAATGGACCTTACGACGCGTTAGGTACTTATTCTTGTAAGTTACAAGGCACGGGCGCGTATTCAACGACAGGCACGCAGATAACACCAGGCGGCATCGTTATCGGCGGCACAACGGTCTACGTTTTACAATGGACGGCATCGGGCGACGAAACATCGCACACGTTTACTACGGCAATAGGTGCGACAATGATTTACGGATCACGCGGTGGCACGACGTTTGCGCCTTTGGTGTATAGCGGTGCGCCACCTTCACCGAATGGTTGCACTTGGTCGGTTGCGGCGGGTACGTTGTCAGTTCCGACGGATGTGCCGTTTGTGAATGGTGAAAATGTTATAATTTTAGTAGAATAAAAGAAAAGATATGAGATATTTATTAGGTTTAATATTGTTGATTTCAGTAAGCGCAACGGCGCAGTATTCCCCAACGGCGGCAAAGACACGATTTGTCAACGGAATAGGATTAGGAACAAAGGACACGGCTACAATGAACGCAGCCGACACGGTGGCAATGATAGTAGGTCGCGATTCGTTAGTGTATTTTCGTTATCGCGGTTATTGGAAACCGCTCGCGTACAATAGTTCGTTGACTGGTTATGTTCCCTACACAGGCGCAACAAGTTCGGTTAATTTAGGCTCATATAATTTGACGGCTACCAAGATAGCGATAGGTGGCTCAATTAGTGCCGTCGCATTAGACGTGCATAGAGCGGGTTCTATCATTGCACGAATAGAAAACACAAACGCATCGCAAGACGCGTTATTTGCCTATGCGCAAAGCGCACAAAACGTATGGTTCACGGGTATTGACTACTCATCGGGTGCAAACAACTTTGGGTTTTACTACACGCCCGACGGAACAACTGTATTAAGAAAAGCATATTTTTCTAACGCTGGCGACTTGACGGCTAATTCATTTATAAAATCGGGCGGCACATCGTCGCAGTTCTTGAAGGCGGATGGATCGATAACTACAACTATTCCATCGGGTTCAATAGACACAGGACGCGCGGTAACGGCTATTGCTACGGGCGGCTCATTAAATAAAGTTAGGGATTCGTTACAAGCAAATATTGGTTTAAAATTAAATATTAGCGACACTGCAACGATGTTGTCTTCATATTATAACAAGACGGCAACCGATTCAAGATTAGCATTGAAAATAAATTACACGGACACGGCGTCGATG
>SERZ01000321.1_pt1 | contig 33305 bp, 34 predicted proteins | sample 3171461 | NCBI WGS metagenome assembly SERZ01 (sample SAMN06051861, study PRJNA518727) | freshwater metagenome | biome: subpolar coniferous forest; feature: holomictic lake; material: water; isolation source: holomictic Lake 227, 6 m depth | place: Canada: near Kenora, Ontario | collected... | reverse complement strand
TTGCACCAGTTGCACCGGTAGCACCTTTAACTCCGGTTGCTCCGTTTATACCTGCTGGGCCAGTAGCACCAGTAGCACCTTTAACTCCAGTGGGGCCAGTAGCACCAGTAAGTCCGGTTACACCGGTAGCACCTTTAACTCCAGTTGCTCCTGTTGCACCAGTAAGTCCTGTTACACCACTTGCACCTGTTGCCCCATTTATGCCTGCTGGGCCTGTAGCACCGGTAGCCCCAGGAGTACCTATAAGTGAAGATCCATTTAATGTTAATTCATCACTATCGTTTAATGCAAGATTACCAACGTGACCTGTGGTATTATTGTATAATGCTGCGATTGGGTTTAATGCGCTTGCTGTTAATTCAGCAAATGCTGTTGTTTGTGGACCATAATTAATATCGCCAGTGGCAGGCCAGAATACCGTTGTGCCTAAAATTACTATTGGGGTGGGCGTAGACATTAAAGATTTTCTCCGATGGGCAATATGCAGTATGTATTTAGCAAAAAAGAAAAGGGACACCTTTTGGGCATCCCTTTATTTACTTACTTAACTTTTAGATTAAGCTACACCAGTGAATTTAACACATGCTGCTGGTTTCTCAACCAATAACGATTGTGCTGAATACAATCTGAATGTAAAGCCTGCTGTAGTTGGATTCTGAATAAACACTTGGCCATTGTCTGTACCAGGAATATTAAACGAAACTTCAGTAGAACCAATACGTACACAACGGTCTGTAGGTAGCATGAATGCCTCACCTTCCTTGACATACTTGTGAGCGTAAACGGTAATCTTACCGTTTTGGCTATAGAACTCAAGTGCTTCAAAGCCGTTTGTGCCTTTCTTACCTGAGTAAGAACTATCAAACATACGGAATGCAACTTGTTCACTTGACAACTCTTGCCATACACTCGGATTTACATAAAGATTTACATCTTCTGATAAACCACGTGCTGCGGCTACTGCTACACCTGCTTGTACCTTGGCTAATGTCAATGCACCACTAACTGCGGAAGTATTTGCCTTCCATAGTGAGTATACAGCAGCATCAATACCAAATAATGTACCTGTGTTTGTCATAATACGATCCAAACCAACTGCTTCATCAGCACCGTCTGTACCTGCACTATAGAAACGTGGATAACCGTCATGGATATCAGTACCGTTGTCAATTGCTGTAATATCACCAGCAGCACCAGTTACGTTAATTGCTTTGTTTACTACGTCAATGCTTGATACAACCATTGGGCCTGCTGTATTAAGAGCAGTTCCACCTGAATCATAAATGTCAAGTGAAGCACCTTCTAGTGGTGTCCATAGACCTGAACTCCATTGTCCTGTAGTGAATGTAAGTGTTGTTTCTGTTGTAGAAACATTGCTTGATGTGTTTAGTTGACCTAAACCAGTTGGGCTTTGACCGTAAAGCAATGCAATTTCAATTCTGCGTCCAAAAGATTCCATTGCGTCTTGCATAACAAGTGCTGTGGCTTCTTTGAAGGAATTTGCGTTATTGGAACGTGCTACTGCTTCATAGCTGATACCGCTGTTTTCGATGATTTGGAATGCACCTAAGTTTGCATTGCGTGTCTTCATGCTCGATGGAACAGAGATTGCAAATGCACCGTTATCTGGACGCGAATATGTGAAACCTTGTTCACTGCGTACAATAACTGGTTGATTGTAAGTTAAGCCCAATAGGTATTCTCTACCTTGGAACTTGATTGCTTTAACTAATAGACTTTCGTCTGGGATTAAGTTAATAAGATCGGAAGCATAAACTTCCTTGAATAGACCATTTAAGTCTGTTGTGGTTGTACCGGCCATAATATAATTCTCCTTGAATTGTTGGCGTTAATAAAATTACTCTATAATACCGTTCTTCATATCTTGGAGTGTACCCTCGGGCTCTTTACGAAATTCTGGAACAAGTGTTCTTTTGTTAGGATGACTTACCTATATGGCTTCATCCTTACAAAAGCTATTTAGCATTTAATGTCTGCGAAAGTATTCTCTTGGTGAAGTAGGCTTTGCTTTATTACTTTCTCTCACAGCCTTATTCTCATTCACCGACCGATCAACTCTCGTATTTGGCATAGCAGTCTTCACGGTTGCTTTTGCTGCTTTACGCATTACATCAGCACCTAAGAACATTTCTATTTGATCTTCAGTCATGCCACCCATAAAGGATTTGAAGTCTGCAATGTAATCATTCTTGACATGCTCTATTACATCTGCAGGAGTTACATTTTCATATCCTGCTGCAATGGCTGCTTGCATGTAGTGGGCCATTCTACCAATCGTGCGGTCTGTATTAGGTAATCCCGCAGATCCCAACGAAGTAATAATCTGGCTTTGGATCTGTTCCGTGTATTGAGCCATACCCGCGTCATATTGTTCTTTTTCGTATTCTTCACGTGCTTGTTTCTCACTGTTTTGATACTTTTCTAAATCACGCTTGTAATCCCTTAACTCTCTCTGTTCTGGGGATAGCATTGCTTCTGTAAGTTCATCATTGATAATCATTTCTGCAAATGCTCTTGCATCAGCACCTAAGATTTTGAATGCTTGTTTAGGATCTTCTTTGAACATACGTAAAACAGTTTCGGCTTCCTTACGAGAATTGGCTGCTTCTTGCATTTTCTTCTCTGCTGCTTTATTATGTGAGTAACCGCGAAGTAGTTCTGATTCATCTACTTCTGATTCCTGTCCATCAACATTAACCTTATACATACGTGCAAGAGTTTCACTCTTTGTTTCACCTGGTGCTGCACCTGCGATATTATTTGTAGGTTGGTTTGCTGATTGATTAGCAACACCTTCCGGTGCTGCTGTGTTTACTGTTTCGTCCATGTTTGCTCCTTAGTTTACATTTATGGATAGGTGCTCTATTATAGTTTACACCTATGTGATTACTTTATACTGATCCTGGCAATGGTGCCCTCTGTCCTGTAAGTGCATTAGCAGGAGGCTTAGGTGCGTTAATTTGTGCTGCTTTTTGCTGAATTGCTCCTGCCCCTACTGGTGTAGTAGATTGTCCTGGCCCTTGTGGTGCAACCTGTGCAGGACCGCCAGCAGCATTTAAGGGTGTTGCACCTGGGGCTTGTCCACCTTGCATATTAGGTTGTCCTGGCCCACCTTGTGGAGTCTGTCCTGGTTGTAGGCTTGGATAATCCATAATCATTCTATAGTTCTGATAATCTGGGTCACTTAACATACCTATATGTTGCATTAAGTGTTGTGCAATGAGTCCAAATGCTTTAGGATCACTACGAATTATAGGATCACTTGCTAAACTGCTGTGTTCTTGAATGTGTAACTTGTGATTATCAGTAAACAACACTGGAATTAATTGGCCGTCCATTAACATTTCATTTTCGCTTGCTAAATTAAGCAATTCTGATGTAGCACCTTGTGTAAGTGGTTCAATTTCACCTGTCTCTAACACCATTAGATACTCTTGTGCAGTAGTGATAATCTTATTCTGCAATAAATCCTGTGCAATACTTAATCTACCACTTACAGTCTTGCTTAGTGGGTTGCCAACTTGTACTTGCACACGTGAAATGCCATCGATATCCTTATTACTAAAGGATTGTTGGATGATGCCTTTGTTACGCTTACCTGCAATTTGCACAATACGTGGAGTATCTGCATAATCTTGCATGATTTGAATAGTAGCTGTACCCACATCCTCTAACAATTGTATATAGGATTGTTGTAGTGGTGCGTGGAATTGAATAGCCATAGATTGAACAAGTGCTAAAGCACTACCACTCTTCAAACTTGCTTCTGGATTACCACGACTTACACTATTCACACCACTAACTGTTTCCATATCGTGTTGTAATTGTAGCATTGCCTTGAATAATCCATCCTGTGCAACTGGCATTACCATAATCTCTGGCTTGCCACCCTGTGCATTATAACTGATTGCTTGAAAGCCATTGCTTAAACTATCAGCCATAATGTTACAACCTACTGGAAGTAATATCTTTGGAATTGCATAGTTTTCATTAATGGACAAAATAGTTGTATAGTGTGCATCTATCATCTCCTGTAGCGGAAGTAAATCAATACTTACAGACATACCCATTGGGGTACCTATTTGGTCTGCTGCTACAATACGATGTAATGGAATATGCTTATACAATAAAATGCTATCACTTAGGACTGTTCCATCAGCAAGCATCTGCATTTGTCTACCATGTGGGCAAGCATCGCTCTTGACATGATAGAATGTATATAGTACAATTAGGTCTGACTCTAAGCTACGGTCCATAAACTGTCCAGCCATATAGTGGTTGACAGCACTAATCTCTAACTGTGAGCCTGTAATCTCTTCTTCATACTCTGGAAACTTTTTAGCAATTTCATACTTGTTTTCATATGTGCGAATAACAACCCATGAACGTTGACTGAAATGCTTTAAGTTAGGATCACGGATAATATCCACTGGTTCATGACTTGAATATCTTAGATCACCATCATGCTTGGATTCGCCTGTCTCTTGATCTGTTGCTAACGTATCACCGGCAGTTGGGTCCCACCACTCACTAACATAACCTTCACAGAACAATAATGCATTACGTGTTGCATCACGTAAGTGGCGTTCAACACGCTTCTCACGCATCATATAGTCAAGAACACCTTGAGCAATTATTGTTTGCTTTTGGGATCTACTATCACTGTTAGTGGATTGAGGTTGCCAAGCAGGTCTATCTGTAATAGAAAGTGTTTGGATGTGTTCGAGTAAGTTGCGGAAGTGGTTAACTTTAATGGTACGGTACTCATTACTTTCGCCTGCTTGGATTGTTTGTCCAGCAATATAGCGATTGGGGTTATATGCATAATATAGTTTCCTCCAATTCTCGAACCACATAGATGTCTTACAAAATCTGTAATAATCGTCCACTCTATTTAATACTTCGTCTGCACATTCCCTTGTAGGGCCCTGGGCCCAATACTCTGTCTTTCTATTACTGTTATCCATATGTTACCTTTTAAGTGCCACTGCCAACTTTAGAGCATCTAATTCCTGTTTGATAGAAGTAGTGTTGTTCCAAGTATCGTTAATCCTTTGATTGAACTTATTGATTTGTTCATTCATGGCCGCAATGGTCTCCGCATCAGCGGATGTAGTATTTAGTAGGAATTTATTGTTTAATTCTTGCTGTCTCTGATCTAAGTAGATGTATACAAGATACCCTATTATAGCAACAGATAGAACTAATGCTATAGAAATGTATATCATGCCTGTGACTCTGCATCGAAATTGTCTTGTGCTTCCATAAATCCTTGCTTGCCATATTTGGCTAATGTAATGCTTGGATAGTTAGGCTCTATCTCTTCCGTACTTACAACCTTGCCTTTCTCTAAGACAACTGTTTCGATACCGTATGTACCACCCTTTACGCGAGTGACTCTGTGGAATCTACCACTTAGTTCTTTCTTATCTTTCATTGTGTTTCTCCTTTGTTAATCCAATCTACACTATCTTGCATCATTTGTGCAATGCTAACTGGATCACTGTTAGCACCATAGAGTTTCGTACTTAATGCATACAATACTGGCTGCACTGCATCGTGAAAGTCTTTGTAGAATTGTGCATCGGTGAGCAACTTATCTAACATAGACTCTGCATTGACTTTCGCTGTCAATGTTTCCATTGTTGTAACCATATTTGGTAATTTCATATTATCTCCTTATCCTATAAGATTGATCTGGTATTCGGCCTTTATGGCCATCACTATTATTCTGTTCTGCGGATTGTATTGTCACATTACCAATAGCATAAGGACCTATATCTGGACCTAATCGTGCCATTACAAATTGACCTTTCTTTACACCGCGTTGATTATACTTTCCAGAAGATATCCAAATATCTAACCACTCTTCTAATGTAAGAGTAAATTCTATATTACGTCTTCGTGCTCGTGATTTATGATTTAGGTAATTACCCCTATCTATTCTTTCTTGTGTTGTATATATTTTTGGTTGTCCCATATTACCTCTTAAATGAAAGTCCTTTACGCGGGTTGAATACGCCTTGGAGTTCTCTAATATTACCCGCATTTTGTGTATTTTGCAAATTTGGGTTAATAAAATGAGTATAAGGATCTACTCCCATAAGCATTGGTAATGGATCATTAATCTCATCAATATTTCTTATAAGATAGATAAGTGCTGCACAAGCATCATAATGCCCATAGATCTTGCTTTTTGCAAAACTATCCTTATCACCTTTAGCCCAATGCGCTGCGGCTGCACTCTTCATTGCAAACTCTGCTGCTGGACTAAACAGCATTCTATCATCATAAATCCAATCACGTACTTTCTGTACCATTTGTGATTTAAGTTTCTCTTTAGTAGTAGAAATGAAATTTAGTTTATGCACATTAATCATATCACTTTGAATCAATATATTATTGCTATCGCAAATATATGTAACTTCTTTTCGATACGCTGGCTCTGGCCAAATCTCTATCACTTTATCCTTAATTGCTTGTGCAATACGTGCGGATGATAAATCTTGTCCTACTAAACTTAATTGGCCTTCTACTATAACTTTATTGGTGCGGTAATTATAATGTGCAAATAATACCGCTGTTAAATCGCGACCACCCCAATCAGCTACAACGTACTTACGCCAATATTGTGTGAGTGGATCTTCTGCAATTTTTACGTAATCTTGCTTGGATAAAAGCATTTTAGCACATACATCTAAACTCAGTTCTGGCAGCACTTGTACGCTAGACTCTGCCACTCGCATACATAGATACTCACGTTTGTATATTGTTGAATCCTTTCCTTTACAGCGTGATATAATAGCATCTAACTCTTGTGGTGTAACACTCTTATCATCATTGATTGTATATGTGGATATCAACCCTGCTTCATCGTGATCACGTAATATATCCATATAGGGGTGATCTAAGCTCTCGGGTGGTGTGCTTGCATATATAACCTTACCACCCGTAGTCTTAAGCATTGGCTCTACTGTGGGTCTAACACCTACTTCTAAGTCTGCCATAAACCCTGCTTCATCTAATAGGATTAAGTGTGCTGCACCACCACGTAAGTTTAGATAGTTGCGGTTATCAGTTCCTGCTAAACGTATACGGCTACCATTAGCAAACTCCAATGCGGAGCCATCGTGCTTAGGTATAAGATTAGCAGGACAGGATTGAAAGACTACAGCAAAGGTGTTGCCATCGATAATTTCATTTACCTGTGACTTGAGTGGACCCACATATACTACAGTTCGTTTAGGGGTTCGTAAACATTCCTCGACTGCAATCAAGAACATAATAAAACTTTTGCCGAACTGTCGTGAGCAATCTATCACATAGGAGTTTGTATCTACATCCTTGGATAAGATTACTTCTCTAATCTTATTATAGATAGGTAGTTGATGTTTACGTAATAGGAAGTGAATGTGTCCACGCTTCCACAACTCATCTATTACTTGCTTACGTGATACTTGAATCTGTGCCATCGCTGATATCTATGCTAAGGAGTTCTTCAGTTGAAATGTTCTCTAAGGGATTCTGTGTAACAGTTACATCTACTTGCTGTACAGAGGAATCCTCTTTGTTATAGATTTTATCTAAGTGGATCTTTGCTTGTAGAATATCTTTATCTAAAGCATCATTAAGTATAGATGCTCTAATAGTTGAACCTATGTTGGCTCTACCTTGATTATAAGATGCTAATAAGGAAGGGTCTTCATCTATATAATTGTGATCACAGCGGTAAAGATCACATATCTTCCGTTTGTGAATACCTGAACATGCAAGTTCATAGACAACCTTAGGTTCAAGTTCTAAACTGTGACGAATTTGAAGTTGTTGGGATATAACCGCTAAGTTACGTTTGATGGTGTCCATATAGGACTCTGCTTCTTTATCCATATTTTCCTATGTGCTCCATTATAGGTTTACACTATTGATATAGGCTTCCACAACGGATTTACCTATAGGCTTACTATTTAGCAATATAAAAATCCCCTACTGTTATGACATCAGTAGGGGATAGGAGTTTTGAATCTAAAGGAATCAAATGTCTTAGCTAATGGCATTAAGCATCGGACAATGTTATTTAGCACTTTATAAGCACCACTTCTATCTCATCTACCACTCCTACCACTCCTATCGCGTCCACATCATTTTCATCAATAATTCTATACTTCACAATTTCATCTGTAATAGGATGTTTTATTGATCTATTATATTTTGCAATACGTCTTTTCAATTGTTTCTTTACTTTATCTGCTCTAACTAAGAGTGCTTCTAGTTCGGTTCTTGTCATCATATACTTACCCCTTAAAAATCTTTTAAAATTCTATGTTTTATCTCATCGCAAAGGATAGTAATAGAAAACCATATATTTTAGTCCCAGACTTTTTAACATACTCGGTATCACCTGTAGATGTTTTCAGAGCCTATTGGGACAAGGTGGCATCTGATGGTCTAATCTTAAGTATACTATATTTACAACTGAAAATCAACCAAAATCTCTGTTCGATTTAGATTTGGTGTAGTAACGAGGTCAAGTGTTACTACGTATATTATATAAAATTTTTTTAATAATATAGCATAGTAACAGTACTCTCGTGATTTTACTACACCAAAAAGAGTCGCGGATGCACTATTTTTCATTTTGTCGCCGAATTCCAGAGATTTTCGTGAGTTTCTAACCATCCATCTGGAATATATGCGTGATCAACCGTATAGATCTTCAAATCTACCTTGACTGAAATTCCTATTAAGTCCTTACTTGCATCAAGCATAACTCGCTCTATCTTTTCACTATAGACTACTGCCGATTCCTCATCACAATTAAAATAAAACGCATCATGTTGGGAACAAAGTACAGGAACTATCTTACCTTCTTTCCATAATTGATAGAACATCATAGTTGCCTTACGCATCATTTCTGCTCCAGTGCTTTGACTTGGAAAGTTTAGTAACTGAGTTGTTAATGTTTTTCGACTTACCCACTCTACCCAACCATCACCTGTCTCAATCCAACCACTCATACGTGCTGTGTTTACCTTTTTGTTGATCCAGTCCCAATATGTACTAAAATGTAGTTTGTGCCAACTATAGATTTCTTTTGCTTTTATCTGAGCATCTATTAAACTTACTCCGTCTTCCTTCATTATATTATAGAACTCCAAACCAAGCGATTTAAGACCTTTACCATAGTTTAGTCCAAGTTGTAATGCTTTAAATAAATCGCGCTGATTTTTATGTGTTGCTTTTGTACCACTCTCCGGAATATGTCCACTCATCTTACCTAAAGCAAGATAGACGTCACCTGTAGCATACGCTGCAATAAGTTGTTGATCTCCGCTCAATGCTGCTGCTACAGCAATCTCTTGCTGACTCCAGTCTGCACCTATTAAAGCCTTTCCAGGATGTGGTTGCACCATTCTACGCATCCACTTTGGTAAATTGAGCAAATAACCGCGTTTTGGTTTTAGCCCATTTCTACCTGTTTTAGCAGCAAATGCAAATGTTTGTGTGCCTATGTAGCCGTTCTTATTTTGCTCGCGTAGATCTGCCGAATTTAACGTAACTAAAGACTTTATTGCACGATATAAAGGTCTAATCTCTTCGTGTGTTAAAGAGTAAACTTCTAAGTAGTCTGCTTCTAAACTAATAAGACCCGAGTCAGTTTTCTTCCATGCATCTAACCAGCCTCTTTCTTTAGCGAGTGCTGTAACTCTATCTTTTTTAAGAGTCCAGCCGCCACCTTTCTTCTTCTCATAACATACTTGCCAATAGTATGGTAAGTTCTTTATAATAGCTGTTTTAATTGCTTCTTTATTACCGTAAATTTTATCTATATTATCTCCGTAAACCGGAAAACCTTCCGAAGCATAGTCCATTTCGGCGCAAGCCCTAACAAACTTTCCGCGTTCGAGTAGATTTTCTAAAGTAAGCGGATGATTTTCTTCTTTATGTATTAACATAACTTTTTCAAGTAAGTCACGTAAGTGTACTATATCGTTGTAACAGTAGAGTGTAATATCATCCCACTCTGCTCCAGTCCATTGATTCTGTTTTAGAATTAGATCACGCATTGCTTCTTTCTGCGTTTTATCTTCTGTAATATCTAATCCAAGTATTACGCGAAGTTGCGTTAACATACTACCATCCATTGCGAAGTATTTGTCGTGACTCATTGTTATCATACGACATTCTGCCATTAAGTCGACGCATTTTACGTTATCTACAGGTATCCCGCAACGTAGTAAAGAAGTTATTTCCGCAGATAAAGCATATGAAACAAATATTTCATCTTTATTTTGCACCATATACTCTTTAAGTAAAGAAACTTCACGACCGTTACGTAGATCAAAACTGGTTGCCTCTTCTGAATTCTTTTGGGCTACACAAAGGATTACTTGAGTATCGTTATATTCAAAGTCAAAGTAGATCATAGTTTCTCTAATTCCTCAAAGGATGGTACTTTACGAGACATCTGTTTATCTAATTCTTTAAACTTATTTGTAGAAACTACTGCGGCACTTGGTAAAGCACTTCGTTCGTTTAATCCACTAAACACGTACCCGTCACCAAGACGCACTGTTGCGACACCCGGTAGTGAGTTTATATACTCTACCCAATCTTTATAATCACGGCCTTTCATACCTTCGTTTAACTCCATAAGTTGCTTCATACGCTTATAAGTTATTTGTGAGCCTGTGTCAAGTTCGAAGTAACGTAAAAATACATCTTTCGACAGTGGTTCCTGCTCATCAATGATAGTTGCAATCCATTGTATAGTCTCTTCTTTAAGTTTAATTGCTTCATCATCTGGGCATAGCTTCTCATAACATTCTTTAGCATATGCTAAGAAGCCCGGTAACTCGGTTAAGTATTTCTTATTAATATTAGGATCCTTCTCTCCAGTAAATGGCTGTATCCTACACAAAGCAAGTCTACTTAATAACCAGTTCTCTCTACGTAGTTCTGGTAATTGATTAGATGCAATCATACCGCGAGCATCGAGTGTAACAGTATTTGAGGTTCCGTACTTTGCTTCAACTTCTTCGCTATCTCGACCACCACCTGCAAGTGATTTAAATAACTCTGACCAAAGTATGCGTCTATTATTACAATCGGGGTAAACAACAAGCCGAGCACCAACATACGCGGATGTCGTAAACTGATTACTATTCTTTGTTTTCAAATTATTAACAATTTTATAACCCTTATTCTCCCCAAATAGTTCTTTACCCAGAAACTTAGCAAGATAACTTTTACCTTCCTCTCCGTCTGGTCCGTAGATCCAAAATACTTGACGACCTTGGTATCTGCGACTGTAAACACCCCAAATCCATGCAGCAAATGCATCACCTTCAGACATACGATCTAATGTCTCTTTTAATAAAGGAAACTTTATAGTATTATCCGGCTTATGCGGGGATTTATATAAACACCATGTTTCATCATATGTTGGTTCGTTTTCAAATATTGCTGCATAGCAGGTTTGGATACGATTATAAACAGGTGTTAAAGGTTTATCGTACATTGACCAAAATTCTTCCATTACTCTAACAGTATTACTAAAACATACTTGATCCTTGCTTTTAAGACTTTCGGCAATACCTCTTCGTATAGTATCACCAAGTTTCTTTTGATCACCAATTAACTCTGTACATACTTGATTTTGGGCATCTGTAATCTTAAAGATACGAGCAATTTCTGAAGTATCAGTCTCCATAAACCCGTGTCTATAGAGAGGTTGGGTTATTTTTAAAGAGATAGCTAATAAAGCTTTAGCATCTTTACAATTAGCAAAGTATGCATCGTAACCATCTGCTATCTCTGTTTCTAGTTTCTCTGGTGCAATATTAAGCGTTTCTTGAAATTTTAAAGATAATCTCTTTAGAGCAGCGTCTGTAATAAATCCATTCTTGTAGTTTGCCGGGGGTATCCCATTAGCATAGAATATCTGTATAATATCTAAGAGTTTACTATCACTATCACCTACTGTTGCAAATAAATCTTGTATCTCTGCTTTAATTTCTTTTATTGGTCTTTTTGCCATTTTATAAACTCTCCACGTATAATTGTAATAATTGTAGGACCGATCCGATATCCGGGCTATATTTGTCTGCAAGCTCTACTAATCTTGTATGAGTACCACACCAGTAACAATTCTCTGCCTTAAGAATTTGTATACCACGCTCTACTATACGTGCCTTAGGAATAAGATCCCAGTCAATTGCTAGTAATCTACGAACTCCGATAAGTTGCGGATTATCATATAATAATTTTTGAATATCGTTATCTGTTGCAAGTATAAAGACATTACCACGATTTCTATCTATGATACCGCGAAGACCGTCTCTAAAAGCCATAGAACTTTTAGATAGTTCATTTGCTTCAATAAGAACTTTCTGTTTAAAAAATTCTCTAGAACAAAGATCGATCTCTTTCTCTATTGCATCAATCTCATCCTTACCTGCACCAAGATCTGTAATACGATGTATATGCCAGTTCTGCGTTTGTTTAATAAAATTTAAGAATGCCGTTTTACCTGTGCCACCGTTACCATATAGAACAAACCCACTATACATACAGTTTCCGGTTTTTGCAAACTGTTCTAATAAGTAATTTATTGGTACTAACGGTGTATCTAGCGGTATTAAAAGTTCCTCGAACTTTTGTGGTGCGTATTTGTCTTGCCAACTATTCATTTCTTTATTCTCCTATTTAATCTTTCTCTCATAGAGTCTATAGATAAAATCCATTTAAAACCCTACCTTTAAGTGGGGGAATTTTGATTCCAACACTTCTTTAAATTTTCTACTTCTTTCCCTAGCCGCTTTCCACTCTGGGTAAGACATTATCTTTTTAATTACGTCTTTACCATCATCTGTATATCGTGCTGTCACTCCAATTTTACCTGCAAGTTTAGCAGCAACATAATCTTCTTCTGTTAATATCATTTTAATTCCTTTAAAAATAAAGCCCCCACTACTGGATCCGTCCAAGGAGTAATGGGGGCTTTACCGAGTTATTACACTCTAAAACTGCGTTCTGGGACGGATCGCTAATGTTACACTACTACTTATCGTTTTTACAAGTTTTTGTTGATATTCGTGGTAAATATAGTTATGGATAATACACTATTTGAAGAACTTATAAAACCGTATACAATAAAGATTGTAAATCCGGACAGCGGGATAGTAAAATACGAAATACCCCGTAAGTTTCGATACGACTGTATTAATTTGGTTGACCGCTCACCAAAGGCTGCAATACAAGTAAAGACACCACACGGTAATTTTAGTTCATTAAGAGATGCAACTAGACAAACCGGTATTACGCTTTATATGTTAAAGAAATTATGTGAAACAAAGAACAGCGGATTTAGTTATTTTGGGAGAAAGAAAAATGGCAAAGAAAATCAAATTTGAAGATGTAGATGTAAAATTATTGAAGTTTATGAAACCGTGTAAGCACGGTCACCAAGACCCTCTAGGTAGAAACATAGGATTTATTAGAGGTGGATGTGTTGCTTGTCGAAAGCATTATCCTGAAGGACCTTTTGAACATATCATTGAGGGTATTGAAGGTTCACCACCAACTAAAAGAACAAAAGAAGAGTCCGATGCTGCACATATTCTACAAGTAATGGCTTGGAATAAACGTAATAAAGAAAAGCGTAAAGGTTATCAAAACAGGTATAATAAGAAACCCGAACGTAAAGAATTATTAGCGGCTAGAGCCCACGATACGTATATAAACTTAACACCTGAAGAAAAGAAGAAGCGTAACCGAATAAGTTATGAACGTCATTTAAAGAAATGCGAAACTGAACCTGGTTATAAAGAATGGGTAGCACAGAAGTCAGCAGAACGTCGCAGAGCAAGAATAGAAAGGAATAAAAATGAACTGGTTTAAACGAAAGACAAATTATCCTAAGCAATCTCTTAGTGATAAACAAAAGAATTTACTTGATGCTATGGATACATTTTTGGTAGAAGATAGTAATAGTAAGCTAATGAGTAACCCACTATCTATTAAAACATTCAAAATAGGCATTTACTCGCAGCATCTTACAGTAACTTACTTGTTAAGTAATCTAACTGCACAATTAAAAGAACAAGACTTTGCCTATATTCCACGTACAGTTTCACTTATAGTGGATGCAGATGGAACTTGGTGTTTTTATATTGGGGTGAGAAATAGTTCTGTAATAGATGAAACTACTACAGAACTTTTTATTGATTCTTTGCGTCGGACGAATCAGGCACGTGTAGAATAATTTGTTCAACTACTGCTGTTATTACTCTATCTTGGAGTGTACCACATCCAGATAAGAGTAGACAGATTAGAAGATATTTCATTTGTGGAATAGTGAACCAATAGCACCACCTATTGTAAACCCAACTATAAAGTCTATAATAGGTGTTTCTGCTTCTTTTTCTTTTGTTTCACTACTTTCAACAAAGTGAACCCATAAACCCATCACGATTATAAAACCTATAAACCAAGCGAACGGTACAAAACCTATCATTGCTATTGCTGTATGCATACTAACTCCTTTGTGTGTAAGTCTGTAGTATAAGCGTAGTTTTAGTAAAGAGCAAGAGGTTTATTTTCCAATCATTGTTGAGTTTTCTGTATTCCACGCATCAAAGTTGGGATATCCGTTTTCTTGTGCTAATTTATCCCAGTTCTTTGAATCTGTCTTACCTAATGCATCTTTGACAGCTTGATAATTACCTTGTGGTTTAACTACAGTACTTTCAACATTAATCGTTTCAGGAGAAGTTGTAATAGGAAACTTATCTTCAATTGGAGTACGATCAGGTAAGTTTTGTATATCTTTGAAATATTGTTGTAGACTATTAGTTTTATTTTGTGGAGCAGTGCTATTAGTTGATGCTCTACCTTCAGATGTGGCTTGTTCTGCCATTGCTGCTTGGCGTTGAGTTGTGGCATCCGCACCTTCAGTGCCTTGTGGTGGAATAGGACCAGTGATAGTTAATTCCTTACTACCTTGTGAAGTCCCGTGTAAGAACTCATCTATTTTTCTAAATGGAGTATTTCTCTCGCCCTGACTAACAATATTTTCTGTGCCTTGTCCAATTGCTTTAGCAGCAGGAATAACCCCTTTATTTAATGCATCTTTACCCATACCTAATGCAACTTTACCACCTACACCTAATGCTGCACCAGCCCCTGCTGCTAAAGCAGTTGAACCTAATGCACCCATTGGATCGCTCGACCAATCTACAGGTCCTGTTACTGCTTTTAGATTACCAGTACCACCCATACCACCACCAACAAGTGCACCTAACTTACCAGCAGTTGCTTGCTTTAGTATCTTAGATGTTTCAGATTCAGTGCCTCTAATCATTTTAGTAGTTGATCCACTACCACCTAAAGTTGATTCAACTTGTGGAATAACCTTACTTAAAGCATACCCACCAAGTTTAGCAACCACTGGGCCAGCACCTCCAGCAATAGTATTTGTTACTACCGGAGTAGCCGCTTGCATTGCTGTATCACTTACTGGTTGAGTATAATCCTGAACTGCACCTGGGGCATTTAAGACACCAAGTTTAGCACCTGTTTGTGCACCACCTACAATTTGTGCTGCTGTTTGAGCAGTACCAACTTTACCCAAACCTGCCAATACAGCACCACGTGCCATACTGAGTCCTTGTGGTAGTGATCCGGCAATAGTGCCAGCGAGACCAGTTTTTGGATTTGCTTCATTTGCAGTTTGAGTACGAGCAAGTTCTTCTTTTCTTAGTCTATTATATGCGTCACTAAAGTTACCAGGTTCAAATGGTGCACGTATTGCGGCTTGAATACGATTTCCTTGACCAAATGTAGCAGCATCACTGAAATTCCTTAGAGCAGTTTCCCAATATGGTGCATCGGGTTTAGTCTTATTTTCGTATTGAGCAAAATCATCCGCAGATGTCTTTGCTTCGTATTGTGAAAATTCATCAGTCATTATTGATATCCTTTTGCTTTAGCAGCAGCAACTTTATCCAACGGTATATCATATGATTTACCATCCTTAGTCATACGCTGTGTCTTAATTACCGGAGCAGTAGATGGGTTTGGTGTATTAACACCTGTACTCTGCGGTGCTGCACCACCTGCTTCAGCAGTATCTTTCTTTAACTGATATGCTTTACCTGCACCTGCGGTTGCTTCAATACTATCTAAGAAACGTTTTACTTGATCTGATGTCATACCGGCAACTGCTGCACCTGTAAATCCACCTGAGGCCAAAGATTTTGCTGTCTCCATTCCAACTGCTGCTGGCAAAATACTTGGATAAGCATTATTAACAGATTGCATCAAGTTAGCAAGTTCTTGTGTGTCATTACCTGGCATCCACTGCGAGATCATTAATGTACCTTTACCTGATCCATTCTTAGTGAAAGATTCACGTAATCTTTGTATTGCTGGTGCCATTGTAGTATTATAAGCACGGGCTTGTGATTCAGCAGCATTAGCTGCTTCTCCACTACCGGTTGACCTAACAATATCTGCAGGCACAGGTGCTAATGCTCCTCCACCCGGAATAGGTAATGCCGAATATTTCAACCTTTCAGTACCAGCACCACTTAATGCCACTGGTTGTGGTTTAGTTGTGACTGCTCCTGCAACACCTTGTGCAATATCTGCACCAGCATTTTCAGTACGTCCTTTAGCCAAGTCAATATAATTAGCAATAACATCTTTCGGTAGTAAACCTAATGTTGCCATATCTGCAACTGAATATTTGCCAACAAAGTCTTTTGGTAAAGCATTACCTGTCTGAGTGGCATATTTCTGTGCCATTAATTCTGCAACTTTCGCTTGTCTTGTACCAGGAGTATTAAGCATTTGATTTTGTTTCAAAGCAATCATACTTGTATCTAACTTTTGTTGTTGTTCTTGCTGAGTGCCTTGATACTTTCCAGCAGTTTGTGCCATATTCTGCAAAGCAGTCGCATTGGTTGTACCAGCAGTTGCTTGTTCTTGCATTGCTTTCTGTGCACCAATGGTAATTGCCTCTTGTAACTTATCTTGTGCTTCCCACGGTGCTTGTGCTTGTGCTGAATTAGCACCACCCAATGCTGCAAAAAATTGTCCAGCACCGCGTGCTAATTGACTATTATTTACATAATCAGCATATTTTTGCTGTGCTGCTTGCATTGCAGCCGGGTCAAATTGACTTTGTCCACTTGCAGTAGGATTTTCTGGATTAGCAAGTTCTTGAGTAGTTCCACGATACGGGCTTGCCAATTCGGTATTCAAACGTGCTGCTTGTGGTGGCTGACGTGAACCTGTTACAGTTACTTGTGCCAAGTTTGCTGCAGGTGCCATTGAGGTCGGAGCCGAACCTGTTGTTGTTACAGCAGGTGCCGCAGGAGCAGCCGCAGTTGTATCAGGCCCATTAGCTGCTGCTTGTGCTGCTTTCGCTGCTGCTACTGCTTCATCTGCTAAATCAGCAGGATCAGTCTTAGCAACATAACCAGGGTCTTTCTGTACAGCACTTTTATAAATGTTGAAGATTTGTCCTAATTGAATTCCAGGTATGCCATCTTTAAGTGTTTGTATAAAGATATTTGGTGGACTATTTGTTAGCGGTTGAGTATAATCAGCCATTATTTCTTCTCCAATTTTTTAATACGTTCATGTTGATTTGCCAGTACTGCAAGTGCTTCTGATAATGCCTCTGGTCCTTGTATTTTCTTACCTGCAGGAGTATCAATTACTGAACTACCAAAGTTTTTCATATGTTGTGCCATCACACCTATCTTAGTTGGATTGTCAATACTGCCTTTATAGCGATATTTATAAGCAGACATTTTACCCATCATATCATCAATATCTTTATCAGACATTTTCTTCTTATCAGTTTTGAGTCTCTCATCGCTGAATAGCTCCTCCAACCAAGAACCTGTATCTGCAGCTTTAGTGGCAGCATCTTCTGCTACAGTAGTGGCAGCATCAGTTACAGTACTTGCAGCATCAGTTACAGTACTTGCAGCATCTATCGCAGCTTGATTAGCTGTATCAGCGGCAATAGCACTGGCTTGATCCGCATAAGGATTACCAAACGCATCAAAATAACTACCACCAGCTTCTTGAGCACTAACAGCCGCAGCACCAGCAGCCTTATCTAAGGCACTTACTGCCGGCTTAAATATACCGCCAACTAACTTACCTATTTCACCTGTTGCACTCTTAACCCAACCACCCACCATTTTACCTAATTCGCCACCCGAAAGATTATTTAGAGTTGATAACCCGGAATTAATTGCGTTACCGGTCATCATTGCCTGGGCAAGCCCTAATTTAGCAAGATTGGCGCCAGCGGCATTCTGTGCAGTTGAAGCAGCAGTTCCTTTATTAAGAGCATTAGTGAAGTTCTGCTGTGTAGCCTGCATAGGCATCATTGCTTGCTTATTCATTGTCTCTGTATTAGTACCAGCAATTGTATTAGCCATATTAAAGTTGGCTGTATTTGCATTTTGAATATTAGCAGCATTACCGACATTTACATTTGTCTGGTTTTGTGCATTCACTTGATTAACTCGATTTGCTTCATTAAAGTTAGCCAAATTACTTGCTTGTCTAGCCGCAGCATTAGCAGCCGCACCTGCATTAGTCATTTGTGCGTTTTGTTGATTAACCGCATTTGCTTGGTTAAAATTAGCCAAGTTACTTGCTTGTTGATTATTGGCATTTGCTAAACTAACTGCATTCTTTGCTTGTGCATTAAACGAGTTAACTAAATCCTGTGCTTGTGCCTTGGAAGCATCTTGATTAAATAATTGATTATTAAGTGCTTGATTACCAGTTACACCCGCTTGAATTGCTTGCAATGCTCTTTGTTGTGCGGATGTGGCTAAGTTGGCACCAGCAATAGCATTACTATTTGCAGTACCTTGAGCACCAATTAACCTGGCTGCTAATTCACTACCTGTACCAGCATTTCCTTGCTGTTGTAATTGCTGTGTTTGTGCTGCTCTTTGTTGTGCAACATTGGCATTTGCCTGATCCATAATAGAGTTAAATTGTGCTCTATCTGCTTCAGTAACGCCCTTGTTTTGTGCAATATCACCCAACTGTGCAAGTGCTGTACGCATACCCTGTAAAGACGCTTGATCTGTCTTTACACCAGCCATATTTGACTGTTCTTGTAATGTTGCACTTGCTTGTGCTGGTGTCATTGTTCCTTGAACAACTGCTTGAACAACTTGATACTGTTCAGGTGTCATTTGTCCTTGTACTTCTGCCATTTTGGCAGTTGCTTGAGCAGCAGTCAATACTCCTTGTTGCACTTGCATCTGCAACTGTGGAATCATTGTCATTAAGTCTGGTAGTGGTACATTTATAATAGATGCTGCAGAACCTGTCATAAAGTTTCTTGCTGAATCTAAATTACCACCACTTAAGAAGTCTGTAATATCTGAAAATATGCTCATATGTTATTCCTTAAATTTTACATGACCAGCCTGTACAAGGTGGTGTAATTGATCGAATTTCATTGCTTTATAAACCATGAGTAATTCTCTGCGATCCTTAACTTTATCAATTTCATGTGGACTTAGTCCCATCGATAAAGCATAGTGCCTTAATGCTGATAATATCTCGGGTTGTGCTTTAGGATCTTCAAATCCGGGAATCACATTTCGTATATCGTGTCTATTCATTTTATTTTCCTTTACCTATCCAGTATAACAACGGTTCTGCTATACTGCGTAATGTTTTGTGTAATAGATTACGTTTCTTACCTGCTAATTCGTTTTGAATATCAGTTGTACGATTTTTACCGATCCATATTAGAATTTTTCTTACTTGTATATTTAGCAAACCATCACCTTGCTTAAATCCGTAGTCCACAAGGGGTAAGAACACTTTATGATAACCTATTTGGTGTGCTGGTGTTAGATATTTAGATGAATATAACAACCAAATACGGTTTTCTCTATAAGGTAGGCCATAGAGATCATTCATTGAGGTACAGATGATCTTGCCACCACCGCCCCCACCTCCACCGCCCTCTCCACCAGAACTATCACCGCTTGCAGCATTGCCGGTGGTGCCACCATTACCATCAGCACCTGCAGATCCGTTACCTCCTGCAGAACTATCACCAGTTGCACCGACACCGTTGCCTGTACCAGAACTATCACCAGTTGTACCAGTAGAATCACCAGTTGTACCTGTAGAAGTAGAAGGAGCATCACCTATTGCTCCAACTGCATCAGCGGATGTATTACCAGTAGAAGTAGAAGGAGCATCACCTAATGCACCGACAGCATTAGCAGAAGTATTTGCTTGCCCGTTTACACCGTCAGCAGCCGCAGCCGCAGCTACACCAGCATCAGCAGCAGCAGCAGGACTTGCACCACTGACAGTAGCATCAGCAGCCGCCTGGCCAGCAGCGGCAGCAGCAGCAGGACTATTTCCAGCAGCACTTGCAGCAGCAGAAGCAGCAGCACTTGCAGCAGCAGCAGCACCACCTGTTCCACTCGGGCCGGGGGTTGCTGCTGGCGCACCAATGGTATCGCCTACTGTTGGTGCACTATCGATTGCAGCAGAAATAGCAGCAGCATTGTCAGGCGTATTAGCTAATCCCATTGATGCTGCTACTGAAGCCATATTTGAATCGGCTATTGATGAATTTAAGCTATCAGCAATGCTTTGAGTTATGCCAGTAAGACTACCTATCGTGGAAAGACCCGGCACACCAGTAATCGCACCAACAACACTAGCAATCGCACCTACCTGACCAGCAGTAACACCACCACTTACAGCGCCAGGTGTACCTACTCCAACTGTTCCAGTATTACCTGCGTTACCATCATTACCGCCAGCACCGCCCGGTCCTCCACCTCCACCTCCACCAACAACAGTGGTATTATTAACTGCGCCACCTCCTGCAACCACTCGTGATGCATTTGCTAATTGAAGTAGATAATCCCAATCTGATTGTGGTGGATTATTAAACGCTGCACGTATTTGTGCATCTGTGTATCCAAGGGCTAATAGGCTATTATAATAATCTGCCTTACCTTGTGGTGTACGTGTGAATATATCTGCAGGGATTTGAATACCACCCTTGGCATTATTGGCTGCAATTGCATCCGCAGTAGCCTTAGCAGCAGCCGCATCATCAGCAGCCTTTTGAGCAGCCTGTGCAGCAGCAAGTGCATCAGCAGCCTTTTGAGCAGCCGCAGCCTTTTCAGCAGCACTTGCAGCATTAGATGCAGCAATCATATCTGCTAACTGTTTCGTTAGTGCAGCTTGTTGTGCAGCTTGTTGTGCAGCATTAGCTTGAGCTTGTGCAAGTGCATCTGCTTGTTGTTGTGCAGCAGTCTTATTAGCAGCAAGAATTGCTGCTTGCTGTCTATCTAATGCTGCTTGATTATCAACTAACATCTTCTGATATGCACTTGCAGTACCATCGGCAATAGCCTTTTGTGCTGCTAAGAAATCAGCATTTTGTTTGGCTGTAGCTTGTAAAGCTGCTGTTTGTGCTGCGGCTTGTGCATCAGTTTGTTTTTGTAACGAAGCCAAGTATGCATCTTGAGCAATCTTATTATCTGCTGCTTGTTTATCTATCAATGCTTGTTGATCAGCTGAAACTTTTGCCTGTCTAATATCGGCCACATTAGTTGTTTGTGCATCGATAAGTCTTTGCAATGCAGCATTTTTATCTGTTACATTCTTTTGAGCCGCATCTACTTGAGCCTGTAGTGTATTAGCCTGTGTAGTTAACGCATCACCCATTGGAGTAATTGTCTTTGCTGCATTTTGTATTGCATTATTAGCACCAGGTGTATTCTGTACTAAGAACTGGTCTAAATTAGTAGCACCACGTGTCTGTCCAGGCCCACTCAAGTCACTTATTAACTGTGCTTGACCACCTGGTGTAGTAGCAAGATTAGCCTTATTTTGTGCATCTAATAGAGCCTTAGTGGCGTCTGCACCTTGTTGGCTTGCCATAAAACTTGTTGGTCCAGTGTATGTGCTAGTTTTACTAGATTTTAGAGCATCCAGTGCTGCTTGGCTTTGTGCAACTCGATCAACTCCACCAGTATTTGACGCATTAGCCATACTAATTATAGTTTGCCAATCAGCATTTAATGGCGCATTATTGAATACTTTTCTAATTTGTGCATCAGTATAACCCTGATTTAGTAAGCCATTATAGTAATTTGCTTTATTTTGATTAGTACCTGTAAATAACCCGTCAGGAACAGTTATATTTGCTGGATCAGGACCACCTGCGGCAGGATTAAAAATATTAGTTCCACTCGTAACAGCACCTGTAAAGTCTGTTGTTGCTTTATTGATTCCTGTCTGAGCAGTTTGTTGTGCAGTTGTTAAATCACCTGCTACTTGATTACCCATTGCTTGAGCACCAGTTGTATTGGCATTCAAATACTTCTGTAAATTAGCAAACTGACCAGCACCTTGTGTCTGTGCATTTGGATTAGTTAGTGGTGCAGCAGTTGATTGTAGGGAAGGATCAACACCTGCTTCCCTACTTCCTGTTGTAATTAAAGGTGCTATACCTGGATCAGTTATATATCCACTATTCTGATCATTAGGGTCTTTTAGAATATAAGCCATTTATTGTGGTCCTATTTTTGACATCTTTGTATATTGTGTTGTAAGATTTCTGATATCATTATCAAACTGCTTTAATTTATTTAGCGAACTCTGATTATACGCACTTCTTTGTGCTATCGATGGTGCTTTATTTCCCATTCTTAACCAAGCCTGATTCATTGCAGTTGCTTCTTGTGAAGTCTTTTGTTTTATCTGATTCAATTGATTTATTTGATTTGCTAACTTCTGTTGATTTGCATTAAATACCTGTTGTTTATTCACAACTGGTGCTGCTTTCACAACCGGGGCTGGTGCAGTCACATTTACTGGTTTAGCAGGTAGTGCTGCGGGTTGTGGAATAAATGGAGCAGGTTGTGGATATACTGCTGCTGGGGCAGGTTGTGGCTGGCTTACCGGTGCTGCTGGGGCAGGTTCCGGTGTATTAAATATTGGGCGATCAGCAGGTCCACCAGCTAATTGTCCTTGTGGGGGTCGTGTAGGAGTAGGAGTAGGGGTAGGGGTAGGTGTATTAAATATTGGGCGATCAGCAGGTCCACCAGCTAATTGTCCTTGTTGATTATCTAAGAAACCCTGTAACTGTCCAAAAGGAGAAGCAGTTGGCTGACTTGTATCAGTACTGGCAGTACTTGTACCTATAGTAGGTGTTGTTACATTACCTTGTGCTTGCCCAGTTTGTTCTGTTTGATCATTAAGAAGATTCCAATTTTGTACGTAAGCCATATTTTATCCTTATATTGCCAATAGAACAATGCTATATTTTGTGCTTGGATCAAGTCCAGCAATGTAATATACTGTTACAACAGCAGGGTTTACATTAATGTTAAGTGTCCAACTTGTTATACTTATAGGGTTTAGTATTGACCCACCACTTATATTTCCAATCAATAAACAGTTTGGTTGTCCATTACCGTTATATGCAAAAGTAATAGGTGTAAAGTCACCAGCAGCATAACCTGCCAATGTGGTAAATTGCGTCGAAAACTTTTGTCCTTGAACATTTTGTCCAATTGTTAAGTTTTTGTTTAGATTCTGTACAGTACCTTCACAGAATATATTAAGTGGATTAAATACATTACCCAACCAATCTGGAGCAGTAGGAAAATCCGCTTGTGAAAAACGCCTAAATACTGGTAAACCCATATTATTTCTGCCTTACACTTGTTGAACGATATCTAATATCAAGTCCTGACCAACCAAACTTAGTAAATGCTTCTGCATTGGCAATATTCACATATAACCAACCTGCACGAGCAATCTTTTGTGGCATAACTCTACGAATCTTACCTTGTCCTGTTGGACTACCACCCCAAGGGCTTGTTCCCCAAGGATCTAAACCCCATCCACCCCTTAGTGTTGGGATTAAGTAATCATCTATAGGTGCACCACTTGTATTACTTGAAATCTTAGCATGTAAATTACTAAAACTCTGTTCAGTAAAGATATATATAATTTCAGTAAACAACTTATTCATACCTGGATTAGCACAATCAATTTGAACTGTTTGTACTTCAGTATAAACCGGTGTGTATATAGTAATATCACCAACAGTCCATTGCTGTGTTGAATCTAACACTAATGTTGTAAAACTTGGGCCTGCAGTGCTTGAAACAACCCTAACATTGGTGCTATTTGTAGATTGTGTTACAGTCCACCCTGGTAATATAGTAACTCCACTTGGTAATGCTGGGTTTGCAATTACAATAGTATTTGTATTGGCTGCAGTTGTATTATTTGTAGTATATTCGTTATCTGCATAGTCTGCTGAAGTAAAATCTTTACGTTCTTGATAGACATAGCTATTATCTATACCTGGTGCACTGCCTTTTGCACTACCTAAATACATCTTACCATCTAACTTAAAGATTAATCCACAAGTCCCCGATAATGTCCAGCGTGTCCATACTTGATAAATGTGGTTATATACATATTGTTGGGTTGCTTGAATATCAATTCCTGTAGTTGGCATACAAAGAATGTACTTACGTGCTGATTGATATGCAATACCCCACGCAACTTCCTGTAAGTTAGGAAATAGTGTTGGAGAAGTATTTTCAATAATTGTTTTATCTAATAAGATAGACATAATCTGTGCATCGGAGTCATTTAACGCAACTACACCCTGATCACTTAGGAAATATACCTTATTATCAAGTTCGGCAGCAGTATTATCTGCCAATATACGCACATTATAGTCAATTGGTGTAATAACAAAGGGTGGTGCAGCACTACTAATGCGAAATACACCGTCGTCTTTAAGCACCATCACACCATCTCGTAATGGCACAATACGTCTAATTGGCTGATTTGCACTACCTACCTCGATATAATTTACAACTGGTACTGCTTCAGGTTGATTAAACTTGCTATAATATATTCTATTTGGACGAAAATCATTATTACTAACAAGCGGTGTTGTTAAATCACTACTTGTAACTGCCTGTTCCCAACAATTAACATTTGAACTGCTTATATTGAATATAGTTGGATCTAAATCCAACTTATCAAAGCGCATTTGTCCTGGTAAATCTGTATTACTTGATATATAATATGCAGATAAAAATATATTTGATGCATAAGCATTTGCCACTAAAGCCATATTGGATGCAGTTACTTGTATATCATATCCAGGATTTCCTGTACCAACACCTGCACCAGGTATACTGAACCAACCAAGTGCAAAGTTATTAGCACCTGCTACAGCAGTTAATGTAAAGGTAGGGCCTCCATTGGTTACAGTAAATGTAACTGTATCACCTGGAACAAGTGCATCCGGTCCATTACCTGAACCTGCTGCAATTAGTGTTAAATTAGCCAACTGGAATGTTCTGCAATTAGCATAGAAAGCATATTGCTTAAATGTACAGATATCCATTGCCCAAGGTGGACGATAGTTAGATTGTAAAATACCATCCTGTCCTTGATTTGTATATAATGCAGCACCACTTACTAATGCAACAGGTGTAATATCAGAAACAGTAATTGTAGGAGTACCTACGCATACATCTTCGTATACTAATGCCATTTCATCATCAGGTGCAGTTGCTAAGTCAGGGCTTGCATTACCACGATATACTTGGAATATATAATCTGTTGGGTCAAGATATATTTCTTTAGGTAACTGGAATGTAATTTCAGTATTGGCTGAAGTAGTTGCTGGTACACCTGTTGTGCCATTGCTAATAATAATTATACTTGAAGGAGCCCCTAATATAAGTTGCTGATTAAAGTCTCTATAGCCAAACACTATTCTATATGCAATATTTGTATTTGCAGGTAAAAACCCTGAAATACCTACGGTAACACCTGTTCCACTTAATCCTGGAGGTGCACCTGCCTTACGTGGCTGTCCATTTATATGATCGAGTCTGTATGTGCCATTCTCTGTAATAAAATAGAAGTTCTTATTAGTTTCAATGCCACGTACTCTACTTGCTGAGTTCGATGGCTGGGGTACTGGATATATGCCATCATAGATAGTATACACACCATCACTGTTCTTATCTACGTGTAAGTCACCATCTGTTGTGTTAAGTAGTTTAGTATTATTATACTGAAACATACTCTTTGCACCATCAACATGTAATGTGCTAAAAGAATTATCAAATCCACGACGTGTTTCTACAACTGACTGTCTATCAATAACAACATTATTTGCAATTGATAAAGCACCTGTTGGTGCATTAGATCCAAATGTACTTGGATTTAATACAAGTCCGTGTATAGCAAGCATAATGCTGGATGGTTGTCCAGCGGGCGCCATACCTGTACCTTGTGCCATTTGTGGTGTTGTTGCCATTATCTACGTCCCCATCCGCGAATACGCGATGCTTTGAATGCACTATTTGTTGGAATCAATTTAATAGGCTTGCCAATAACTCTTGGAGCAAGTTGAAGTAAGCCCATTCTCATCATATCTTTATATGTGTTTTCAGCACTACTCTGTCCTTCTCTATCACCTGCTGCTTCAAGCACCATTGTTGCTGCTTTTTGTACAAGTACAGGAAGAAGTTCTTTTGGTATATTTTGTGCAAACACAGAACTACCACGTGGGCAAATCCAATCACCTGGCTTAATATTTGCACCTACACCTGCTGGTAGTGTAATTAAGTTACCTACACAACTCACAAGCAACATATTGCTTAGTGGAGCATAACTTGTATAAACAACTGTAGGAACAGTTGCATCTTGGACATAATCGTGTGGTAAATCACCACTGATTGCGTTTACGCGAGTAATGCCGCTATACCAAGGTAAAACTTTGTTTAATGTAATTACATCACCTATAATTGATACTACCATACCAGCATTTACATTTAGACACAAGTCTGCTGGAGCACGTTGGTATGTAATACGAATTGTTTTGCCACTTGCTAATCCATATGGGAATATTTGTAACTGATTACCTTGTAGATAAAATCCACCTACTGAGTTAAGTTGGTTATTATATTGTAATCCCCAATTTACATTGCCATATCCTTGACTTGCAGCTTGAGTAGGAGTAAGTCTGGGTAGGTTATAGAATGTTCCATCATTACCAACTACATAGACATCACGCAAGCGTAAGCCTGTACTCTCACCTGGGATCATAACAACATTTTGAATATTAGTTGGAGGACTTCCATAAGGATAACTTGGAATAGTTGGCATCTGTGTATCTTGAGTAACAACAAAGTGTTCTTCCAATACTGCTTCCATTCCTGGTACAATAAATCCTTTTAATGCCTGATCTAAGAAGTTAACTAAAACGTCATCGGAATAGGCCGCACCAGAGTCAGGAATAGTCTCTCGCTGTTTTACAAGGGCTACTAACCCATCTACTGTTTCGTCCATATGAACTCCTTACTTACGTTTGAAATACTCTTTCATTGAACGCTTTTCATCATCCTCGTCCATGTCTGCTACTTCGTCCTTAGTTGGTCTCTTAGATGCATCATCAAGCACATCTTCAAGGTCTTCTTTAGATTTAGGTTTAGCAGCAATCATTTCAACCTGGATTGCTTTAGGCTTAATTTTCTTACCTTGTTCACCTAACATAAAATTCTTGAGCATTTCAAGAACATGTTGTTTCATTTCTGCATCTTTTGACATTTTGTTCTCCATTATGTATTTAGTTTCGCTTTTAGGCTCTCGATTTCCGCCTTGAGTTCTTGTATCGCTTTAACTAAAATTGGTACAAGTAATGACTCTTTCATCTTAAGATTTTCTGAATCTTGATTATCAATAAGCACTGGTTCTGTCTCTAATGCAAGAATATCTTGTGCTAAGAAACCATAACGTGTTCCAGTTGTTGCTTCTTGTGTCTCTCTATCTATTAACTTAAAGGACTTTGGCTGTAAGTTCATTACAAAGTCTAAACCTTTATTAATAGGGGCAATATCTGTTTTATCACGTGCATCAGATGTAACTGTCCAGGCAACCTTAATATTTGCATTTGTAACTGAATTATTACCTAATACAATATAATTGGATTGTGTGGTAATAGTTGCTACAGCATCTGTACCAGCTTGATAACCTAATGTAGTATTATTACTACCAGTTGAAATATTATATCCAGCATTATTACCTAACCCAGAATTTTCGTGCCCAGTACTGACTCCGTTGAGTGCGACCGAACCAATACCTGTATTATTGCTACCCGAAGCATATTGTAATGCAACACGACCAACAGCAACATTATTTATTGCAGTAGCACCACCTGATTTTAATGCATCTGTACCGATAGCAATATTATATGAATAAGTTACTGGGGAGGAGCCCATACCAGCACTACCAAGAGCATTAACACCAATTGCAATATTATTATTACCGGTTGTCAAATAATAAGCATTACTACCACCAATTGCAATATTACTGCCACCGGTTGCGTTATATAAAGTTTGGTTGCCTAAGGCAACATTACTACTACCAGTTACATTTGTATATAATGCAAGTTCACCGATTACAAGATTATTTGAACCACCCGCTGTATTTCTTGCAGCATTTTGTCCTATGATTACACCAGGGGCTGCACTATTTACTGAAGCCCCTGCATTTGTACCAAAAATAGTACCGGATCCGGGAGTAGCAGAAACACCGTAGCCTATAGCAGATGTGCTGCTGTTTAGTGTAATATACGGAACAGATCCATTTGCAGCAGCAGTAATTCTACCTTTGGCATCAACTGTTATACTTGCTGCACTGTATGAACCAGCGGTTACCGCTGTACTTGCTAATGTTGTTGCATTACCAACCGAAGTTACATCACCAGTTAAGTTTGCATTAGTAACAACAGTGGTTGCATTACCAACACTTGTTACCATACCGGTTAGATTAGCATTGGTTGCATCGTTACCATTCAACTTCTGTATTGCCTGTAGTATTGAATCTGTTGAAGAAACAACACCTGCACCCGATGTATAACCAGTAAGCACTTTAGCAATAACAGGGGCATTAGTTAAAGTAGTTGCATTACCAACTGAAGTAATATCCCCAGTTAAGTTTGCATTAGTAACAACAGTGGTTGCATTACCAACACTTGTTACCATACCAGTTAAGTTTGCATTCGTAACAACCGTAGCAGCAAAGCTACCATTACCACTACCTGTTACACCACCTGTTAAGGTAATTGTTTGATCACCTGTATTATTACCGCTTAAATTGCTACCTGTAACTGTACCTGTTGCTGCAACACTACCAGGAGTAATTGCACCTAATGTGAGTGTAATAGCAGGTGTAGTTGTTGAATTAGCAACACTGCCACTTATACCATTTGCAGTAACTACAGAAACACTTGTTACAGGGCTACCACTTGAAGCAGCAGTAATTCTACCTTTGGCATCAACTGTTAATGTAGTAAAATTATATGTGCCTGTAGAAACACTTGTATTTGCTAATGTTAAGCCAATTGCAGTTGTTCCACTACCACTAACATCACCTGTGACTGTAATTGTTTGATTACCTGTAATATATGCAACATTTGAGCCAGCGTATACAATACCTTTAGCAGTTACGCTAACATTATTATATGTTCCTGCACTAACACCACTTGCTGCCAATGCTGTAGCAAACGAACCAGTACCACTACCAGTAACATCACCTGTTAAGGTAATAGTTTGTGGACTGCCGCTTGAAGCACTTGTAATTCTACCCTTGGCATCAACTGTTATACTTGATAATGTATATGCACCAGCACTTACAGTTGTATTTGATAATACTGTTGTAATACCCGAGGTACCTGTACCGGTAACATCACCACTTAAACTAATTGTTTGATCACCTGTATTTGAACCTGTTGCAGTACCTGTAATATTACTACCTGTAACTGTTCCACTTGCTGCTACACTTGTAGGAGTAATTGCACCTAATCCGATTGATATACTCGGAGTAGTTGTTGGAGTTGCAACAGAAGCAGTTACACCATTAGAACCAGTTGCTGAAACTGATGTTACAGATCCAGCCCCAGGAAATGCTGCCCAGGATGTGTTTGCACCATCTGTAATAAGCACTTCACCTGCGTGTGTGGCTTGAGATGGTGCAAGTGCATTAAAAGCAGCATTTGCAGTAGTCTGACCTGTGCCACCTTTCGCAACTGGCACAGTTAAAGCCAATGTCGTTGCAAATGAACCAGTACCACTACCTGTTACATCGCCAGTTAACGTAATTGTTTGATCACCTGTGTTAGTATTAGTACTTGTACCCGAGAATGATCCGCTAAAATTGCTTGCTGATAGAACACCTGTTGCTGCTATACTTGTTGGAGTAATTGCACCAAGAGTTAATGTTAAGTTAGGAGTTGTAGTTGGAGTTGTAACGGTTCCTGAAATACCGTGTGCATTGGTAAAGCTAAATCCTACTACAGATCCACCTCCTCCACCACCGCCTGCTGCCCAAGATAATCCAGTAGGGGTTGAACTATCAGCAGTTAGTACTAATCCGTTCAATCCTACTGGTAATCTTGTGTCTGTAGTTGAGTAAGTGTAGATATCACCTTTGGTAGTTAAAGGACTTGCACCTCCACCTCCACCTACTGGAAAACCTGCAAAGTATAATTGATTTCCAACAACATGTAATGATAAGTCGCCATTATCTGTTGCATTACGCCAAGTTACTGACTCTGTATTTGTTAATCTTAGAAGCCCTGTTGATGCTGGTAGTAATTGTCCTGATTGATAATAAGGGGATAATACACCCTTATAAGGACCAAAGTTTACATCGTTAATTAAAGGGAAGTTACCACCTTCAAGGGAAAGTAACCCGCCACTACCTAAAGCGACTAAGTAATTTGTAGTGTTTTGACCCCAGTCGGATTCACCAACTGTAGGGATTTGATAAAGAACACCATTTAAGGTTACTGCTATTGACATTTAGATTCCTTTAGGCTGTTAATACACCAGCGGTAATAAGTGCTGCTACTAAATCACTTACAGTCACAATACTTCCCGATGCTTGTGGTAAAACTGGTGTTTTCCACCCACTTGCGGTATGATAATATAATAGATTATTTGTACTATCAAATACTAAAGGGGTGTGTCCTGTTATTGCTGTTGGTACACCGGTTGGAGTACCTGCACACGATTGTAAATGTAAGAAACGATCTGTTGCAGTAGTTGATAACGCTGTGGTCTGCGGACCAAGAACAATGTTACCGGCTGTTGTACCTTGAAGAATACCAAAACCGTTACAGGATATAGCAATTGGTACAGCAGTACCGGTCCCTGTTTTATTAGAATCAATAAGTGTTTGTGAAATAGACATAGCAATCGAAGCATATGCACAATTTGCAGCAGCGGAACTATTCAAATAATACACACCAGAACTTGTAGCTGTTCCGTTTGGTATTGCTAAAATATTTGTTTGACCATTTGTAGTAGATGTTTGAAATGCAGTTCTATTTGCTAATGTAGCATTACTAAAATCACTTATTATTCTTGAACCTGTACCTGTAAACTTTAAGTTACCCGAAGTGGCTAACGAAGTACCATCCCATGTAAGTGCTCCGGTAGCACCAAATGCTCCAGCATTATTATATTGAATTTGTGTATTGGCACCTGCTACTGAGCCTGTTGCACCTGTAGGACCTGTAGGGCCTGTTGCACCTGTAGGACCTGTAGGGCCTGTTGCTCCTGTAGGTCCTGGTCCGCCAGTAACTTCTACTCCATTGACTGTTAATGCGTCTAAATCTACTCTGCCTACTACATTTAAGTTAGACCAATTGTTTGCTATACCTGTTGTCATTTTATTTACTCCCTAATATTTTTTGTGTTACCGCTGTTGGGTGGGCTGTTGCATAATCAAGCACTGCCCAAGCACCAGATATCAGTATAGAAAGTACAATACTAATCTTTACTGTTACTGACCAAGCCGTTTCTGCTTTATTTACAGTTGTTTTTGTTTCGTTTGCAATTGCCGCAAACTGATCTAACTTAGTGTTAGTTTTAGATATCTCGGCTGTTAAGTGTTCTATAACAGTTGTTACTTGCACCATTGTGCTTTGTAATATCTGATCATTCTCGTTTTCTAACAATATATGAGCATCCAACTTATCAAAAAACTTAATAAGTATCTTTTGATTATCTTCGACGATTCTATCATGGTTAGACATTCTAACTTCTAATACAGATACTCGTTCATTAATTGGTTTTGGCTCTACCATATTATTCCTTATGCTGTTACAATACCGATACTAATAAGCAATGCAACTAAATCTGCAACAGTTACAACTGATGCAGCACTTTGTGGTTCTAACTGGGGAAGCCCGGTTACTTCTACCCCATTGACTGTTAATGCGTCTAGATCAACTCTGCCTACTACATTTAAGTTAGGCCAATTGTTTGCTATACCTGTTGTCATTTTGATTTCCTCTTAATTGATAATTAACCAACCAACTGTACTTGTATCGGTTATGTCGGCTGATTTAATTGTAAAACTTGTTCCTGCTGTTCTTACTGAAATATATACTGCTTGTGGTATTGTAACAGTACCCAGGGTTTGAATTGTTACGTGGACTTGGCTATTTGCTGTAATTGCTGTTGTATTGACCACAACGGTGCCACCAGTTAAGACTGATGTACCTGATATCTTAGCAGGTAAAACTATAGTTCCTGTATTAACTAAATCGAGAAATTTAATTGCTATATTTCCAGCACCATCGGATAATACAATGTTATTACTTGAAGTTGATATGTCTGTGCCACTATATCTGCCAATTAATACATTATTTCCACCGGATGTAATCAATTCACCAGCGTAATAGCCGAGGAATGTGTTATTGTCGCCTGTAGTTAATGTCCTACCTGCCGATCTACCTATAGCGGTATTATTATCTCCGGAAGTCATAGTTTCTAAACAATTAGCACCAAGTGATGTATTGCTATCGCCAACATCGTGATTCATTGATGCGTTGCCTACTGCTGTATTATAATTACCTGTTGTATTATAATACATTGCAGCATCGCCTATCGATACATTATAATTACCCGTTGTATTGCTATAAGCCGAATTCTTACCAACTGCAATATTTAATTGGCCGAGATTTGCATGTAATGCTGTTACGCCAATAGCAATATTATTAGTGGCACTGCTGGTTGCTGCCAATGCACCAGAACCAATAGCAATACTTGTTGTATCTGCTGCACCACCACGGCCAATAGTCACACTATTTACAGTTAATGTATTACCTGTAAATGTAAAAGTACCGGTAGCACCAA
>SERZ01000319.1_pt1 | contig 33361 bp, 30 predicted proteins | sample 3171461 | NCBI WGS metagenome assembly SERZ01 (sample SAMN06051861, study PRJNA518727) | freshwater metagenome | biome: subpolar coniferous forest; feature: holomictic lake; material: water; isolation source: holomictic Lake 227, 6 m depth | place: Canada: near Kenora, Ontario | collected... | reverse complement strand
AATCAAACGGCGCCTACCATTACCATGCGGTTCCCACCGGCTCGGTTGAGCTTCTCGGAGGCGACACTTATAGGATGACCATACTAGGATACGCCGCTGATGGGTTTCCCATTTACGGCCCGCTTGGATATTCCAAGGCAACCGATCGGGAGAGCGCACTCAAGGAGTTGAAGCCGAGTTGGCAACTTAAGCGGGGAACCCGTCCCTCCGGATCATCGGGACCCGGCGGCACATATGACGGGACCTATAGGGAGGATTATGAATTTGTCATCGCTTCAGGTGATTTAGACGCGGCCAACGGCCGCATCGGAGTCACGCCCGAGTACCCTGAGGGGACCTACTATTATGTGACCACCGACGCATTCCCATTCTACCCTCGAGAGTTGAAGGGAACACCCGACAAGAGTTTCCAGCGCCAAGGGCCCCAAGAACAGATACAGGGTCGCGTCGGTCCCGGAAATCGTATGGGACCTCCACCCTTCGGCGGAGGCCCCCCTCCCCGCTGATTAATTCTGCCCCTCCATCTCCATGGCTCGGTCAGCCATATCGGGGCCGAGGTAGCAGTGCGAGCCGACGGAGCAGAATCCATGATTCTTAAGGAGCCCGCGATAGTAGGCGGCACTTTGGAGCCCCTCCTTGGGAAAGTCGCCGATCAGCGAATCCTCTTCGGTGTAGAGCTCCAGAAAGGCGACGCCCGTGGCACGATGCGCAAGGGAATCGAGACCGACTTTTAACTCCTCCAACGGAAGATAGAAGAGGGTGTCACTGCACACGATGAGGTCATATTTCTCGTCGAGGCCGAGCTCTTCCAGTGTGGCGAAGGAACCGAGGCGGATATTCCGATTTTTTCCGAAGCGTTCGACAGCATAAGAGCTGGCATCGACTCCCGTGTAGCGGATCTTCGGGCTGAACGATCTGAGGGCAGGAAGCCAGTTCCCCTCCCCGCATCCGACATCAAGGATGGTACGAATCGGGCGCTCTAGATAATACTCGGCGACGGATAGTGCCAGAGCTGCTTTCCTACGGATCCCGGCACTCGATTTCACACGGGTCTGGGGATCCCGATACCACCGGTCAAAATAGGAACGATCGTAGCGCTCGCCCGAAGAGGGACTATTTTTCATCAGGAAATCAGGATCGCAATGCACATGGGGAGATTCGCTCGGTTACCCGATTTCCTACGACCTTTGACTTTAGCCTAAACAACTATAGCAGCTAGCCTTAAAGCCCTAGGCCCCCAGGAATGAGCAGATGTAGTGGCAGGCCTCCGTAGACACCGTGATGGTGAATCCGGAATTTGCAGGCACCTCAAAGGCCTGACCTGAAGAGTAAGCGGCGGATTTCTCTGATCCATCCAGGACGACCACGCAGTCACCCTCAACGATCTCCATTCTCTCGGCTTTCTGTGTGCCGAAGTGGTAACTGCCCGGAAGAATCACTCCAACCGTCTTGTGCTCGGCGTCTGAAGTGATGATGGTGTGGGAAATGACGCGTCCATCAAAATAGACGTTGGCCTTGGCGTGAACGGTGACGTTATTGAATTCCATAAACTAGAAGTCTGTTTTTAACAGCCCGCCTCCCAAAGGAAAAGGGAAAGGGTTTCCGTGAACTTTAGAAACCCATGGGGAATCTCACCCTCCAGCTGTAACCTTATCCCTACCCAAGAGGGCACGCTGAAGATCGGATGCAACGGGTTTCGAACCGAACCAGAGGCTTAGGAAAGCTTTCTGAAAATCCCGTCCCGGGATGGAGCCTTTCTGCGTTCCTTGGTCAAAGACCACGGTGTTGGTGCCTACAAATTGAACCTGCTCCACCCCCAGGCTCTGAAGCGGTCCGAACATTCCAATGAAGGTATCCCTATCTCGCGCATAACCCGGATAAGTATAACTAACGCTCTGATCAAACTGGGAACTCCAAGCCTTGGTCACATCATCCTGTCCTACGGCCCTCAGGAACGTGAAATCAAACTCCATTGGGGCACTTCCCTCGAGTGCAGTGGCGGCCGATCGGATCACGGTGGGAGTGTAGAGGGATGCGACGTAGATCTTAATCGGAACCATCAGGAAGGTAAAGGTTCTGAGGCCTGCCCCATTCAACTGGAGGGTCTGTCCTGCGAGTTGAATCGTCGGAGGAATGCTGATCCCCTGAATCTCCACGGTATTAAGGGCCTCAAGGGCCTCAAGGGCCTCAAGGGCCTCAAGGGATTTGAGGGATGGCAGGCAGAGGAGGACAGCAAGCGGAAGAATAAGAAATCTTTTCATCATTCTTAATCTCTTCGGATTCCTCACTTTGTGACCAACTTAGGAACCGTAGCTCTTGGTAAACCTTTTCTTGCCATCCTCTTCGTCCGAGGATTTCGGAGAGTCGGAATCACTCACGATAAAAGGCTCGTCAGGCTTCGATTCCGGGGAGGGAGGCGCCTCGTGGCCGTGATCCTCATGATCGCAATTCTCGTCATGAACATGCTCGGCAGCGGCGCCAACTCCACCGGAGGCAACCTGCACAAAGGCCATCTGCAATTCCGAGAGGACACTGGTCAGGATCTTCTCCTCATCCTTATTCAGATTACCACGGGTCTTCTCCCTGATGATCTCGAGGTGGTCGATGAACATCCTGGCGGCATCGAGATTGACTTCGGCCTTACCCGTCGAAGGATGGGCCATCTGACCAAGACAAAGGGCTGCTTGCTGTGCATTCATCATGACAAGTTCGATGAAGCGCTGGGTGAGGTCGGCAGAGTTGGTGGATTGCTGGATTTCGGCCATGGGATTTTGGGGTATGGGGTCTAGTCAGTTGTTAATGGGATGAGCAGGATTAGGGTATTTTTGCCGGATCGTGGAGAGGAGCGGCACTCTTTGATGCAGGAGGTCCGACAACAACTTCCACACTTTTCGCATCACGGAAATACTTGTTGGCTACGCGCTTGGTCTCTTCAAGGGTGACTTTCTCGATCTCGGCCGTGCGGAACTTGTCATGATCATAACCAAGCCCAAGCAATTCGTTGGTGGCGCTTATTCCGGCAAGGGCCGAGTTGGATTGGTTCCTGATGGCCTCTCCTCCGATCAACTTCGCCTTGGCACGATCCAACTCCTCCTGGGTAAGACCATCGTTGGCTAACTTATCGATCTCATCGTTAAACTCATGCTTGGCCAGGTCGACCTTCTTCGGATCGGTGCCAAGGTAGAAGACAAAGGCACCGGGAGCCAATCCCGTTGAGTTGGACGCTCCCACGAAATAGGCTAGCCCGAGTTTTTCCCGAATACGGACGAAGAAACGGGATCCGAGATCGCTCGAGGCCTGCTCGATTAACTCGAGGGCAGGTCGGTCCTTGCTATCGATGCTCGTGCCGAGGAATCCCTTCATGATGACAGCCTGCTGCTTCTGACGCACGGCAGAGGCAGCAATAGAGTCAAGAAGGGTTTTAGCGACTGGTGGGTTCTGAAGCGCTACCCCTCCCTTGGGGAGTGAGCCGAAGTCTTTTCTAGCAAGTTCAAGAACCTGTTTGGGATCGACGTCACCAAAGATTGAGAGGACGCCGTTTTTACCCACGACAAGAGTGTCACGATAGGCTTTGAGATCTTCCGAGGTGAGCTTGGAGACGGTCTCCGGCGAACCGTTCGAGCGCAAGGCGTAGGGATGATTCCCATAGAGTTTAGGCTTCAGGAGGTTCCGCGCGGTGGAGGTGATCTGGTCATCCTCGGCCTTGATGGCTGCAATCTGGGAATCTTTTTCCAGGGCAACCTCTGCATCGGGGAAGGTGGCGTTCTGCAGCACATCTGCGAGAATCTCCATGCCGAGGGGCACGTCATCCTTCATCACATCAACGGCAACCGAGAAGCTGTTGTTACCCGAACTAGCACCAATTGAGCCGCCGACATGCTCCACAGATTCGGCAATTTGCTGGGCAGAGCGGTTCTTGGTGCCCTTCACGATCGTGCTCGCGGCAAGTTGAGAGACACCGTTCTTCTCGGGTGTCTCGGAGAGCAGTCCACCTCGGAAGGCTACAATAATAGAGACGAGCGGAAGGCGGTTGTCCTCGTGGATAAGAACCCGAAGACCATTGGGAAGGACCTCTTTTTTGATCTCTGCCGTGACGGGCTTCGATTCTTCCTTAGTAGCTATACCCGCCGGAGCGATCGGATCGAGGGAGGTAATAGTGAGCCCCTCGGGCTTTAGATATAGTGCTGCAACCCGTCGCACATCCTCGGGAGTGACCTTTTCAATGGACTCCAGGTAACGCTTTCCGAACTCAGCATTGCCGGTCATCAGCCAACCATTTCCATAGTCCGAGGCACGCCCCCTCATGGTGGTGAGTCCGTGGTAGTGATCGGAAAGAAGTCCCTTCTTGGCCTTTGACAGCTCCTCAGGGGTCACTCCCTCCCGGGCTACCCTCTCGACCTGTGCCATGATCGCCTTCTCGGCAGCATCACGCTTGTCTGGATCTGTCACTGCTCCCACGTAAATCAGTCCCTCCTTGGGCGTGAGTGTGTAGAGGCCAGCACCGATCTGATGGACCAGGCCCTTCCTCTCGCGGAGATCCGTATTCAGGATCGAGCTTGTTCCGGCTCCTAAGACAGCAGAGAGCAACTCCACAGCGGGAGCATCGGGACTGGTTATGCCGGGTGCCCGCCACGCGATATTCATGCGACTGAGATCGGATGGGAAAGTGTCCCTCCCCTCCTGCTTCCCAAGCTGAGGGGGTTCCTCAGCGATCGTCACGGGCTCCAAGGCTACCCTCGGGTATTTCTCAAAATAGGCGGTCAACTGGTCACGGATCTCCGAGGCATTGACGTCGCCGACCACCACAAAACAGAGATTATTGGGAACATAGCGGCGCTTGTAGTAATCAAGGACGTCTTGGCGGCTCAGTTTGTTGTAAATATCCAGGTGACCGATGACAGGCTCCTTGAAGGGGCTGACGTGATAGGCAGTCCTGAAGAGCAGCAGAGAGGCAGTCCTGTCCGGATTGTCATATCCCATGGCAAACTCACGACGGATGACCTCTTGCTCCTTGGTATACTCCGCCTCTGGCAACGTGGCGTTCATCATGGCATCGGCCAGGATATCCACAGCCTTCCCTGCTCCTTTGGCCGGAACATCGATCCAATAGACGGTGCGATCGTAGGAGGTGTAGGCATTGATATACCCCCCCTGATCCTGCACTTGGCTGGCAATCACCCCTGGGGCTCGGCTGGTCGTACCTTTGAAAAGCATGTGCTCGAGAATGTGGGAAAGCCCTGCGCCAAGGAGTTTTCCCTCATGGATGGATCCTGTGTTGCACCATGCCTGAACGCTGGCTACGGGGGCTCCCTTGTTCTCCTCGACGATGAGAGTCAGACCATTGGGAAAGGTGAAAACCTGGGGCTTTGCGGAATCCTTTAAACCGGGTTTTTCAGGGCCTCCCGAATGCTTCTCGGAATGGAGGACCTGTGACTTGACGGAAGAATCTCCTGTCTGTTTTGGATCGGAGGCGTGCAAAGTTTGAGTAAGGAGTGTTGCTTGAAGAATCATCAATGGAAGGTATCGGTTCATGGAACGGGAAGTTGAACCCGAGGAAGAGGTGTCTCCCCGAGGCTGGAAGGGGCAGGTGGAAGGAAGGGGAGAACAAAGGCCTCTTGAAAATCGAACCCTTGTTCAAAATCACCGGGCGCATCGTTTTCAGTTCGCCCAAAAGCACCCGCCTCAACCAAGTGGAAAACCATTTTCCCAATGTCACCACTGCTATGAATTCCCCAATAGTCGAGGACCGTTATAGTCATCGGCCCGAACTCTTTTAGGGCCAGACGACGGAAGCCATCAAGCAACTCCGATGCAGTCACATGGGCGGACGGGGAGAGTTGTTTTCCTTTGGATCGTTTCTTCAGGATTGCCTCAAGGGATTCACGGATAAATTGATATCCTTCAGGACGGAATTGGGGGTCTTTTTCATGGGCATGCGCAACAGCCTCGTTAAATCCGGATACTTTCATCGGGATAAGGAGTGTATCCTGTTCTCGACGGGGATCAACGACATCAATCGAAAATGGCGAATCGATACACCCGAGACGAAGGCTATCAGAACAAGTGAAAGAACAACTTGCTCGCGACGGGTCAAAAGAAAAACATCAAGCATCACTCCTATCATAATGCTCGAGACTGGACGCGCAAGTGTCACATCCGACTATTCACCATCCCCGCTCCTCAACCGCATCGAGATAGCGGCCGACCGGGCCTTTTTTGACTGGCGGTAGAGGCGCCGCAAGAAAACGCTCGAAAAGTCCGCTCTTCGTCCTTGTTTTAGTCATTTCATACCAATCCAGATAATCCTCAATGGCGCGTGACTGCTTAAGAATTAAGCCCTGAAGGTCCGAAATCTTCTTCTCTTCTGCCAGGAGTTTTTTAAGGGATTGCCGATTGATCTGGGATAACAGATTCAATGTCCTGTCGATTAGTGGAATCACAAGCGGGTTTGCCTGCAAGCGAAGCGCACTGAGACGTGACGACAGTTGCTGGGAGGTGAAAATGCCACCTTTCTCCTTTTTCAACAGGGCAATGGAATGGGCCTGGGTCGGCAAACCGGAGAGAATTTCATCGTATTTCTTTAAAGAGGAGATTGTTCCGAGAATCGACAAAGTCCCTTCATCGCCTCTCTCTTGGCCTGCAATGAGAAGCAACCAAAGACGTTCGACCTTGCCGAGGGACCAACTGTCAGGCCAATCACTGAAACTCACCCTGGGATTCTTTGCATTGAAATGCCCGATCCAATCGCGGAAGGCCTTTGCACCCTCCCCTCTCATCCCGGCTTTCACAGCCAAAGCAGCCATGCTATTATAGGCTTCTAAAACTTGATCACTCCCGGAAACTGGGGCTTTTTGGCAAAGGAATTTCTCAAGGGAAGGAACTTCCGTATCCGGTGTTAATTCGGAACTCAAAACGAATCCCGCCCCGGGATTACAAACCAAGCCGATGCCCCGGGTCAGCCATGATGGAAAGGACTTTATTGTCACTCCAGATTGGGGAGGTTGATTGGCATAATATTTTCTTAGCAACATGGCTCTGGCTAAAATTTCTCCCAACTCACCATTGACCTCGGGCGGGTAGGAACAATCGATCTGAATTTTGGTACTACGCCCCTCCAAGGAATCGACCCTGAGGGTGTTTTTAAGAGAAGGGTTTTCTTTGAAAGGATGCAGGACAACCAGAACCGGAGGATCAGCACTGACCGGATATCCGGTCAACCCCTGAAACTTTTCCTCATTATTCACGAGCAGATGAAAAAAACTTCTCTCATCCGACCCCCTCTCCCCAATCAATTCAAAGGTACCGCCGGGCGTCACAAGAGAAGTTTTGGAATACAGTTCAGACTCAGCAAACAAACAAAAGAGAAAGAATGCTCCTGTCACCAGGAGACGACTGTTTTTCAGACTCACAGACAGAAACGAGTTAGCGGAGAGAAAAAAACACCGATCCTTGTCTGAGTCTTAACTCATCAGCACTTTTTATCATGTTGAGACGGGCGACAGCGGGACCCTCGTGGTTTGCTAAAAAAGCTGTCATATAGGGAAGGAAGAGAGCGGGTATCTGGAGGAGTCCCAGTGAAGCCGAACTTGCTTCAATTGTCCAATCCCCCGACTTCCCCCGAAGAATGAATCTCTCCGAGAAATGGAATTCAAAACCAAAACAGGAAACATCGAAGTAGCAGATGAGTGATTCGGGGAACAACTCCACATACGGGACCTTCAGCAAAGGGTGAATGGGACCGAAACTCTGGAGGGGGAAGGTAGGTGAAGTTTTTAAAAAGTCATTTATCAAGTGTTGCGAAAGTTCCACGGTGCCCAGTCTGGCGTCGGTAAAAACCCTTTCCAAGGCTGCAGAAACGTCAATGCGCTCGGCTTGCAGATTCCTTGGAACATCCTCATTTGGCTTCATGACGGAGAGAACAACCATCACCCCGATCGCAACGGAAAGCAGATACCTGATCAGACCGATAAAAATTGACGACAAGGAGACATTCCCTCTTCGACTCAAGGAATTTTTAACCAACGCACTGGAAACCGACCTTACAGGGGGATAAGAAGGTTCTCCTTGGGGGGGAATGGGCAAAGCGGATAAAATCCCTCCGCACCGCGCGCAATAAATCCGGGGACCCGGGTTTTCATAATCGCACGATGGGCAGAGACGAACACTCATCCCTTCTTTGGAGGAGTCTTTGGTGATGCCGAGGCGTCTGACTTAGTTGTCTTCCCCACCTCACCCTTTGCTGATTGTGAAGTTGCGGAGGAAGCTGAAGAGGACGAGCTCGCCTCGGTCTTGGCTGAGGATGCGTCACTCTTGGCGGCACTCTTGTAGCCCTCGCTCCGGTAATCGGTGATGTAGAAACCCGATCCCTTGAAGATCAAGCCAGCACCGGTTCCGATCAGGCGCTTCACTTTCCCCTTCCCCCATGCCTTCATGCAGCACTTCTCTTTCGGACAGGTTTTGTAAGCGTCATCCTTCATCGACTGGAAGGCATCGAAGTGCTTCTTGCACTTGGAGCACTCATATTCGTAGGTAGGCATGTGATGAGTCGCGGGGCGATTAAAGGAGTTCTGCAATCTGAACCGCATTCAGGGCCGCGCCCTTGAGAAGTTGGTCACCGGCAACCCAGAAGGTCAACGCATTGGGGAGGGCGCAATCGATGCGGAGGCGACCGACACGGCAGTCATCCTCCCCGCTGCAATCGATCGGCATGGGGTAGACGGCCCGTGAAGGATCATCATGAAGCTGAATGCCGGGAGCGGCATTGATGACTTCGCGGGCCTTCTCCAAAGATACCGGACGATCAAATTCCGCAGTCACCGCCACGGAATGAGCCCGGTAGACGGGAACGCGCACACAGGTAACGGAGGCCGCCAGATCCGGAAGATTCATAATCCTGCGACCCTCGTTCTGCATCTTCATCTCTTCGCGGGTATACCCATCGTCGAGGAAGGAATCAACATGGGGGAGGACATTGAAGGCAATCTGATGGGGATAGACCTCCTTCACGACGGGCTTGCCCGAGGCAATCGCTTCGACCTGCTGACGCAGTTCCTCGATGGCCATGGCGCCCGTCCCGGAGACCGCCTGATAGCTGGATGCAATAATCCGCTTGAGACCAAAGGCCTGATGCAGAGGATAAACGGCCATCAGCGTGATGGCGGTCGTGCAGTTGGGATTGGCCAGAATACCGGTGTGGGAGGCCGCCTCAGCAGCATTGATCTCAGGGACAATCAAGGGGACCTTGGGATCCATACGGAAGGCGGAGGAATTGTCCACAACGATGGCTCCCGCCTTCACCGCATGAGGAGCAAAATCCTTAGAGATACCGCCGCCTGCACTGAAAAGAGCGATATCGATGCCCTCAAAACTGTTTTCCGAGAGGGGCTCGACCGCGATTTCCTGACCACGAAAAGCAATCTTCTTTCCGGCTGAACGCGGAGAGGCGAGGAGACGGAGAGAGGCGACTGGGAAGTCCCGCTTCTCGAGCACCCTTAACATTTCAATACCCACGGCTCCGGTTGCCCCGACGATCGCAAGGCGCTTGGGTGACGATTTCCGAGTGTGAGTCTCTATCATTGTCATGGTAAAGGGTTACAATTGCCATTCAAGGGGTCTGTCTGCAAGCATCGAGAAGCCCCCCCTACCGAACTTGTGAAGCCTAACCCTACCCAACGCCTTCTGATTCATATTACCAATCAGGAACTCTACCTTCTCTCCAGCGGGGGATCGATCCTGACAACCTGGCCGGTCTCCACATCAAAATTCGGCCTTGGGAGTGAGGAAGGCAGCTTCTGCACACCTTTAGGGGAATTCCGGATCTCCGAGAAAATAGGCGCCAGCGCCCCTCTCTGGATGATTTTCAAGAGTCGCGTCGAAACAGGGGTCTTAGCCCGTCTTAGTTCTCAAGAAGACATCACTGAAGAAGACTTGGTCCTGACGAGAATCCTATGGCTGGAGGGAATGGAACCCGCCAACGCAAACACCAAAAAACGCTACATCTACATTCACGGCACGAATCAAGAATCCTTGATCGGACGCCCCGCCAGCCATGGCTGCATCCGTCTTCGTAATCGCGACATGGTTGATCTTTTTGACCGCGTTGAGGTCGGTTGCCAGGTTGAAATCCAGCAATCGCCTTTCTAAGGAATCTTGGCTTTTCCTGCATTTTCAGGTTTTCCTTTAATCAGGCGGTGCGTAGTATGGATGCTCATAAAAGCAACCAGCACAGAAAGGAGGCGAAATATACCATGACCATCACCAAGATCGCAGCAGTTGTCGCACTTGCGGCAGCTACTCTTACCCTCGGCGCTTGCGCACAGAAGCAGGCACCAGCTCCCGCAACAGTCGGAAAGAGCAAGTAAGGTAAAGGGGGATTACCCGGTTCTCCGGGTTGTTCTAATTTTGAAAAGCCGGGCCGTTCTGCGGTCCGGCTTTTTTCTTTCCCTATCTATTCGCGAATTTCAGATCTATTATTGATTCAGCTCAACCATCCATCAAAGGAGGTGAAATACATCATGAACGTCATAAAAATCGTGGCAGTTGTCGCACTTGCTGCGGCATCACTCACCGTTGGGGGCTGCTGTCACAAACAGCAGTGCCAACCCGCTTCGGCTTGCCAGGTCAAGAGCAAGTAACTCTAATAGAGAACAAGGCCGTTAAGGCCTGTCGACCATAAGTCTACAAGGCCCTATTGGATTAAAAGAGGCCGGATCCAATCAAAAAGATTCAGCTCACTTTTTTTACAATTCATGGGCTGAAGCTCACAAAGCGACTTCCCTTCATCATAAATCGCCAAGGGTAATCAACAGCCTGCGTGATTCCAATGCGGGTGGACCCTCCACACTAAAGCTTGACCCGCACATTGATGATTTGAGGTGCCAGTCTTTTTGATCGACCGGATCGCCGCCATGATGATGGCCTCTTATTCCAAGAGCCTGCGTGAGTTTTGCAGGGCCGTTGCAAAGAAGTTCCGTCCGGGTCTGCTTGCGTCGACGTCGCATCAAATCAAGCCCCTCCAAAGGTTCCAGCGCTCGCACAAGCACAAACCCGTCTTCTGATCCCTCTTTGACCAGAAAGTTCAATAACCAGTGCATTCCGTAGTTCAGGTAGACGTAGGCGCATCCAGCCTGATTTCGGGAGAGAAAATCACGGGCAACGGCCCTCTTTGACGTGTGGCAGGCAGGATCCCCTAGAACCGCATAGGCCTCCGTCTCCACAATCCTCCCGTGGACACGTCCCAACCCGATGGTGCATCCGATCAACTCACGAGCACACGTTACCGGATCCGTCCGGAAAAATTCCCGATTCAGATCAAGCGCTTTCACGACATCATTAAAGACCGGAGGGATGATCCAGAAAACTCCACGGGAGCCCCGTTTTTTCCGACAGGTGCGAGGCAAGAGCCTTTACACCGAAGACTTCCGTGGCGTAATGGCCGCCATAAAAAAGATTGATGCCAAGTTCCTCAGCTGCCGTATAACTCCAGTGCGGCCCCTCCCCTGTTACGAAGGCATCCGCCTTTAGTCCCGCCGCCTGGGCAACTTCCCCCCCGGCTCCACCGGTCACGACCAGCACCGAACGGATCATTTCAGGGCCTCCCGGGGCTAGGTGGATAGGCTCCCCGATGCATTCGCGAAGGAGGGCTATGAATTTCTCCCGTTTCATCGGCTTGACCTTTCCCATCACCCCGATGGACTGTCCCTTGATTTCAAGTGCCGGCTTGATATCAGACAAAGCCAGGGCCTTGGCAAGCAGCACATTGTTACCAAGCGAGGGATGCAGGTCGAGGGGCAGATGGGAACTGTAGAGTGCCAGATCGCCATCCAGAGCGGCCTTAAGCTTCCGGTAAAAACTCCCCGTGATTGGCTGAGCCCCGCTCCAAAAAAGTCCGTGGTGAACAATGAGAAGGGTTCCCGGTTGCTTGGATGCTTCAAGAAGGACTGCCTCACAGGCATCAACGGCAGCAACAATACGCGTGATGCCCCCTTGATTCTCGATCTGGAGGCCGTTCAGCGCACCGGGATAGTCGGCGATTTCAGACGTGCGCAATAGGCGATCAAGCAGTGTCACTATATGATCCAGTCGTTTGGAGGGTGTTTTCATGAGGAAAGTATTTTTAACATTTCTTACAAAATAAGTTTTTCCCCGGCTCCGCCTCAGGTAGCAAGGTTAGATGTTACGTACAGGAATCGTCGGTCTCCCCAACGTGGGAAAATCCACCCTCTTCAACGCCCTCACCCGAAGCCGCAAGGCGGAGGCGGCAAACTTCCCATTCTGCACCATTGAACCGAACGTCGGCGTCGTGAATGTTCCGGACTCCCGGCTTGAGCGCCTGAGGGAGCTTGCCGGATCAGAGAAGGTCATTCCGGCTGCCATCGAGGTCGTTGATATCGCCGGACTTGTGAAGGGCGCCAGCGAGGGAGAAGGCCTTGGTAATAAATTCCTCGCCCACATCCGCGAAGTGGATGCCATCGTGCAGGTGGTCCGTTGCTTCGAGAACGAGGACATCCATCATGTGGCGGGATCGATCGACCCCGTCCGTGACATTGAGATTATCACGACCGAGCTTGTCCTTGCTGACATGGCCACCGTCCAGAAACGGATTGAGCGACAGACCAAGGCGGCCCGCACCGGTGACAAGGTTGCCAAGGCGGAAATTGAACTTGGTGAAAAGTTGCTCCCGCATCTCAACGAGGGGAAGCCTGCAACGACGGCCACACTTACCGACGATGAGAAAAAACTGATGTCCGGATTTTTTCTTTTGAGCGCAAAGCCGGTGCTCTTCGCAACCAATGTCCGCGAGGAGGATCTCGCGCCGCTTGAGCTGGGTGATTTCTCCACCAATCCACACGTGAAGGCTGTTGTTGACTACGCGGCGACCCATCACGGCACGGGCACCGTCGTCGTCAGTGCCCAGATCGAGAGCGAACTCTCAGAACTACCGCCCGAAGAGGCCAAGGAATATCTCGAGGGCTTGGGCGTCTCAGACAGCGGCGTTGGAAAACTGATCCGTGGAGCCTACGCCTTGCTTGGACTGCGAACCTATTTCACCTACGGTCCCAAGGAAACCCGTGCCTGGACAATCAGGGCTGGTGACAAGGCCCCTGCTGCAGCCGGGGTGATCCACAGTGACTTCGAACGCGGCTTCATTGCCGCCGAGACGATGTCCTTTAATGACCTCGATTCCCTTGGATCTGCGGCAAAGTGCCGTGAGGCTGGCAAGCTTCGCATTGAAGGAAAGGAATACGAGGTGAAGGATGGCGACGTGATGGAGTTCCGCTTCAACGTTTAGCCAAAGAGTGAAGCGGTCTAGGCTGTCCCCTTTAAGGTTAGAACAAACCCGAGATCTCCATCCCGTCTTCTTTAGGTCCCTGACTTCATTTTTTTCATGATTTCCGATCCCCGCGAGGCGTTTCTTGCTCCCTATGCCCAGATGGCTTCGGAAAGCATCGGGCGTCTTTGGTCGGAACCTGAACATCCCTTCAGATCCCCCTACCAACGCGACCGCGACCGCATCGTCCATGGCACCTCTTTTCGTAGACTCGACGGAAAGACCCAGGTTTTTCTAAGTGGCAAAGGGGACCACTACCGCACACGACTGACACACACCATAGAAGTTGCTTCGGTCAGTCGCACGGTAGCAAGAGCTCTTGACCTTAATGAGGATCTCGCTGAGGCAATCGCTCTTGCCCACGATTTAGGACACCCACCCTTCGGCCATGCCGGAGAGGAGACACTCAACCGCCTGATGAAAGACCAAGGTGGTTTTGATCACAACGAGCAGAGCCTCCGGGTTGTCGAGACACTTGAGGAAAGCTATCCCCAACATGTAGGTCTTAATCTCTCCCACGAGGTTCTTGAAGGATTAAAAAAACATCACCGGGAGCTCTGCAACCCAGATGGCATGCGTTATCCCTCCCCGTCTTTGGAGGCTCAGGTTGCCAATATTGCCGATGAGATCGCTTACTACAGCCATGATCTTGAGGACGGGCTCTCTTCCGGTCTTCTCTCCCAAGAGGACCTCATGGGATTGGAACTTTGGCGCGAGGCCGACGAGAAGGCACGAACGGAATCCTCCGGAACGCTTACCCATGCCGGACCCCGCACCTATCGAAAATTCGTCCTCCGATGCCTGATTAACCGGGAGGTGGAGGATCTTGTCTCCACCAGTCGATCAGCCATCGATCGTTCAGGCGTTCAAAACGTGATGGATGTTCGCAAACACTCCGGACGCCTGATCAGTTACTCGGCCGAACTGAAATCCCGGAATGCAGCGTTGCGACGTCATCTCTACGAAAGGTTCTACCGCCATCCGGAAGTCCATGATACGAATGAAAACGCTTGCCGGCAGATGGAGACCGTCTTTGCTGATCTCATGAACCATCCTGAAAAACTCGGCGAACGCACACTGAGCAGGCGCAATAGCGATGGTCTTGCGCGAGTTGTTTCCGATTATGTTGCAGGAATGACCGATTCGTTTCTACGCAGCAGATTCAAGAATCTTGAGTGACGTTTCCCGGACATGCCGAGAAACGTCCTAGCCGCACTCCTTTTCAGCTTTCAGGTTACAGCCTTCAGCTTTTATAATGTATTTTTTCCATGGCTACCGAATCTCACCATCACACGATTGACGTCCCCTACCTAGCTCGTCTTGCACGCTTGGAAGTGACCCCCGAAGAAATCGATATTTTCGGCCCGCAACTCGGACGCATTCTCGATCACGTGGAGCAGATGAACAAACTCGACATTTCTGGTATCGAACCGACGGCCCATGCAATCACGGTCTTTGACGTGATTCGCGAGGACACGGTTGCGGAGAGCCTGCCCAAAAAGACCATTCTGGAAAACGCACCGCACAACGCCAACGGGCTTTTTGTCGTTCCCAAAGTTCTGGATTAACAACCCTAATTAAAAATGTCCGCTTTCACACCTTTTCAGAGCATCGCAGCCACGCGACGACTTCTCCGTTCCAAGGAGCTCTCACCGGTCGAACTCATCGAGGCGTTGGAGCAACGTATCGCGCAACTTGATCCGAAAATAGGCGCTTATGTCGGGCGTGATCTGGAAACCGCGAGGAAGGAAGCTTCATCCGCCGACCTCACAAAACCGCTTGGCGGCATCCCGGTTGGAATCAAGGATGCCATCAGCGTTGCCGGTCAACCCCTGCGATCGGCGTCCAGAATTTTGGAGGGATATACGGCCCCTTACGATTCCACGGCCGTCGCCCGCCTACGTGCCGCCGGCGCCATTCCTTTCGGCCGGATGAACATGGATGAGTTTGCGATGGGATCTTCCACCGAAAACTCGGCCTACCACCCGACTCGTAACCCATGGGATCCCAGCCGCATTCCCGGTGGATCGAGCGGAGGATCCGCGGCAGCAGTGGCCGCTGGGACAGCACTTGCCACTCTCGGCTCCGACACGGGTGGTTCCATCAGACAACCGGCCGCGCTCTGCAGTTGTGTGGGACTGAAGCCAACTTACGGACGCGTCTCCCGCTACGGCCTCATCGCCTTCGCTTCCTCACTCGACCAGATCGGTCCCCTCACCTCCACCGTGGAGGATAGTGGAATCCTTCTCAATGCGATGGCGGGAAAGGATCCCCATGACTCGACGTCGCTGGAACTTCCCGACGAGGATTTCACCGCCGAAATCGGCCGTGACCTCAAGGGACTTCGGATCGGTATTCCGAAGGAATACTTTGTCGATGGAATGGAGCTGGGAGTTCGTGCTTCCGTGGACGCCGCAATCAAGCAACTGGTCTCCCTAGGTGCTGAACCGGTCGAGATATCCCTCCCGCACACCGATTATGCCGTGGCCGTCTATTATATCATCGCGACTGCGGAGGCGTCGGCGAATCTTGCGCGTTTCGACGGTGTCCGATACGGCAAACGCTCCCCAGAGGCAAAGGACCTCCTCTCCCTTTACGGAAAGACCCGCGCCGAGGGATTCGGTCGTGAGGTGAAGCGCCGCATTATTCTAGGCACCTATGTGCTGAGCAGCGGCTACTACGATGCCTATTACCTCCGGGCCCAGAAGGTCAGGACACTCATCCGCAGGGATTTTGACCAGGCCTTCTCGAAGGTAGATGCCATTGTCTCCCCGACCTCACCGGAGACAGCGTTCCGCTTCGGAGAAAAGACCGATGACCCTCTCAAGATGTATTTGGCGGATATTTTCACCATTGCAACAAACCTTGCGGGCATCTGCGGCATGAGCATTCCCTGTGGATTCTCCAACCGGGATGGAGTAGATCTCCCAGTGGGACTCCAACTGCTTGGCCGCCCCTTCGGGGAAAGTCGTCTCCTGAGGATCGGACACGCCTACGAACAATCGACCGATTGGCACAATCGCAGACCGCCGGTTGGTTAAATTTTCCCCCCATTCTTTGGCCCGATCGTCAAGGCGGCTAGAATTGGCAAAGTTTTTGCTCTGTGTTGTTGGATTTTTTGACTGATCCGGCAATGATCAACACTATTACTGATGGAACCAAATTATCTCACTGACGGCTTTGCCAAGATCGACCACGACCTGCACGAGTTGATGACCTGCCTCCACGAGGTTTTGGAAGAACTCGGTGAGGATGAAACAAGGAAACGACTACCCTGGATCAATGAGGATGAAGCGGGATCAGGAGGCTCCCGGGGATTGGAACAGGCCTACTCGATCGCCTTTCAGCTTCTGAACATTGTCGAGGCCAATGCCTCGGCACGCACACGACGTCTTCGTGAAATCCACGAAGGTCTGGCTTCAGAGCGTGGGCTTTGGGGAAACCAGCTTGCGAGGTTGACCACCAACGGATGGACTCCCGAAGAAATCGCAGCTTATCTGCCAAGTGTTCGTGTCGAACCGGTTTTCACGGCACATCCCACGGAAGCCAAACGAGGCGCCGTGCTTGATCAGCACCGTTCGATCCATCAACTACTGGCCGAACTCGACCGTGAGGATCTGACGCCGAGCGAGCGTCTTGAGATCCGCCGCAGGATCAAGATATGCTTGGAGCGATTGTGGCGGAGCGGGGAGATCTTCCTCGATCAACCTGACGTTGCCGACGAACGGCGGGCCGTAATGTTCTACCTGCGCGATATTCTACCCGAGTCGGTCACACGTCTCGATACACGCCTTCGTTGGGCATGGAATGAGTTGAGATTTCCACCCGAGTTGATGGGAGCCCCGGAGAGTCGGCCGCACCTCAGTTTCGGAACATGGGTGGGCGGGGATCGCGACGGCCATCCCTTCGTCACTGCAAAGGTCACGAATGAAACGCTCCAAGAGCTTCGCCTCAATGCGTTGATCGTCCTGCACCGTCAACTCGACACACTTGCAGAAGCCCTCCCCCTCTCGAGTCATTTTCAAAAGGCTTCACAGGAACTTCTGGAGAGAGTCTCAGTACTTCGTGATGAACTCGGTTCTCTCGGCCTGCAAATCGCTGCACGTCATCCCGGAGAGCCTTGGCGTCAGCTTGTGCTGATGATCCAGGGACGACTCCCCCTGCAGATTGGAGCCGGGGACAGAGCTTGGCTCAACGAGACGGGATCGCGGTATAGGCGTCCCGAAGAACTTGCCGCGGATCTGATGATCCTGCAATCGAGCCTTGAGGAAGTGGGCGGACAACGTTTGATCAGGGAGGCTGTCTGGCCCGTGCTGAGGATCCTTGATGTCTTCGGATTCCATCTTGCGGAGTTAGACATCCGCCAAAACAGCCGCACCCATGAGCTTGCCATGGCTCAACTCCTCAAGGCGGCTGGCATTGCCGATGGAGAAAACTTTCCTGATTGGAGCGAGGAGAAGCGCCTGAATTTCCTGCGCGAGGAGTTGAAATCACCGCGCCCTTTCCTGGGTGCAGACCATCATCTTGGCTTGGGTGCCGAGGCCGATACCGTCCTCAGTTGCTATGACACACTCGGTGAGCAGATAAGGGAACACGGCAAGGAGGGGATCGGAGCTCTCATTGTCAGCATGACCCGTCAATTGTCCGATCTTTTAGTCATTCCCATCCTGGCCCGTGAAGCAGGCCTCACCTATTGGAAGGATGGCATTCTCTCCTCGCCCTTACCGATTGTTCCCCTCTTTGAAACACTCGATGATTTGGAGCGCAGTCCGACATTGATCCAAGACTTCCTTGCAGAACCTGTGGCCCAGGCATCACTCATCCATCGAGAGGGACGCCCACCCGTGCAACAGGTGATGATCGGCTATAGCGACAGCAACAAGGATTGTGGAATTCTGGCCAGCCAGTGGGGCCTTCATGAGGCCCAACAGGCAATGACTCAAGTTGCTGAGAAGGCCGGTGTCAGCCTCCGCTTCTTCCACGGACGCGGTGGCACCATCAGCCGTGGAGCAGGCCCGACTCACCTCTTTCTGGATGCGCTGCCTCCGGGTGCCCTTCAGGGTGATCACCGGATGACGGAGCAGGGCGAGACCATCGCCCAAAAATATGCAAATGTCTCGACGGCTACTTATCATCTTGAACTCTTGATCGCGGGGGTTACTGGGATCTCGCTTGCAGGCAACCGTCCGGGGCGTGATACAGGCACCTGCTCACGCATTGCCGAGTATCTTGCCAAGGTTAGCCGCAAGGCCTACCGGGGCTTGATTGACGCCCCGGGATTCATCACCTTTTATGATCAGGCGACACCGATCGATGCCTTGGAATCGAGCCGCATCGGATCGCGACCCAAACGCCGATCCGGACAACGCAGTCTGGCCGATCTACGCGCCATCCCTTGGGTCTTTAGTTGGAACCAGTGCCGCTACTACTTACCCGGATGGTTTGGTGTTGGCAGCGCCCTTGAGTCTCTGGAGAAAGAACAGCCCGAACTCTTCAAGACGCTACAGTCTGAACTTAGGAACTACTCCTTCCTGTATTATGTCCTCTCTAATGTCGAAACAAACATGGCGAGTGCCGACCTGCCGATCATGAAGGATTACGCGGCCTTGGTGACCGATGTGGAAGTCCGTGACAGAATCTTCAAGATGATCTCCGAGGAATTCCAGCGCACCCAGGAACAGCTTCGCCTGGTTTTTGGAGGCAGCCTTGAGGAACGACGACCCCGCATGGGCAAAACCCTCCAACTTCGCGCCCGAGCCTTGGCACTCCTTCATGAGCAACAGATCGCAACCATCAAGGAGTGGCGAGCCGCCAAGTTGGAAAACCCCACAAAAGCAGAGTCCTTACTTCCTCGCGTTCTCCTCTCTATTAACGCAATTGCAAGCGGCTTAAGAACAACAGGTTAAAAGTCATTTTTACGACTTTATAGTTAGGATAAAGAGGCTCTAACAATGAATCTCGGAATCGTCGGTGGTGGTCCTTCGGGGCTCATAGCCGCTGAGGTGGCTAGCAGCACAAACCTCTGCATCACTCTCTTTGAAGGGAAGCCCTCTTTAGGGAGGAAATTCCTTGTAGCTGGACATGGTGGCTTGAACCTCACACATTCCGATCCTTTGGATCGGTTTTCCGGGAAGTATAAAGGTAGCTTGGAAACAGAAAAATGGACGTCACTCCTGCAGGAATTCAGCAATGTTGACACTAGAGCCTGGGCCTACGGACTTGGAATTGAAACCTTCATAGGAACAAGCGGCAGGATTTTTCCTAAGGAGTTCAAGGCCGCTCCTTTACTTCGGCGCTGGATCCAAGAAATCAAGGGTAGAGGTGTCAAGATTGCAGCGCGGCATCATTTACGGGATATTCTCCTCAAGGATAACCAGATAGAACTAGAGTTTTTAACTCCAGAGGGTTCTATCTCTCGGGCATTTGATGCTGTCATCCTTGCTTTAGGAGGAGCTTCCTGGCCAGAGACAGGCTCTGATGCACAGTGGGTTCCCCTATTACAGAAACTTGGGATTTCAATTTCTCCCCTCCAAGCAGCGAATTGCGGTTGGGAAGTAAACTGGAATCCGGACATTACTAGATTAGCGGAGGGCGAAGCGCTGAAAAATATCGCCGTTACCGCAGGAAATACCACGATTCATGGTGAGCTCATGATCACGTCTTATGGACTGGAGGGAGGAGCCATCTATCAATTGGGTCACTCATTAAGATCCATGCCTCACCCACTACTCTCCATCGATATTAAGCCCACGTTTTCGGCTGAAGAATTAGCGCGAAGATTATCATCTTATTCTGGTGATATTATCACTTCATCCAAGAAGGCATGGCGACTTGGAAATGCTCCTCACACCCTCCTTAGCAAATTGGCTCCTGCTCATGCAAAAAACGACATCCTGGCTCTGGCCTGTTTTGCAAAGGCCATACAACTCCCCCTCACCGGCCCCAGACCGATCGCCGAAGCGATCTCTTCCTCAGGTGGCGTCCGGTATTCGGAATTGAATGATGACTTGATGATCAGAAAACACCCGGGCCTCTTTGTTGCCGGCGAAATGATTGATTGGGAGGCCCCGACCGGGGGCTATCTCCTGCAAGGTTGCTTCGCAACAGGAACTCGTGCGTCAAGAGGAGCCCTCAGGTATCTGATATCGAAAACCCCTTAGGTGACTGCCTGCCCTCTTTCCGTTTAATTTATTCCCTCAATCAGCATAGAATCATCCCATGAATTCCTACCTGATCGCCTCAGTTGCTTTTCTCTGCATATTCGGAGGCGCCTTGTCCGGGCTTTTTTTTCAGCGTTTTCTTCCTGAGCACCACCTGTCAAAGGAATCCCAAGATAGCGTCAAACTCGGAGCGGGACTCATTGCCACGATGGCGGCCCTTATTCTGGGACTGCTGGTCTCCTCTTCCAAAGGAACCTACGACCGGGTCAATGGGCTGATCAATGAGGCCGCGGCCAACGCTATCAATCTCGACTCAACCCTTAAAAACTATGGCCCCGGAGCAGCATTGCTTCATCAGCAGCTCAGGGATCGAGTTATCATGGTTCGAAGTGACATCTGGCCAAATGATAGCAACAATCGGAAAAAGAGCTCCGAGGCATTCAAGAATGAGACACCCGTGACAACATTGTCCGTTTCGATTGCATCGCTCCAAGCCGATAATCCAGCATCCGTTCAACTCAGAAACCTCGCCCTGCAGACCCTCGCAGACCTGAACCGTGAACGCTGGCAGATTGCCGTGGAGTCTTCCTCGAAACTCCCGATAAAACTCGTGGTGATCCCGGTTTTCTGGATCACCTTCCTGACTTTTGTCTATGGACTCTTTGCTCCTAGGAATGGAACAGTAACCACAGTGCTTTTTTTCTGCTCGCTCAGTATCGCAGGTGCCATCTACCTCATCTGTGAGATGAGCATGCCTCTAGACGGCACAATCAAAGTTCCAAGCCAACCTTTCGATACGGCGATCGAATTGATCGGCAGGTAACGCTTTTCTACAACCTTATTACCTTAGGGTCTTATGTAGTTGAGAGAGAGTGCTGGCGGAGATGTTTGAGTAGGATGGGGTAGATTTTACGATGTCTGTGGTTCCAACGCCACTCACATTCTTTGAGATGGGTGAGGAACTTTTCCTTTCGGATGCTAGGAGTTTTAGGGGACTGTGTTTAGCGAGGCTCCAGAACGATTCGATACCATTGACGTAGTTCTTGCCTCGAGCGAACTGGTTCTCGCGGGGCTGACGGCGAAATGATTAGGAGGCCCCGACCGGGGGCTATTTACTTCAAGGATACCTTGCGACCGGCTCAAGAGCGGCCAGAGGAACAGTGGACTATCTTTTAAAAGCAAAGTACACAGGGGAAACTTTTTAGAGTTTACTGTTCAACAAGGATGGCATGGCCATCAGGATCTCGCACCATCAGCGCCTTGTGAAAAGGGCCATCTCCCTTGAGGGTAACAATCCTAGGTGAAATATAGTCAACTCCAGCTTTCCACAATGCTTCATCAACTTTCTCAATGTTGTCAGTCACCATCTCAACTTGATCATTCTGAATATCGTTACACTTCACGTTTTTAGGGATGGGGCGACCCGTTGACGGGGCACGATAATCGAGAAGTTCCATGCCAATGCCCAACCCATTTGGTGGTCTGATACCAGTGATTTGAACCTCTGCATTAAAAGTCCCATCAAGCTGCTCCTGAGTTATTCCATGATTCAGGGAATAGTAGGCCCACTTCATGCCGATGAGATTGGTATAAAAATTGAGTGAATTCTTTGTGCTGGATATACTTATAGCCGAATGATCAAGCCCTAGAAAAAGTCTTTCCGGCGGTTGCTTGTGCCACACCTCCCGCCCCTGTCCGTTAGGAAAGTATAGCAATTCGAGTGGATGACCATCCGGATCACGAAATTTAAAAGCTGCTACTGATCCCGTCGAAGGGGGCAATGTTTCCGGACCATTAAGAGAAATCGCCTCGAATTTAACCTTTTTCAAATGTGAATAGGCCTTGTCTATGTCAGGAACGACAATTGCAATGTGCTGGAACCAGAGATCTGGACTCGTCGATCCCTTGGGATATGGAAGTCCAGGTTTCGAGTATTTAACAAAGTCCACAAGGCTTGTTCCCACTCGCATTGTCATGATGGTGACCTTGGCCCCCTGAACCCCTACAAGATGAGAATACGAGGGGTCAGTAATTTCCTTCACAGCGACTTTTTCGAAACATAATCCATCATGGAAAAAAGCCTCCGTTCTGGCCAGATCGGAAACGGTCAGTGAAATACGGTCGATTTTTGTGATCTCAGCGTCAGCATGAGCGTAAAAGACACTGAAAGATATTAATAGAAATAGAAATGTGCGCATATTAATGATTTGAAGTAAAAGTAAATATAAAGGAGGCGATTATAGTTAATCGCACCCCTTTATTTTAATGAAATATTACTTTTCCTGATCCTTGTGGAATTCAATGAGTTCAAGGATATTTCCAAAGGGGTCAACCATGTAGAAACGATCACGATCCGGGATTACAACTGCTTCCAAGATCACAACATTATTAGCTTCAAGATACTTTCTGAACTCATGGATTCCAATGATTTCAACGGCAAAGTGCCTCCCTGGGAGCATAACATCTTTTTCAATGCAAGTCTCAGGATGGATGAAATGATGAGTGAATTCTACGTGCAAGAGATAATCAAGCATTTCAAACCAAACAATTTCAAATACGGAGGTTAAGGATGATGGCAGTTCAACTTCTTTTAGTCCGAGTATTCCACCATAAAAGCTCCTTATTTTTGCCTCCTCTCCAGAAGGGGCATTGATGGTGATATGGTTGAGCCGACGGATGCTTAGTTTCATAGTACTAACTAGTTTGTTGGTTGTTTTTTTGTGCTGCTGCATTGCTACCGGACTGCAAGACGATCATTACTCCCCCTGCAATCACAAGAACCATGCCGAGGATTTCCATCGTTTTGGGAACATTGCCCCACAGGATCCAGCCGATGATCCCAACGAATATAAGTGAGCTGTACTGAAGTGCACCAATTTTTGCTGCCTCACCATAATTGTAAGCTGCTGCAAGGAAAAACTGAACTAGAATAACCATCATCCCCGCAGCAATCGACCATCCAATGCAAGCTATGGGCGGAACATGAGGAAACAAAAGCAGAAAGGGAGCTTGCATGATACTTGCTAACAGGCAAAAATAAAATGTAATAATGTTCCTCGATTCGGTTTTAGTGAGCATTTTAATGTAGATGTATCCTAGACCTAGGAAAAATCCCGAACCTAGGGCAATAAAATCCCCCCCTTGTTTAAGTATATCCGATGTGGGATGAATAATCACGATCACGCCGAGAAATCCTACAAAAAGAGCAATCCAATCTCGGATTGTGACTTTGGCTTTTAAAAGAAAAATAGAGAAAATGGGAATAAAGAGAGGCGATGTATTAAAAAAGAGTGTAGCATTCACAAGAGGAATAAAGCTCATCGAGAGGGTGTAAAGGTAACTAGAAAGAACCCCACAGAATGCCCTCAGAATATGAATGGGAAAGTGAGCTGTCTGAAAAACCGATGCTCCTTGCTTTATTAAAAGCGGCGTCATCAACACAGCCGCTGAAAAATAGGCTATAAAATTGACCCATACGCTGTTGCCTCCGGCAGCTGTGGCAAGTTTTAGAAACACGCTATAGAGCGCCATGAAAAAATACGACCCCATCGCGAAAGCGATACCCTTCATGAAAGGGGAAGCGATCATCATTATAAACCCGCGGCAACCAGCACGGCTTTAGCTCCCTTAGCATTCAGTTTGATAGCCCATACGGAATTGGAAGAACAAATGAAGAGGATGTTGTTATCCTTTCCCCCAAATGTGAGGTTCGCTGTCTGCCGGGGAAGAAGCATCTTCCCGATGAGTTTTCCGCTCGGGTTGTAGACATGAACTCCATCGAGCGCTCCTACATATAAGTTTCCTTCAGCATCCAATCGCATGCCATCAGGAAATCCAGGCGAAACAGTAACGAAGATCTTGCCATTTTGAACACTCTTGCCATCAGGGGCAACGTGGTAGACATGAATATCATGAGGCCATTTTTCGTGGTAGGTATAAGATGCTTGGCTTGCCCCACTATCGATCACATACAACAACTGCTCGTCAGGAGAAAAGGCTATGCCATTAGGCATCATGAGATCTGAAATTACTACCGAGAGCTTTTTCGTAGCGGGGTCATACCGGTACACATTGCATGGCAGCTTGCTCTCTTGTGGATACTTGAGAGATCCATAGTTTGGATCCGTAAACCAAACACTACCATCGGATTTTACAACAAGATCATTGGGTGAATTCAAGGGAATGCCATTGTAATCACCTACCAACGTTTTGATGCTACCATCTTTGGAAGTAATTGAAATCCTACGACTGGCCATCTCAGCCGTAAGGAGATTTCCATTTAAATCCGATGTTTGTCCGATTGCTCGACTTGCAGGATCTCGGAAAGTCGCAACCTGACTCCAAGAGAGATTCCTGATGGCATTAAAAGGCTGAACCCCATTCCATTTGATTATATTTATTTTGTCATTCACCATGTCGGTGAAAATCAACCATCCTTCGTCGCTTTCTTTTCCAAGGGAAAAATATACTGGTCCCTCGGAAAAACCTGATCTGTTAGAAAGAAGGACAAAGCCTGGCTTGTCACCAAGAATCTTACTAAAGGCTTCATCATAAATTTCAAGTGGCAGGGAATATTTACCCTCAATGTCATATTTAGGCGGGTCCTCAATCGCAATCAAATATCCAGAAAGCATGAGTAGAGAAAGAATAAAATAAACAGATTTCATTGATTAGTTTAAGTTAGTTATCAGAATCCTGTGACCGTCTGGATCCGCAACGATAAAACTGCTGCTCCCGGATTTAATGATGTCCGACTTGATGATTTCTCGTGAGAGGACCGGAATTGAGGTCTTGACGGCTCGACGATACATTCCGTCCACATCATCCACTGCGATGATGGTTGTCGTTGCAAATAAATCACAGGCTGAAGGAGATTCCTTGGTTCGTCCATCGGGGGGATTTAGATATTGAAGAAACTCTATACCTACTCCCTTCGAATTTGGAAAACGCATTGCCGTAATTCTTACCTTGGCTCCAGAAACCCCAGAAAGACGCTCTTGTGTTTCGCCGTAATTCAAGCTCTCTCCAACAATATGCATCCCGAGAAAATCACGGTAAAAAGTAATACTTGTGTCGGTATCATGGATTGCAATGGCAGTATGGTCAATCCCTAGAAAAATATGCTCAGAGCATCCTTGCCATTTAGGGAGACCTTTACCTTTAGGAAAGTTAATTATCTCAAGGGGATGCCCCTCAGGTCCCTGAAAATAATATGCCCTGATACCTGCTGCAGATTTATTCCACTCTGGAATAGTTTGAGGAGCGGATGATATTCCCTGAACCTTGTTTTTTTTTAGAATTTCATAAGCCTGATCCATGTCGCTAACAACAATAGCAAGATGCTGGAACCAAAGGTCATTACTTCGTGAATTTTCTGGATAGCATTTTGACTTGTGAGAAATAAACTGACCTAGCCAGAAATTCTCTGCACCAAGGGATAGATTGGCTACTCGAATCTTGATACCTTTTAGATCAAACAAATCGGCATAATCATCACCCTCAAGCTCTAATAAGCTTTTTTGTTCAAAACCGAAAATACTGCTGTAAAATCTACAGCATTTATCAAGATCAGAGACAATGTGTAAAACCCCAAGGACAGTTTGTACCATATGGGACAATAAATCAATTACTTGTATTTCTAAGAGACGATTTTATTAAGGATTTCTATCCCGCAATCTCCAATAAGTGATCGCCGACGCGCAGGGCGTTGGCGATAATGGTAAGCGAAGGATTTACCGCTCCGCTGGAAACGAAGAAGGATCCATCAACGATGTAAAGGTTATCAATATCGTGCGTGCGGCAATTGAGATTCAGAACGGAAGTCTTTGGATCAGTTCCAAATTTGCATGTTCCGTTCTGGTGCCCCACCCCCTCCAGAGGAATCCGTTTTGTAAAGTAGGCATCAAGGGGGAGAATGCTATCGTCACCACCAACCTCCTTGAGGACTTCCGTCCAGCGATTCATAAGCCTTTTAAAAGAAGTGACGTTATTCTGGGTGTAACTGAGCTTAACGGTACCATTCACCCACTGCACACGATTTTCCGGATCAGGAAGATCCTCGGTGGTCAGCCACCATGGAATGGCGTGCTTAGCCATATGGTCCAGAACAACACCCGGGGTTCCCCATGGCGCATCAGAGATCATCATCTCCTTATGAAAGGAACCGATCAACTGTACATTACCCATGGGAAAATCATAACCGGGCTCCCCAAAGTAGAAATCATTGACCGAAAATGTCTTCATATACTTGGCGGTATTCAGCTTATCGAAGTGTATTGATAAGATTGCACCAGCTTGGTGAAACATGAAATTGCGTCCAACCTGATCAGAGCTGTTCGCAAGACCTGAGGGATGCTTATCGTTGGCGCTACGCAGAAGAAGAGCCGCCGAGTTGATAGCACCGCAAGAAACAATTACCCTATCACCTCTAACGCGCTCAACGGATCCCTGAGCATCCTGAAACTCTACCTCACTGACAGATCGACCATCGGGAGAAGTCAGTAACCGAAGAACATGAGCCCCCGTGATAAGGGTGACATTCTCTTGGTGGTGGATGGGACGAACGCAATTTACGTCAGCATCAGCCTTCGCATCGGCAAGACAGGGGTAACCATCGCAAGAGTCACAGCGGATACAAGCGCTGTCTTCAGGGTTTTTCTCATTGAGTTTGATGCCAACAGGAACTGGAAACGGATGATAACCGTGCTTTTTGAGACGATCGCAGACGTCTTGAATGCGAGGCTCATTACTTATGGCAGGATAGGGATAGTCATCGCTCATGGGAGGCTCGGTCGGGTCGATGCCCCGCTGGCCATGCACGTCAAAAAGACCTTCAGCACGAGTGTAATAAGGCTCGAAATCATCGTAGCTCAATGGCCATGCTGGAGAAATACCACCTTGATGCTTAAGCTCTCCAAAATCTTCCTTACGGAGACGGAAGAGAGCAGCTCCATAAACTTTGGTGTTACCACCAACCCAATAACCTGTTCCTGGATGGAGAGGCTTCCCATTCTTGTCCTGCCAAACCTCCTTGGTGTGGTAACGATTATTCAGGAAAACTTCGGTTGTATTCCAATTCTCTTTCTCTCGTGGCAAAAAAGTTCCACGTTCCAGAATCAAGATTTTTTTACCTGACTGCGCAAGACGATTAGCGATAGTTCCTCCACCGGCACCAGTTCCAATAATGATAAAATCGTAAGAAATATTCATAAGAAGATTCCTTGAGATATTTAAATAAATTACTGCTCGTGGTAGTTATGCAGCAGTCCACCATCCACAACGAAGGTGGCACCGGTGATGTAGGAGGCCTCTTCGGAGGCTAGGAAGGCGGCTAGACCGGAAACATCCTCAGGCTTGCCGAGGCGACCGAGAGGAATCTTCGACTCCAGAAGTGTGAGAAGTTGAGGATTATTCAGAAGAGCCGTGTTGATCGGGGTTGCGATAGCACCTGGGGCGATATTGTTAACCGTGATCCCGAGAGGGCCGAGTTCCACAGCGAGGTCGCGGCAGAGCATCTTAAGTGCTCCCTTGCTCGCGCAATAGGTAGAGAAGTGGGGGAATGGGAGTTCCTCATGGACGGAACTGATATTGATGATACGGCCCTGTCGATTTGTAGCTCGCAGATGATTTACGAAATCTTGGGTGATGAAGAAGGTGCCACGGAGATTAATATTGAGGACGAAGTCGAAGTCCTTCTCCGTGACATCCCAGAAATCGGCATGCTTCTCGACTCCTGCATTATTCACAAGAATGTCGATCTTTCCCATTTTTTCGACTCCCTCGGAAATGACTCGGCGATCATCTTCCGTATTGGAAAGATCTCCTTGGATCATGTGGACCTTGCGACCGAGTTTGGTGATGGCATCAGCTGTCTCCTGAGCGCTTTGACCAAGGGCACGATCATCGACGATGATGTCGGCTCCCTCTTGGGCAAGACGGATGGCAATTGCTTGGCCGATTCCTTGGGCGCTACCGGTGACGAGTGCTACTTTTCCTGCGAGATTCATGAGTTTATGGGTTGGTTTTTGGCGGAGATTCCAGAGACTAGTGCTGTTGGAGAAATACGGGCAAGACGATATGGCGTATGTTACAAAAAGGTAACATTAAACCTTAGGCAAACTACTTAGAGATTCCTTTGCGAGAATCTCTGCGACAAGCGCAGTCCATCCTGTCTGATGGGATGCTCCAAGTCCCTTGCCTGTTTCACCGTGAAAATACTCGTTGAAAAGCACGAGATCTTTCCAATGCGGATCCTTTGCATAGGCCTCCGCCCCTCCATGGCATGGCCTGTTTCCCGATTCATCAGGTAAAAAAATCGAGGCGACACGCTCCGCAAGAAGTCGAGCCCCCTCACCAAGGGTGACCCAATTGCCGGATCGTGTAGGAAACTCAACCTTGAAGCTCTCACCGTAAAAATGGTCATAGGTTTCCAATGCCTTGATGATCATGAAATTGATCGGCATCCATACGGGACCCCGCCAATTTGAATTTCCTCCGAACATTCCCGTCTTCCCCTCACCGGGTTCATAATCCACGGAATAGACATTGCCATTCACCGTGTAGGTGTAGGGATGCTGATCGTGAAACTTCGAGACTGATCGAATCCCATGGGGAGAGAGAAACTCCTCTTCGTCGAACATATAGCGGAGAATTTTTTCCAGACGCTTCCGTGGAGTTACCGTCAGAAGATGAACCGCATTCTCATCATTATTTGCCGCATTGTTGATTTCAAGAAGGGTGGCCGCCAATTGTGGGCGGTTCTTGATGAACCATTGAAGACGGTTTTTGTAGCCTAGGTTACTGTTACGCTGTTCGGGAGTCACGTAACACGTCGCAAATAACGGGATGAAACCGACAATGGATCGCACCTTGATGGGAATGCTTTGATCACCGAGTTGAAGGTGATCGTAATAAAATCCATCCTCCTCATCCCAAAGGCCTGTGCCACTAAAATCGTTCATGGCTTCGACGATACGGGCAAAGTGGGTGATGAACTTTGTTCCCATGTCGGCATAGACGGGGTTCTGCACACCTAATTCTAAGGAAATGCGGAGCATGGTGAGACAGTAAAAGGCCATCCATGAAGAGCCATCCGCCTGCTTGAGCGTCCCACCTGTAGGGAGGGGCTTGGATCGGTCAAAGACAGAGATGTTATCAAAACCGAGGAATCCCCCTTCGAAAAGGTTATCCCCATTGCTGTCTTTTCGGTTGACCCACCAGGTGAAATTAATCAGCAGTTTTTGGAAAACCTTTTCCAGAAACTCATGGTCGGGTTTCCCGGCCATCAAACCTGAGTAAAAGAGCCTGAGTGCCGCCCATGCATGAACAGGCGGATTCACATCCGAAAAGTTCCACTCGTAAGCGGGCATCTGTCCGTTCGGATGGGTATACCATTCGCGCAGCAAAAGAATCAGTTGGTCCTTGCAGTATTCAGGATCAATTCGTGAGAGGGATGCGGTGTGAAAAGCAAGATCCCAGGAGCAATAGTAGGGATACTCCCAGACATCCGGCATGGAGATGACATCACGATTAAAAATGTTCTCCCATTGCTTGTTTCGCACGGAATGTCCGGAAGGTGGAGGCGGTTCCGTGGAATCCCCATTGGTCCATTCAGTCTGAACAAGATTGTAAAACTGTTTCGACCATAGCAGTCCGGCATAAGCCTGACGGGCCACATTCTTTTGTTCGACGGTCAAGTTCGGATTGAGAGTAGCCGCATAAAACTCGTCAGCTTCCCTGATCCTAGCCGCGAAAGTATCATTGAAACTATCGTCCATCGGGAAACCCTCAGCATTACCTTTCTCCGTCAAACGCATCCTGAGAACAACGGACCCACCGGCGGGAATGGTGAGATTGTATCTGCCGGCAGCCTTGGTGCCATAACCGGCCTGATTTACAGCTTGGCTATTCCCATGAATCACCGCGTCATGAATACCATCCTTGAAGTAACGACGCTTGGAGGGACTGCCGTAGAGAAGTTGGGTATTGGTCTCGTTGTCGGTGAAGAGAAAATCGGGCAGTTTTCCGTCGGGGCCCTTATCAAAAGTCATTTCATACTCTCCCATCACGTCATGCTGAGCGGAGAGCATACCTGGACCAGCCATGGATATCTTGGGCTCAATGAGGCATTCCTCGCTGATCTGCCCCCACGCCCAAGTGTTGCGATACCAAAGGGTCGGGAGGAAAACCAAATCAGCTTGATCGGGGCCATGGTTGCTGATGGTAACCCGGATCATAATGTCCTTGATGGATCCCTTGGCATACTCGACCTGAACGTCAAAATAGCGGTTCTGATTAAAAATCCCCGTATCCACCAATTCATACTCGGGTTGAAGATGACTGCGGCGACCATTCTCAGCCACTAGATCAGCATACGGAAATTCCGACTGGGGATACTTGTAGAGAGCCTTGCAATACGAATGGGTCGGTGTTGCATCAAGGTAATAGTAGAGTTCCTTGACATCTTCTCCATGATTCCCCTGAGGTCCTGTAAGTCCAAAGAGACGCTCCTTGAGGATAGGATCCTTTCCATTCCAAAGGGTCAGTCCGAAACAAAGCCGCCCAAAGCGATCGCTCAGTCCGAGCAATCCATCATCTCCCCAACGGAAGACACGGCTCTTTGCCTGGTCAAAGGAAAAGGAGTTCCAGACATCGCCATCATCAGAGTAATCCTCACGAACAGTTCCCCATTGACGTTCTGAAAGATAGGTCCCCCAGAGTTTCCAAAAGCGCTCCCTGCGGGAATCTTCACCGAGACGTATCTCCTCGAAAGTTGGCTCTGTGGCAGGAATATTATTCATGATTGAATGGGGCCCTTGATTTGGAAAAAGGGATTTTTAATGGACGAATCCTTTCAGTCTTTTCCTTAAACGGTCAAGGGCGGACTGTGTGACCACCTGTTTGAAGGTGAGGCGGTCCGTGGGTATTAACTCCTTCCAAGAGAACGTCACTTTACCAGCTTCAGCAAGCGCAAGCCAGACGGTGCCGACAGGCTTATCTGGCGTCCCTCCACCGGGTCCGGCAATACCCGTCGTGGCAAGGGCATAGGCTGCCCCGCTTTTATGCAATGCTCCCTCCGCCATGGCACATACAACTGCCTCACTGACAGCGCCGTGAGACTGGATCAACTCGGCAGGAACTCCAAGAAGCTCAGTCTTGGAGGTGTTGCTGTAGGTCACGAATCCCTCCTTAAAAACCGCCGATGCACCTGGCACATTCGTGATCCTGTTTGCAAGATGACCTCCCGTACAGGACTCCGCAGTGGCGAGCGTCATTCTTTTTTCTTCCAGAAGATTCACGATGATTTCTTCCATCGATTTTTCTTCATTGGAGACAAGGTGGTCTCCGACTGATTGAATCACTTTGGGTTCGACCTCATCAAGCACCTTTCCAGATCCGATCAGCCGGAAATCAACTTCATTGGGGCGCGCACAATAACCGACCTCCAGATCACCACGCTTGGAGAGCTCCAATCCAATCACAGACTCTAGCAAGGATTCTCCCATGCCGACGATCTTGTAGGTTCTGCACTCACGTTCCATCGGATCGCAACCAACCTCTCTCAGTAAGATATCTTTCAGCAAGGGGATCACACTGGACTGAACCATCGGCTGCAATTCGCGAGGAGGTCCCGGCAATAGAAAGATGTGCGGCGACGACCAGGAGATTCCTTCAACGGCGGGAAGGTAAAGCCCGGGAGCGGTTCCATGCTCATTGGGTAAGACAAGCGCTCCCTCGGGAACCATCGACTGCCTCTCCATACGTGGTTGGAAGGCGAATCCTCTTGCCCGACAACGCTCCTTGATGCGTTCCAAAGTGATCTCGTGGCGGCAAAGTTTCAGACCTAAGAACTCGGCCACCAAGTCCCTAGTCATATCATCTGTGGTTGGACCGAGCCCACCAGTCACAATGAGGAGATCGGCACGGGGAAACGCCTCCATGAGGAGATCCCTAATTCCAGATCCATCGGGGACAGTAGTCTGCCTGTTAAAGCGAAATCCCAAAGGGAAGAGCTCCTTCCCTAACCATTGGAGATGGGAGTCACGGACGGTGCCGAGTAACAACTCGCTGCCTGTGTTGATCAGTTCGACTCGCAGACTATTCATACTATAACACTTCACTCTTTAATACTAGCCTTCCAAAACCCACTGGAACCATCTCTTGAAACTTGAATAAAACTGATTGGAGAAAATACATCAAGTTTTAGGGTAAAAGAGTTCCATAAAATAAAAAAGGACCCGGTGAATAACCGGGCCCTTTTTTAATAGCTTTATGAATTGGATAACTTACAGTCCGACGGTATCGGTAACGGGGGTACCTACACCATTGAGATAACCGAGCTTGTTCACACCATTATATCCTGCAATTGGGAAGTCCGTGGTATTCCAAGCGCTAGGTGCCAAGAGTGACAGCCCATTGTTGTAAGCAGCATTGTGAATTCCATTGAAGGCACCTGTTATAGCCGTACTAAATGTCGAAGATGAGATGTTTTTCACACCGGCCGCAGTAAATGCACCTGCAATTGTCCCTCCATTATTGCTAAAGAAGGCATTCTGACTAATAGGTGTCGTAGATGTGTTGTAGCAGGTGGCCAGATAGTCTGCGTAGAAGCCTTGGGCAACACCTCCAATAAGGGCAGACACATTCGACGTGCTACTAGCACCAACTGCCTTAACCATGCCATTGACCAGACCATTGAGGATAGAGGTCAATCCTCCAGTAGCTTGTCCACCCCATACTGCATTTGTCGTTCCCGCTGTCTGAGTAATCAGACCGAATGCATCAGCACCAAGGGCACCATAAGCATAGTGAGTCTCACCGGAAATGACTTTGGTTGATGTTGCCTGAAAAGCAAGGGCCGCCTTGGTGAGTG
>SERZ01000316.1_pt1 | contig 33523 bp, 29 predicted proteins | sample 3171461 | NCBI WGS metagenome assembly SERZ01 (sample SAMN06051861, study PRJNA518727) | freshwater metagenome | biome: subpolar coniferous forest; feature: holomictic lake; material: water; isolation source: holomictic Lake 227, 6 m depth | place: Canada: near Kenora, Ontario | collected... | reverse complement strand
TGGCGAACATGAAGGAACTGGCTGATATCGTCACCAAGTCCAACACCGAGGCCGGCAACGTCATCAGCAAGCGGGTCACCGAAGGGCTCGACGAGATCAAGGCCGCCGTGGTCAAGGTCGCGAAGAAGTAAGTCCTCTGGCCCCTGTATGCTTGCCCCCATGTGATCGGGACACCATTGATGGAGCGGTCACGGGGGCGATCATGCTGACCGCGAGGTTCCGCACATCACGTACCATTGATTTTTCATCAGTTTAAGGTGCCTAATAATAACGAGGCTTATCAATGCGCATTCCGTGGTCTGAAGAAATGATGATCGGGCACCTGCTGCTTGACAGTGATCACGAGCACATTGTCGCCTTGGTAAACGAACTCAACGACACAGTAAGCAATTGCGCAAATCGCGGCTTATTAGTTAATAAATATTGTCAGATCATTGATTGTCTTGGGGAACATTTTACACGTGAAGAGCATATTATGATTTCGTCAAAGTATCCAGAAGCTGATTGCCATCGGAAGGCTCATTGGTATCTTTTTGATCAACTAACAAAGATGACATATTTGCTTGAGAGCAACGCGCCAATGGCAGAAAAAAATATCATTACATTCCTAAATGAGTGGTTTTTTCAGCATGTTATGATATCAGATAAAAAACTTGCCGCCCATTTGTTGGGACAGCAGTAAGGTGCTTCAGGCATCCAGGAGGATCAACCAGGGCGATCGACATCATGAGCTACCCGAACAGCAGAAAACTCGTATGGGGGATGGCTGGAAAAGTCATGTCCACCAACCGAACTCTCAGAGAACCTCATCCGGAGATACAGAATGTTAATAGAATGGGATGTCTCGCTTTCAGTTGGCAGTGAAAAGATAGACCCCGATCATAAATGCCTCATTGGCATTATCAATAAACTTGGTGATGCCGCTCGCGAAGATCATGGCAATGATGTGATTTCTGAAATCCTGTCTGAATTATCAGATTACATTGGATATCATTTTGGACATGAGGAGCAGATTATGCGGCGACACCACTACCCTGGGTCTGATGAGCATGTCCAAGAACATGCCGATCTGATCAAGGGGCTTGATGCACTCGTTTATGAGTTTGAGGTGACACCAAATGCAGTAACAGCTGACACCCTTGAATTTTTGAAGCACTGGCTGATTGATCATGTGAAGGAGTGCGATATGAAACTCGGGCGTTTCATACAAGGGCAAGGCATGGGTTTATGACGCCTTTCAGCGCCCAGGAGGGGCAACCAGGGCGATCGACATCATGGACTTCCCGCGTTCAAGGTTTGTGAAGGGGCCGAATGGCTGGGCAGGTCACACTGCCACGGTTACAGGGTTTTTTCAGGGAGAAGACCTGGGCACCATAGGTTCGTCAGGTGTATCATTCGTTGCACGAACACACTGGGAGGTCATTATGCTGATTGGCCGGATTTGCCGTATCGCGGCACCGACGCTGGCAGCGATGACGCTCGTACTGGCTCAATCCGGTTATGCCCAGTACGAACCACCTCACACTGGCCCCCAGTCTGGAAAGCGCCCTCCACCACAAGCGTTCGAGGACTGTCGGGGAAAAACGGATGGAGATGTCGTTCAGCATTCGACTCCGGAGGGAATGGTATCAGCAACCTGCGTGAACTCGCCAGACGGTCTGGTTGCCCGTCCCGACCGACCATCGAACGGCCGTTTAGATCGGATGCAGGGTAAAACTTCAGGTGCTGATGATCGCAGATCGTCTCCATCAACGTCGTCAAATGATCAACGGCAACAATCAAATAGGAAGGCACCGCAAGGTGGCGGGCATGGATATAGCCTTGAACAGGCAGTATCTGATAACGCACAGCTTCATACGATTGCATTTAATGGGCTTGCTTTTATAACCGGTAGCTTTGGCGCCTCAACCTTTATACCCCCTGGAAAAGTAAGTGATTTCTTTGGATTTCAATACATGCGGGATATCGATGCCGCAGGGAAAGGGCACAATCCACAGTTCCTCGACCGCGTGGCTGGTAATGTCCTCAGCATATTGGATGCCGGCCAGCTTGAGCTATTCCGCAACGAAGCAGCGGCCGAAGCTACGCAATTGAAGGAACTTGCATTCAAGCGGCTTCCATTAATCTCCGCGTTCCATGCTCAGCTTGATGGGAAGATACCGACGGGTAGTTCTGGGCTGAATCTTGAAGCGGTCAAACGCTACGCAGGAGACATGTTCACGGCAGACGCTACGCTTGCTTACCAAAGGGCCACGATATTTGGCCGAATAGCCTCTTCGCTTACTGGCAGTCAAAAGTCTGCACTGGCTCGAATGCACTTTGGAGATTTCAATAGCTGGCCGGCCGTTGACATGGAACGATACAAGCTTCCACGCGGGACTGACCATCTCGTGAATGTCGCCTACATGACGCTCGGCAGTGAATTCTTCAGTTGGTATGCGGGATCGCTTGAAGCTGACACCTATTTCTGCCCAGAGCGTCATGGGACATACTTCGGAGGTTTTTTCCTCAAAGATATGCCTGCTATGGGCAAGCGGGACTATGATATCAGCACGGCATTGACAGGCGACCTGGGAGAACAGTTTCTTCAACAACTGAACCAGGAACAACGCCGCCTGATGACCGATATCATTGACCGTCAGCGCAAGCCGTTGGCTGGGATTGTCGAGGTTCGGCGTGCGATTTCAACGGAACTGCGGCGGTTCATGAACGGTGGGACTGCAGACCTGAACAAGGTCCTGGCCCTTGGCCGTCAGTACGGTGAACTGGATGGCGAACTTGCTTACATTTATGCCACCACGTTCGCCAGGATCGCAGCCACATTGTCTCCGGAGCAACGGGCGACGCTTAAACGCCTGAGGAACGGCGAAAGGTATGTGGCGGCACCTGCCTACCTGTATTCCGATCCCATCAGCCAAGCTCCCTCAGTCACTGTGGCAACGACACTGTTTTTCTCACCAATATGAACACTCATCGATCCGCCTTCCCTTCGAATCGCTCGTCAACGTCTTCAACCGTTTCCACACCCTCTCGAACGATCCTAGGCTCCAGACTCAATCACACCCAGTACGCCACGATGGTTGCGATGGTTATGGATGACAGATAGTTTCTGGAGAGCTTGTCGTAGCGGGTTGCGACCCGGCGAAAATCCTTGAGCCGACAGAACACGGCCTCGGCCATCCACCTGAATTTATAGCGTCTTTTATCGAAGCGCACCTTCCGCTTGCGTGATTTCCGGCCAGGGATGACGGGCTTGGCTCCCTTGTCGCGAATGGATTTTCGCAACTTATCGGAGTCATAACCTTTGTCGGCCAGAACGTAGCGGTAGCCTTCGACCTCTGCCAGAAGAGCCTCGGCCATCGTGATGTCCGATACGTTCCCAGCCGTTACTTTGAGGACGATCGGGCGACCGAGTGTGTCGCTGAGGGCGTGGATTTTTGTTGTCTGCCCGCCTCTTGAAAGCCCGATGGCCTGATTTTTTGCCCCCCTTTTCCGCCATGCGCGCAACGGTGCGCTTTCACGTAGCTGCCGTCCATCGCCACGGCGGCGGTGATCCATTGGCCGGCCGCCAGTGCGGCAAGTATCTTTCGCCAATAATCCTTGCGCGACCAACGGTTGAAGCGATTGTAGACCGTCGTCGGCGGCCCGTATTCAGGTGGACAGTCTCTCCAACGACAACCGCTCTTGAGAACGTGAATGATGCCGCTGATAATCCGCTGGTCGTCCACCCTACGGGCGCCCGGTTGGTTCTTCGGAAGGTGCGGCTCAATCGCAACCCACGCATCATCTCCCAGCCAGAATATCTCTCGCATCGCTCCCTCCAAGGCGTCGTTAACGACTTGGAACCATAAAATCGCCAACGAATCAACATGATGATTGGGTTCAGACCCTAAAACCCAAAAATTCTCTGATTCCGTATCAGAAGGTATACTCAAGAATCAGAACAAACCCAGAAGGTCACAGATCAGTCACACGGCATTTTCAGGTACGCTAATCTACTGTAATATATATTTGTTTTGGAGCTTCATCCTTACTACGGATCAAGAGCTTCGGTTCGATACTCACGTTCGGTCACCGACTTCCTCGTGAGCCTTTTCTGCGATTCGTTTGAGTGGTATGAACAGATCATAGGCATCCGCGTTATCATCGATCCTGAAGAACGGTCGCAAAAAGGTAATGACCATGAGCAGGCACCGTGAAGTGATAAAAGTCAGCAACTGGGGGTTATTTTTAGCACAACTTCCATTAGCGGTTTTTACACCCTTTTTACATACGCTATAACACATTGATATCATTGAGAAATATGTGACGAATGGCTATCGTCTATTGCCGGGACGCCCCCGGTCACCCCTGGCACCAGCCCTACCACGATCTGGAATACGGCTTTCCGGTCGCCTCCGACAGCGCCCTGTTCGAGCGTCTCGCCCTTGAGATCAATCAAGCCGGACTGTCCTGGCTGACCGTGCTGAAAAAGCGCGCGGCCTTCCGCGCCGCTTTCGAAGGCTTCGCGATCGAGCGGGTCGCCGGCTATGGCGAGGCCGAGCGCGCGCGCCTGCTCGCCGATGCGGGCATCATCCGCAACCGGCGCAAAATCGACGCCGTGATCGGGAATGCCCGCCGGCTGATGGCGCTCCAGGCCGAATCGGGCTCGTTCGCGGCCTGGATCGCCCGCCACCATCCCCGCTCCCGGACCGAATGGCTGGCGCTCTTTCGCCGCCGCTTCACCTTTATCGGCAGCGAGGTGCTGGGCGAGTTCCTGATGAGCATCGGCTACCTGCCGGGCGCCCATCAGCCCGACTGCCCGGTGTTCACCCGACTCGAGGCGCTTGAGCCGCCCTGGCTGGCGGCCACCCGGGCCGGATTCACCGGTTATGACGGCTACTGATCCGGCCTTGATTTTGCGCTCTGCCGTCATCCGGGGCAAACCCTGGCCGGAGCGCATAAAAAAACGGCAAGCCTATACTTTAGGCTTGCCAGCGATACTTATGGCTACCACCATTCGGTGTATAAGGATCGTCCGGCACAAGAGCCGGCGACCCTCGGGGCCACAATGGCGTGGCCTTCCTCCCTGAACTCGGACCGCGCGGCGAGTCTGTGCGGTCGCCCTTTTTTATGGGCCGGTCCCGCGCACCGCCGACACCATCAGTTTGTACCGTCAGCGGCGGCCGCCGTCACCAAAAATCTTTGTTTCGCAATGCGGTAGTTTAGTTCGGCGCAACATTCGGCCCGGCCGGGCCCGAACTCATGCCCGGCCCACCAGTCGCGTAGCGCCGCCAGCAGCCGTCCGACCTCGGGACCCGGCGCCACCCCCGCGGCCAGGACATCGAGACCGCCGAGGGGAAAGCGCGCGCGCCGCCAGCCGGCAAGCACCGCCTGCACCGAATGAAGGCAATCGGGCCACGACTCGGAAGTCGCCGCGCTCAGCAAGGCCGAATCGAGAAACAGCGCCTCATCGCCAAGCGCCGCCAGTTGCCGGCACAGCTGGCCCGGCGCCGCCGCTGGATCAACCGCCGCCGCGGACGCGGCCAGCGCCAGCAGCCGCCGGCGCTCGGCCCCCGACAGCCGCAGCCGTCCGGCCACCGCCGGCAGCGCCGCGGCCGGGCCATCGAGCAGGGCAGCCAGCCGGGGCAGCGCCCGCTCCGCCCCCCCGAGCCCAAGCCCGGAGTCCAGCGCCACCAGCCGGGCGAGCCGCTCGCCCTGCGTCGCGCCGGGCAGGAGATGGGGCACGATGCCGAGCCCGGCCAACAGGGCCCAAACCTCGGCCGGGCGCGGCCCGGTAAGCAGACGGAAGAGTTCGGTCCGCACCCGCTCGCCCGAGAGCCCGGGCAAGAGCGGCGCCAACGCCCGGCAGGCGGCCAGCGCCCCGGCGTCCGCCGCCTCACCGCCATAGCGGGCGAAGAAGCGGAAATAGCGCAGCAGGCGCAGCACATCCTCGCGGATGCGATCCTCGGCGCAGCCGATGAAGCGCAGCCGCCGGGCCGCGAGGTCTTCGAGGCCGCCGAAGGGGTCGAAGAGATCGCCGTCGAGAGTGCAGGAGAGGGCGTTGATGGTGAAATCCCGACGGGAGGCGTCGGCCTGCCAGTCATCGGTGAAGGCGACCTCGGCGTGACGACCGTCGCAGACCAGATCGCGGCGCAGGGTGGTGATCTCGAAAGGCCGGCCGCCGCTGAGCGCCGTGACAGTGCCGTGGGCGATGCCGGTAGGAATCACCCGCACGCCGGCCGCGGCCAGCCGCCGGGTCACCTCATCGGGCGGATGGGGCGTCGCGATGTCGAGGTCGGAAACCGGCAGCCCGAGCAGGGCGTCGCGGACGCAGCCGCCGATGAAGCGGGCCTCGCCAAGGGCGGTCATGACGCGCCGGCTCTCGGGCCGGATCATCCAGGGCTGAAGCGGCAGGACGGGCATGGCGAAACAGGGGGCCAGTGGGACCCCCCGTTTCTATCACAAACCGGCCAGGGCCTGACCCAGATCCTCGATCAGATCCTCGGCATCCTCCAACCCGACCGAAAGCCGGATGGTGCCGGGGAAGATGCCGACCCGCGCCCGCTCCTCCTCGGTCAGCCGCTGATGAGTGCTGGTGCCGGGGTGGGTGATCAGGCTCTTGGCATCGCCGAGATTGTTCGAGATCAGGATCAGCTCCAGCGCGTTCATGACCTTGAACGCCTCGGCCTTGCCGCCATCGACGTCGAAGGCGACAAGGGTGCCGCCGGCCGACATCTGGGCCCGGGCCAGGGCGTATTGCGGGTGGCTCTCCAGCCCGGGATAGAGCGTCCGCGTCACCCGGCCGTGGCCGGCGAGATAGCGGGCGACCCGGTCGGCATTGGCGCACCCGGCCCTGACCCGCAGCTCCAGCGTCTCCAGACCCTTCAGCAGCACCCAGGCATTGAACGGGCTGAGCGCCGGCCCGGTGTGGCGGAGAAACGGGTGGACGATCTCGGCGAAGGCGTCGGAGCAGAGGATGATGCCGCCCAGGCATCGCCCCTGGCCGTCGATGTGCTTGGTCGCGGAATAGACCACGACGTCGGCGCCGAGGCTGAGCGGTTTTTGAAGCACCGGCGTCGCGAAGACATTGTCGACGACCACGATCGCTCCGGCATCGTGGGCGAGCGCACACACCGCTCTGAGGTCGATCACCTCCAGCGTCGGGTTGGAGGGCGTCTCCAGGAAGACCAGCCGGGTCGGCTTCGAGAGCGCATCCCGCCACTGCCCGGGGTCGGCGCCATCGATGATCACGGTCTCGATGCCGTATTTGGGCGCCAGATCCTTGACGATATAGAGGCAGGAGCCAAAAAGCGCCCGCGGCGCCACCAGCCGGTCGCCGGCCTTCAGCCCTGAAATCACCGCAGCAAACACCGCCGCCATGCCGCTGGCGGTCGCGAAGGCGTTCTCGGCGCCCTCGTAGAGCGCCATGCGCTGCTCGAACATCGCCACGGTGGGATTGCGAAAGCGCGAATAGACGTAGCGCTGGGCGTCGGTGGCGAAGGCCGCCTCGGCATCCTCGGCGCGGTCATAGAGATAGCCAGAGGTCTGAAAGATCGCCTCGCTGGTCTCGTCGAAGCCCGAGCGCAGGCTGGCGCCGTGGACAAGCTGGGACTGCGGACGCAACGGCCGCGTCCGGCGGCGGACATGCTTTTCGTCGATTTTGGTGAACATGGCGACAGCCCCCCCCCCTTTTCTGCCGGATGGAGACCACCCGGACTCCCCGACCGTTCGAGAGGGAGCGCCGCGGGGCGACCCGGACCTCTTTAGCGGATTATTTACAAGGCGTGGCCCGCAAGCCGGTCGCTCAAATCACCACGCGAATTTGTTTTTAACGGCCGGAGGACACAAGCGTCAAGGAGTTTCGCCGACGCCGGCTCCGAGCGCCCGGTCGACTGGTTGCGCCTTGACGGCCGGGATTTTGACGTCTTCCCGTCACGCCGCCGCCCCGGCCAGCAAGGCGTTGATCGGGGCGAGCAGGCCGTCGCCGAGCATCGGCTTTTCGATCACGAGATCCGCGCCGGCGGCGCGGGCGCGGATGCCGGGGTCCTGGGCGCCGGTGCTGAGGGCCCCGCCGGTCAGGGCCAGCACCGGGGTCGCCGGGTGCCGGCGCTTGGCCTCGGCGATGACGCCGAAGCCGTCGATGCCGGGCATCCAGAGATCGGTGACGATCAGGTCGAAGCGGCCGGCGCTCAGCTTGGCGACGGCATCGGTGCCGTCGACCGCCTCGGTGATGGTGTGGCCGACATTGTTCAGCAGCATGCGATATGCCATGCGCACCGCGGAATTGTCTTCAGCCACCAGAATATCAGCCATTACACACTCTCTGTCAGGAGTAAGACTCGGTCACGGCGAGGGCGGCAAAAGCGTCGACAGCCGCCGGATGCCTTCGTCGATGGTCCCGGGACCGACCATCGAAAAGCTGAGCCGGCAGGTATTGGCACCGCTGCGATCGGCATGAAACGCGGCACCGGGGACAAAGGCGACGTTGACCTCGCGGATGGCCCGTTCAAGCAACGTGGTGCCATCGATGCCCTCGGGCAACTCCAGCCAGACGAAAAGACCGCCCGCGGGCCGGGTCCAGCGGGTGCCGGGCGGAAACCAGCGCTCAAGCGCGGCCAGCATGGCGTCGCGCCGCACCCGGTAGGCGGCACGGAGGCGCGCGGTCAGCTCGGGCCAGATCTCCCGTACCACTTCGGTGAGCACGATCTGGTTGATGGTCGAGGAATGGAGATCGGCGGCCTGCTTCATCAGCACCAGTTTGTGGATCACCTCCTCGGGGCCGGTCAGCCAGCCGACCCGGAGCGCCGGGGCCACCGTCTTCGAGAAGGTGCCGGCATAAAGGACATGGCCGGGCCGAAAGCCGGCGCCCGGCCCGGCATGCTCGGCGTCGAGGGTCAGGAGCGAGGGCAAGGCTTCGCCATCGTAGCGCAACTCGGTGTAAGCGGCGTCCTCGATCACCGGCACGCCATAACGGGCGGCGAGGTCGATCACGGCCCGGCGGCGGGCGAGCGAGGTCGTGATGCCGTTGGGATTCTGGAAGTCGGGTACGAGATAGAAGAATTTCGGACCCTGGCGGAACGCGTCCTCAAGGGCGTCCGGCAGCACGCCCTCGTCATCCACCGGCACCGAGAGATAGCGCGGCTCGTAGGGCGCGAACGCCTGGAGCGCGCCAAGATAGGTCGGGCGGGTCACCGCCACCAGATCGCCGGCCCCGATCAGAAGCTTGCCGATGAACTCCAGCCCCTGCTGAGAGCCGCTGGTGATCATGACAGTGTCGGGGCTGACGCCGAGCCCGCGTTTGGCGCCGCGGTTCTGCATCTCGCAGATGAATTCGCGCAGCGGCAGCCAGCCCTCGCTGACCGAGTATTGCAGCGCCACCGAGCGCAGTGCGTTGCTCTCCATCACCCGCTGATAGGCGGCGGCGATCTCGGCATGGGGAAACAGCGCGGGATCGGGAATGCCGCCGGCAAAGGAGATGATCTCGGGACGCTCGATCACCTTGAGCAACTCCCGGATTTCCGACGCCTTCATGCCGGCCAGTCGTCCGGCCAGCCGCTCCGCCCACACCACCGCCATCGCTCCGCCTCCACCGCCCCTGGCCGCCGCCGTTGCCGGCCCGGTCACAGAATGCGTCAGCCCGCGCGGCAGAGCAATCATCCCTGCGCCGCAATTGCCGCGCTTTCGATAAGAATCCCTGCCCCGCATCCGAAGCGGTTGACAGTCGGCGGTTCTCTTTTGGTAAGGTGCGCCTTTTCCAGCGGCCCCCGGTCCCGGCGGGCCTTTCTCGGGGAGCTGTCTCGTGATTTCCGCGGTGATGCCGACCTACGCCCGCGCGGACGTCGTGTTCGAGCGGGGCGAGGGTGCCTATCTTTTTGATGCCACCGGCCGGCGCTATCTCGACTTCGCCAGCGGCGTCGCCGTGACCGCCCTCGGTCACGCCCACCCGCGGCTGGTCAAGGCTTTGACCGAGCAGGCGGCCAAGGTCTGGCACACCTCGAACCTGTTCCGGGTCGCCGGGCAGGAGAACGTCGCGGCGCGGCTGATTGCCGCCAGCTTCGCCGACACCGCCTTCTTCTGCAACTCGGGCGCCGAGGCCTGGGAGTGCGGCCTGAAGGTGATCCGCAAATACTTCCATGAGAGCGACCAGCCCGAGCGCTACCGGGTGATCACCTGTGCCGGCGGCTTTCACGGCCGCACCCTGGCCTCGATCTCGGCGGCCAAGCAGGAAAAGCTGGTCACCGGCTTCGGGCCGCTGCTCGACGGCTTCGATCAGGTCTCGTTCGGCAATCTCAACGAGATGCGGTCCGCAATCACCGAAGAGACCGCCGCGATCTGCGTCGAGCCGGTCCAGGGCGAGGGCGGCATCCGCACCCCGACCCTGGACTATCTGCGTGGCCTGCGCCAGATCTGCGACGAGTTCGGCCTCCTGCTCTATTTCGACGAGGTGCAGAGCGGCATCGGCCGGACCGGCAAGCTATTCGCCCACGAGTGGGCCGGCATCACCCCCGACGTGATGTGTCTGGCCAAGGGCCTGGGCGGCGGGTTTCCCGTCGGCGCCTGCCTTGCCACCGAGGCGGCGGCGCGCGGCATGGTCCCCGGCAGCCACGGCTCGACCTTCGGCGGCAATCCCCTGGCCATGGCCGTGGCCGGCGCGGTGCTCGATGTCGTGCTGGAGCCGGGCTTTCTTGAAACCGTCCGGGAGACCGGCGCCCTCTTCGGCCGCGAACTGGCGGCGCTGGCGCTGCGCCACCCCGCGGTGTTCGAGGACGAGGCGCGCGGGCTCGGCCTGATGCGCGGCCTCAAATGCGGTCCGGCCAACACCAGGGTCGTTGCGGCCCTGCGGCAGCAGGGCCTGCTGACCGTGGGCGCCAGCGACAATGTCGTGCGCCTGCTGCCGCCCCTGATCGTCAGCCCCGGCGAGATCGCCGAGGCCATCGCCATTCTGGATCGCACCGCCGCCGCGCTGGCAAAGGAAGAGACGGCATCATGACCGGATCCGTTCGTCATTTCCTCGATCTCGACCAGCTCGACGCCGCGACGCTGCGGCTGATTCTCGATCGCGGCCTCGCCATGAAGCGCGACCGCGCCCGGTCCGGCAGGCCGCTGGCGGGCAAGACCCTGGCGCTGATCTTCGAAAAACCCTCGACCCGCACCCGGGTCTCGTTCGAAGTCGGCATGCGCCAGCTGGGCGGCGAGGTGGTGCTGCTCGATTCCCAAGGCAGCCAGCTTGGCCGCGGCGAAACCGTCGGCGACACCGCGCGGGTGCTGTCGCGCTACGTCGACGCGATCATGATCCGCACCGACAGCGTCTCCAAGCTCACCGAGCTGGCCGAGCAGGGCTCGGTGCCGGTGATCAACGGCCTCACCGACCGCTCGCATCCCTGCCAGATCATGGCCGACATCATGACCTTCGAGGAGCATCGCGGCCCGATCCGGGGCCGGGTGGTCGCCTGGAGCGGCGACGGCAACAACGTCGCCAATAGCTGGATTCACGCCGCCGCCCGCTTTGGCTTCGAGCTGCGCCTCGCCTGCCCGCACTCGCTGAAACCGCCCGAGACCCTGGTCGCCTGGGCCAACGCCAATGGCGGCCGGGTCAGCTTCGCCGCCAGCCCGGCCGGCGCGGTCGCCGGGGCCGACTGCGTGGTCACCGACACCTGGGTTTCGATGAACCACCAGGACCGCAGCGAGCGCATCAATCTGCTGCTGCCCTACCGGGTCGACGAGGCGCTGATGGCATTGGCCCGGCCCGACGCGCTGTTCATGCACTGCCTGCCCGCCCACCGGGGTGAGGAAGTGACCGACGCCGTGCTCGACGGTCCGCGCTCGGTGGTCTGGGACGAGGCGGAAAACCGCCTGCACATCCAGAAGGCAATTCTGACCTGGTGCCTGATTGACTGACCGCGTCCTGCCGTTTCAGACCGAACGAACGCCGCTGCGCGGCCGGCTGGTCCGGCTGGGACCGCTGCTCGGCGGCATGCTGGGCCGCCATGACTATCCCGAGCCGGTGGCCCGGCTGCTCGGCGAAACCGCGCTGCTGGCGGCGGCGCTGGGCTCGATCCTCAAATATGACGGCGTCTTCACCCTCCAGATCAAGGGCGACGGCCCGGTCGGGCTGATGGTGGTCGATATCGTCGGCACCCTCGCCGCCACCCCGCGTGTCGTTCGGGGCTATGCCCGTTTCGATCACGACGCCGTTGCGAAGATGGCGGCTGATCCGCACCTGCTCTCGATGTCACTGGTGGGCAGGGGCTGGCTGGCCTTTACCGTTGATCAGGGGCCGGACACCGAACGCTATCAGGGCATCGTCGCCCTCCGCGGCCGCACCCTGGCCGAATGCGTCCAGCATTATTTCCTGCAGTCGGAGCAGCTGGCCACCGGCCTCCGGGTGGCGATCGGTCATGAAAACGGCGTTTGGAATGGAACGGCGCTGCTATTGCAACGGCTTCCGGGAGACGGCCCCTCCGCCGGCGCCGACCCCGGCAGCAGCGAAGAGGACGATTGGCGCCGGGCCATGGTCCTGATGGCCACCCTGACCGCACCCGAGCTGCTCGACCAGGACCTGGGCGACCAGCCGTTGCTGTGGCGGCTGTTCCATGAGGACGGCATTCGGGTGTTTGAGGAAAATCACCTTATCGAGGGCTGCCGGTGCTCGCGCGATAAGGTGATTTCGGTGCTGCGTTCGCTGGACCGGGCCGAGCTGGACGGGCTGCGCGAGAATGGCATCGTCACCGTGACCTGCGAATTCTGCACGAGCGCTTACCGCTTCGATGACCGAGAGTTAGCGGCGCTCTCCGCCCCCTGACCCTGGAGCCCCAAGCGATGACCGCCGCCGCTGATTTCGACCTCATCACCATCGGCGCCGGTTCCGGCGGCGTCGCGGCCAGCCGGCGCGCCGCCAGTCATGGCGCCCGGGTCGCGATCTTCGAGGACAGCCGGGTCGGCGGCACCTGCGTCATCCGCGGTTGCGTGCCGAAAAAGCTGCTGATGTACGGCGCCCAATTCCGCGACGCCTTCGAGGATGCGCGGGGCTTCGGCTGGTCGGCCGACCCGGCCCCCGCCTTCGACTGGCCGACCCTGCTGGCGCGCAAAGACGCCGAGATCGACCGCCTCAATGCGATCTACCTCACCATGCTCGGCACCGCCGGCGTCACTCTGGTTGCGGAGCGGGCGCGGCTGGTCGACGGCCACACCGTCGCGGCCGGCGGCCGGACCTATACCGCAAAGACGATCCTGATCGCCACCGGCGGCCGGCCCAGCCCCCTGCCGATTCCCGGCATCGGGCTGGCCATGAGTTCGGACGACCTCCTGCAGATGCCCGAGTTGCCCAAACGGCTGCTGGTGATCGGCGGCGGCTACATTGCGGTCGAGTTCGCCAGCATCTGCCGCGGTCTCGGTGCCGAGGTCGCGATCGTGATTCGCGGCCAGCACATCCTCAACGGCTTCGACGACGACATCCGCATCGCCCTCGAGACCGAACTCGGCCGCCGGGGCATCACGATCACGCCCGGCGTCCAGCCCGCCGCCCTCGCGGCAACCGGCGACGGCCTCGCCCTGACCGCGCGCGACGGCCGGAGCTTCGCGGCCGACCGGGTGCTCTGCGCCGCCGGCCGCCATCCCAACAGCGCCGGCCTCGGCCTGGAAGCGGCGGGGGTCGCGATGGACGAGCAGGGCGCGATCCTGGTCGACGACTGGTCGCGGACCAGCGTGCCCTCGGTCTACGCCGTCGGCGACGTCACCAACCGGGTCAACCTGACCCCGGTCGCGATCACCGAGGGCCGGGCGCTGGCCGAAACCCTGTTCAACGCCAACCCGACTCAGGTCAACTATGCCAACATCCCGACCGCCGTCTTCACCAACCCGGCAATCGGCACCGTCGGCCTGACCGAGCAGCAGGCCCGGACCCAGGGCTTCGAGATCGACCGCTACCGCACCGGCTTCCGGCCGATGAAGCACACCCTGTCCGGGCGCGAGGAGCGGGTGATGATCAAGCTGCTGGTCGACCGCGCCACCGACCGCGTGCTCGGCTGCCACATGCTCGGCAACGACGGCCCCGAAATCGTCCAGGGCCTCGCCATTGCCCTCAATTGCGGCGCGACCAAACGCGACTTCGACCGCACCATCGGCCTGCACCCCTCGGCGGCAGAGGAATTCGTGACGCTGCGCGAGACGGTGTGAGGGGCTGGGCCAGGGTTCGCCGCCAGGTCCTGAGACGCCCGGATGTTGAATGGGCCGAGACAGGCGAGATGGGCCGCCACGTCGCGGAGCGCGGCCTTCCTCCAGCGAGCCTCACGATACCGGTGGCGAAATCCGCCACCCCCCGGCCAATGCCAGCAACCGCGCCCGGACCACCTCGTGAGGCACCGAGGGTCGCGCAGGGATATTCCCCGGCGATGGAGCAGGGGGATGCGAAATCAGGGCCTGTGTTATAAGCTTCCGACATCGCACCGTTTGATGAGGCACCCCCATGCACCCAGCCAAGGCTTTCGCCGCGTTTTCCGCCGATGCTCCGCTTGGTCCCTTCGCCCTGCAGCGCCGGGCGCCGGGGCCGACCGATGTCGAGATCGCCATTCTCTATTGCGGGGTCTGTCATTCCGACCTCCACCACGTCCGCAACGAGTGGCACGGCACGATCTACCCCTGCGTGCCGGGGCATGAGATCGTCGGGCGGGTGACCAAGGTGGGAAGCTCGGTGAAGGGCTTCCGGGTCGGCGATACCGTCGGCGTCGGCTGCATGGTCGATGCCTGCCACAGCTGCGACAACTGCAAGGATGGCCTCGAACAGTTCTGCAGCACCGGCACCGTCTTCACCTACAACAGCCCCGACAAGCACACTGGCGGCATCACCTACGGCGGCTATTCGGACAACGTCGTGGTTGACGAGAGCTTCGTGCTCAGCGTCAGCCCCAAACTGAACCTCGCCGCCGCCGCGCCGCTGCTCTGCGCCGGCATCACGACGTGGTCGCCGCTGCGCCATTGGGCGGTCGGCAGGGGCCAGAAGGTCGGCGTGGTCGGGCTGGGCGGACTCGGGCATATGGCGGTCAAGTTCGCGGCCTCGTTCGGCGCCGAGGTGGTGCTGTTCACCACCTCTCCCGACAAGAGTGCCGACGCCCGGCGGCTCGGCGCCCAGCATGTCGTGGTCTCAAAACACCGCGACGAGATGAACCGCCATCTCAACAGCTTCGACTTCATCCTTGACACCGTCTCGGCCAGCCATGACCTCAACGCCTACCTGCCTCTGCTCAAGCGCGATGCCACGATGGTGCTGGTCGGCGCGCCCGAGCAGCCGCTGCCGGTCGCGGCCTTCAACCTGATCTTCCAGCGCCACCGGCTGGCCGGCTCGCTGATCGGCGGCATCCGGGAAACCCAGGAGATGCTCGACTATTGCGCCGAGCACGCCATTACTTCGGACATCGAGATCATCCCGATCCAGGAGATCAACGCGGCCTATGAGCGGATGCTGAAAAGCGACGTCAAATACCGCTTCGTGATCGACATGGCCTCGCTCGGGCGCTAGGCGGGCGGGGCGGGGGCGGTGCGCGGCGGCCTGATCAGCGTCGGGGGGGCGCTGGCGGCCTCGGCGCTGGTCTGCCTCGCCGCGGGGGCCGATCCGGTGATGGCGCTGCGCCTGCTCGCGCTCGGCGCGTTTGGCTCCGGCGAGGCGCTGGGCTACACCCTTTATTATGCCACCAGCTTCATCTTCGCCGGGCTTGCGGTGGCGGTGGCCTTCCAGGCCGGGCTGTTCAATATCGGCGGCGAGGGGCAGGCGATGCTGGGCGGCCTCGGCGCCGGGCTGGCCGCCCTGGCCCTCGATGGCCTGCCGGCACCGCTGCCCGCCCTGGCCGGAGTGGCGCTGGCCGCGCTTTCCGGCGCCGGCTGGGCGCTGGTGCCGGCGTGGCTGCAGGCCCGGCGCGGCAGCCACATCGTCATCACCACCATCATGTTCAATTTTATCGCCTCGGCGCTGCTGACCTGGCTGCTGGCCGAGATTCTGATCGCACCCGGACAGCCGGCGCCGGAAAGCCGCAGCTTCGCGACGTCGGCCTGGTTGCCGGCGCTGGCCGGCGGACCGCTCTCGCTGGCCTTTCCGCTGGCCCTGCTGGCGGCGGCCGCGGTGGCGCTGCTGCTCTGGCGCACCCGCTGGGGTCATGCCCTCCGCGTGGCCGGGCTCAATCCCGACGCCGCCCGCTATGCCGGCCTGTCGCCCGCCCGGATCACCATTCAGGCGATGCTGCTCTCGGGAGCCCTGGCCGGGATGGTCGGGGTCAACGAGATTCTGGGTGTTCAGCACCGGCTGCTGCTCGGCTTCACCGGCGGCGCCGGCTTCGTCGGCATTGCGGTGGCGCTGATGGGACGCAATCATCCGGGCGGGGTGGTGCTGGCGGCGCTGCTGTTCGGCGCGCTGGCCCAGGGCGGCGCGGAACTGGCCTTCGAACTGCCGGCCCTCGGGCGGGATCTGGTGGTGGTGATTCAGGGGCTGGTGGTGCTGGCCGCGGCGACGATGGCGAGGCGCTGACAGGATGGACGAGTTTGGCTTTGCCCTGCTGTCTCTGACCGGTGCCACCGTCAGGCTGGCGGCGCCGCTGGTGCTGGCGGCGCTGGCCGGGCTCTATTCGGAACGGGCCGGAGTGATCGCCCTCGGCCTCGAGGGCATGATGCTGAGCGGCGCCTTTGCCGCCGCCACCCTGGCCGCGCTCACCGGCAGCCCGTGGCCCGGGCTGGCGGCGGCGCTGGCCGCCGGAGTCGGGCTTTCGCTGCTCCACGGGCTGGTCTCGGTCGGCCGCGGCGGCGATCAGGTGGTTTCGGGGGTGGCGCTCAACATCCTGGCCACCGGGCTGACCGCGACCCTGGCCTCGGCTTGGTTCGGCCTCGGCGGCCAGACGCCGCTGCTGCCGCCGACCGCGCGGGTGCCGGCGTGGCTCGGACAGAACGCGCTGATCTGGCTGGCGGCGGCGGCGATACCGGCGACGGCGTGGCTGCTTGGCCACACCCGCTTCGGGCTGCGGCTGCGCGCGGTCGGCGACAATCCGGCCGCGGTCGAGGCCGCCGGGATCAGCGTTGCCGGCCTGCGTTTCAGGGCGCTGGCCATCTCGGGCGCGCTGGCCGGTCTGGCCGGGGCCTATCTCTCGATCGGCCATGGCGCCGGCTTCATCCGCGACATGACCGCGGGCAAGGGCTATCTGGCGCTGGCGGCGCTGATCTTCGGCCGCTGGCGACCGCTGCCGACCCTGCTGGCCTGCCTGCTGTTCGCCGGCGCCGACGCCCTGCAGATGCGGCTCCAGGGCGCGCTCGGCGCCGTGCCGGTGCAGGCGATCCAGGCCCTGCCCTATCTGCTGACCGTGCTGGTGCTGGCGGGCTTGGCCGGAACCGCGGCGGCGCCGCGCGCGATCGGCCGGCCCTGGCCGCCCCGGCGCTGACCCCGGATGAGCACGGAGAAATCAGCGAGAGACTTGCGAACGGACGCGAAATCGCCTAAGGCCAGCGGTCAGACTGCCGGGGTCGGCTGGGTCGGTGGGGGAACGCGGCGATGATCGAGTTGGGCGCCAATCTGGCGGCGCTGGTGGAGCGCTTCGAGGAAGGCGGACCGGTCACCGGCCCCGCCCTGGCGCGGCGGGCGGTGCGACTGTTGGATCTGACCTGCCTTGACGAAAGCGCCGGCGAAACCGAGATCGCGGCGCTGTGCCGGCGCGGTCAGACCAAGCTCGGACCGGTGGCCGCGGTTTGCGTGCTGCCGGCGTTTGTCGGCTTCGCGCGCAGCACCCTCGACAAATCGGGCAGCGCGATCCGGGTGGTCAGCGTCGTCAACTTCCCCGGCGGCGACGACGATGTCGCCCGCGCCGGCGAGGAGGCCGCCCGCGCCGTGGCCAGCGGCGCCGAGGAGATCGATCTGGTCTTTCCCTACCGGCGCTATCAGGCCGGCGAGCGCGACGAGGCGCTGGCGATGGTGATCGGCTGCCGGGCGATGTGCGGCCCCGACGTCACGCTCAAGGTGATCCTCGAAACCGGCAGCTTCGGACAGGCGGCCCAGCTGGCCGCCGCCGCCCGCGAGGTCATCGCCGAGGGCGCCGACTTCCTCAAGACCTCGACCGGCCGCGGCACCAAGGGTGCCACCCTCTCGGCGGCGGCGGTGCTGCTGGGCGTGATCCACGAAACCGGCGGCCGCAACGGCCTCAAGGTGTCGGGCGGCATTCGCGAGGCGGCGGCGGTCGCCCGCTATCTCGCCCTGACCGACGCGATCATGGGGCCGGACTGGATCTCGCCCGCCACCTTCCGGGTTGGCGCCAGCGCCCTGCTCGACGATTTGCTGGCGATGGCCTGACGGCATTGCGGATGGCCGATTTGTGTTAGAGTGCCCGAGCGGCGGCAGGACCAGTCATGCACGAACTCACGCTCAGCCAGGGCATCATCGACATCGCGTGCCAGGAGGCGCGGGCCAACGGCGCGGCGCGGGTGCTGGCGGTGCGGGTGGCCATCGGCGCGCTCTCCCATGTCGATGCCGGCTCGATCGCCTTCTGCTTCGACGCCGTGGCCCGCGGCACCCTGGCCGAGGGCGCCCACCTGACCATCGAGCAGCCGCCCGGCCGCGCCCACTGCCTGACCTGCGACGCCGAGGTCGTGGTCGGCGGCCGGGACCAGCCGTGCCCCTTGTGCGGCGGCCATCGCTGGGTGCTGGTGGGCGGCGACGATTTGCGAGTCCTTGACCTGGAGGTGGCATGATGTGTTCGGTATGCGGCTGCGGCGGCGGTGAAGCCACCCTCGATGACGGCAAGGCCCGGAGCCCCGATCATGATCATGGCCCGGGCCACGAGCACGGCCACGACCACCATCATGGACACCATCACGACCACCATCCCGATCACGAGCATGTTCACGAGCATGTCGGCCCCGACGGCTCGGTGATCCGCCACAGTCACGACCATCACCACGATGATCAGCCGGTCGGCGGCGGTCATGGCCACGACCACGATCACGACCATGGCGACCTCCACCTCGCCGGCCACCATCACCACGACCACCATGCCCCCGGCCACCCCGCCGGCCCCGGCAGCGCAGTCAGCCGCATCCTGCGGGTCGAGCAGGACATTCTGGCCAAGAACAACGCCTATGCCGCGGCCAACCGGGCGCTGTTCACCGCCGCCGGCAGCTTCGTGATCAACCTGATGTCGTCGCCCGGGGCGGGCAAGACGACGCTGCTGGTGCGCACCCTGCTCGACCTCAAGGGCCGGTTCCCGGCCGCGGTGATCGAGGGCGACCAGCAGACCAGTCTCGATGCCGACCGCATCCGCGCCACCGGCGTTCCCGCGCTCCAGATCAACACCGGCAAGGGCTGTCACCTCGACGCCCTGATGGTCACCCGCGCGGTCGGACGGCTGGGGCTGCCGCCCGAATGCCTGCTCTTCATCGAGAATGTCGGCAATCTGGTCTGCCCGGCCGGCTTCGATCTGGGCGAGAGCCGGCGGGTGGTGGTGCTGTCGACCACCGAGGGCGAGGACAAACCGCTGAAATACCCCGATATGTTCGCGGGCGCGGATCTGCTGCTGGTCAACAAGATCGATCTTTTGCCCCATGTCTCCTTTGATGTCGGACGCATGGTCGGGTATGCTCGCCGGATCAGGCCGGGACTCGAGGTGATCGAAGTTTCGGCCACCGGTGGCCAGGGGCTGGACCGGTGGTATTCCTGGATCGAAGCCGGGCTGGAGACAGCCCATCGCGGGCGCGGTGCCCACGACCATTGACCGGCATAGGATGGCGGGGAGCGCAATCATGATTGCAACGATCATTTCATTGGTGCTGATAACCTACATGGGCACCGTGTATGATGAGATGGCACGCCTGATCCTCGACATCATTTTTACCGGCCTCTTCCTGTTTTTGTTCAAGCGCTTCTTCAACAAGCCGCTCGAGCACTTCCTCTGGGTCTCGATCATCAGCATGTTGCCATACTTTGTCTGGTACATCTTCGATGCCGCGATGCCGACGGTGCACCGTCTCGACTCCATCGCGCTGCTGAAAACCGTGCCGATCGCCACTGTGATCATTCTCGGTCTAGATACTGTGTTCCGGTTCATGCGCAACCGCCAGTACTAGTGGCTCCTGAGTCGACTCGAGAGCGCCGGCGGCTGCGGATCCGGGTCCGCGGTCAGGTTCAGGGCGTTGGTTTCCGGCCCTTCGTCCATGGGCTGGCCGGACGGCTCGGACTGGCCGGCTGGGTGCTCAACGACGGTGCCGGCGTGGTCGCCGAGATCGAGGGCAGCGAGGGGGCAACCCGCGCGTTCCTCGCCGCCCTCGCCGCCGAAGCGCCGCCGCTGGCCCGGGTCACCGCCATTGAGCCCGAGGCGCGGCCGGCCGAGGGCGGCGCCGGGTTCACGATCCGGGCCAGCGTCGGCGGACAAGCCGTGAGCACCGGTATCCCGGCCGACGCCGCGGTCTGCCCCGACTGTCTCAGCGAGCTGTTCGACCCTGCCGATCGCCGCTACCGCTATCCCTTTCTCAACTGCACCCGCTGCGGGCCGCGCTACACCATCACCCGCCGCCTGCCCTACGACCGGCCGCAGACCAGCATGGCCGGGTTCACGCTCTGCCCGGCCTGCGCCGCCGAGTACCGCGACCCCGCCGACCGCCGCTTTCACGCCCAACCGACCTGCTGCCCGGCCTGCGGACCGCGGCTCTCGCATGCCATCGGGGAGATTCTGGGCTGGCTGCGCGCGGGTCGGATCGTCGGTCTCAAGGGGCTGGGCGGCTTTCACCTTGCCTGCGACGCCACCAACGCCGAAACCGTGGCTCGTCTCCGCGCCGCCAAGCAGCGCGACGGCAAACCCTTCGCAGTCATGGTCGCCGGGCTGGCCAGCGCCAGACGGCTGGCCGAACTCGACCCCCCCGAGGCGGCGCTGCTGGCCGCCACGGCCCGCCCGGTGGTGCTGGCACGCCGCCGCGCCGGGACGGGCCTCGCGCCCGGCCTCGCGCCGGATCTGGCCTGGCTCGGGCTGATGCTGCCCTATACTCCGCTGCATTATCTGTTGTTCCACGAGGCGGCTGGCCGCCCCACCGGCACGGCGTGGCTGGAAACGCCGCAGCCGCTGACCCTGGTCATGACCAGCGCCAACCCGGGCGGCGAGCCGCTGGCCATCGGCAACCGAGAGGCCGCCCGGCGGCTGGCCGGGATCGCCGACCACATCCTCGATCACGACCGCGAGATCGTGATCCGGGCCGACGACTCGGTGATGCGGCTGATCGCCGGCGCCCCCTGCCCGATCCGGCGCGGCCGCGGCCTTGTCCCCGAGCCGATCCGGCTGCCGCGCGCCGTGGCGCCGGTGCTGGCGGTGGGCGGCCACCTCAAGACCGCGATCTGCGTCACCCGCGGCGATCAGGCCTTTCTCTCGCAGCACATCGGCGATCTCGACAACGCCGCCAGCTTTGGTTTCTTCGAGGAGACCGTCGCCCATCTGCTGAACAGTCTCGGGGTCCGTCCGGCGGTGGTCGCCCATGACCGCCACCCCGACTTCCTGTCGACCCGCTTCGCCGAAACCCTGGCCGCACGGCTCGGTGTGCCCGCGCAGCCGGTACAGCACCATCACGCCCATCTCGCCGCGGTGGCGGCGGAGCACGGCCTTGCCGGCCCGGTGCTCGGCCTCGCCCTCGACGGCTTCGGCCTGGGCAGCGACGGCGGCGCCTGGGGCGGCGAACTGCTGCGGCTGGAGGGGGCAGGCTTCACCCGCCTCGGCCACCTCGCGCCGCTGGCCCAGCCCGGCGGCGATCTCGCGGCCCGCCAGCCCTGGCGCATGGCCGCGGCGGCGCTCCACCGCATGGGCCGCGGCTCCGAAATCGTCGGCCGCCTCGGCCGCTACGGTCCGGCCGCCGGGTTGGTCCAGATGCTTGACCGCGGCGCCGGCGTGCCGCTCACGACCTCGTGCGGCCGCTGGTTCGATGCCGCCTGCGGCCTGCTCGGGGTGCGCCCGCATTCGGGATTCGAGGGCGAGGCGCCGATGGTGCTGGAGTCGCTGGTCACGACGCCGCGGGTGATCCCGGGCGGCTGGCGGATCAGCGCCGATCACGGCGAGCTTGACCTGCTGCCCCTGCTGGAGGCATTGCTGGAGGCTGGCAACGCTGGCGAGGGCGCCGATCTCTTTCACGGCACGCTGGCGATGGCCCTGATCGAATGGTTGGCCGGGGCCGGCGCCCGCCGGGTGGTGCTGGGCGGCGGCTGCCTGGTCAACCGGGTGCTGGCCGAAGCGCTGGTCGCCGGGCTGGCCGCCCGCGGCATCACCGCCCTGCTCGCCCGCGCGGCGCCGCCCAACGATGGCGGCCTCGCTCTGGGACAGGCCTGGGTCGCGGCCCAGGCGCTGGAGTTGGTCAACGGGTCCGAAAAAAAACCATAAACCGGGAGGAACCATCCCCATGTGTCTCGCTGTCCCCGCCCGCGTCATGGAGCTGCATGACGGCGACATGGCGACCGTCAACCTTGGCGGCGTCAAGCTGACCATCTCGCTTGCTCTGGTTGCCGATATCGCGGTTGAAGACTACGTCATCGTCCATGTCGGCTACGCCCTCAGCAAGCTCGACCGGCATGAGGCCGAGCGCACCCTCGCCATGCTCGCGGACGTCGGCAACGAGCGGGCGCTGGCCCTGACCGCCTGAGCCGCCCTCAGGCCTGATCGGACGTGGGCGCCGCGGTGTCGGGACGCGGCTCGAGCAGATCGGGCGCCCGCTCCGGCTTTTCCAGCGGGCCGGACACCCGGAACCGCTCGGCGCCGAGGCTGGCCATTTCGCGAAGCGCGCTTTCGGGGATGTCGACGAACGAGGCCAGCCGGCCGCTCTGAAGCGAGTCTTCGAACAGGCGGTCCAGCTCGATGCGCTCATCGGCCCAGCGCTCCCGCCGCCCCTGGTCAACGCCAAGACCAAAGGCCAGCAGCAGGGAGCCGATGACCATTGCAACCAAACCGAGCATCGACACCGCGAGAAGCCCCGCTCCGGCAACACCAAGACCGAGGCCATACATCATGTAGCGGTTCTTCATTGGCGCGTCCTCGACAGGGTTCGTCGATCTATTCTTGGTCAGACGGGAAAAACCTTACCACCTCTTTGATCTTCATGGCATATTCACGATCGCGATTGTAGCGTTCGCGCAGGGCCTGATCCCGCACCACCAGATACAGCACGTCTTTGCGTCTGGGAAGATTCCGACGGCTGGCCTTGTCCTGCATGGCGCCATGCTCATCGAGCCTCGCCATGAAAAACAGCGCCCGACAATAAAGGCTGAACAGGGAGCCGTCATTTTTTAGGGGCTCCCGTGACAGCAGAGAGTAAATATAATAATTGATGGTGTGAAAATAGCTGTCATGAATCGTTCTGATGATGCCTTCCCGCTCTCCCGGATGCGTGATGATTTTGAGCTGACGCTCCAGATGCGCCCCTCGAAAGCCATGCTCCCGGGCCTCGGCTTCGAATGAAAACTTCTTCTCCCTGATCAGAGAACTGGTCTTGATATACTCGCGAAGGATCATCGACAATAATATTTCGATGGCCTTGTATTCGAGCAGATGGCGGTCTCTTGCCGTTATCAGCTCCTTGAAAATATCGGCGAGCTGATAGGGATGAGTGATCCGAAAGCCGCCCAGACTGGCCTTTTTCTGGCCGGGCGCGTAGATCCGGCCGGTTTTCTCCATATTCCAGACCGTGCGCGGCGCGACCGAAGCCATCACGGTCGCGATCATGCCATGCAGGCGGCGCTTCAGCCGGAGTTCCGGCCGCTGCCAGATGGCAAAGCGCTCCATCCGCCGCTGAAGCCAGCCGGTTTCGGGCAGGATGATCCGGGGCGGCTTGGTTAGGAACAGCGGCGTTTCAAGAACATCGGCCTTGGGCGGTTCGGGCCGGTAGCCCCACTGCCCTTCACCGACGCCGCGCTTGTCCCGTGCCACATCCCAGGTCAGGACGAGAGTCGGCCGGTTGTCCCGCTCCATGATGCGCACCCCGATGCCCAGACCTCCGATGCCCGGCGCGGCGAGCCACGCCGGCCATCACCCGCCAGCGTGACACAAAGCACAGGGCGGCTCAATTGCTGTCAGCTGCCGCTGCGCCAGCCCTGGAGAGCCGCCATGTAGTTGCCGCGCTCGAAGGCCGCCGGATTGGGGCAATGGGCCAGATTCATGCTGCCCTGCATCTGCTTCAGCGAGTCGTACTCATGAACCTCCAGCCAGCGCGAGAGGCTGTCGCGCAGTTCGGTGAGGGCGCCGGGGCCACGCTTGAGGAGCGCCGACACGACCTGAACGGCGTGGGCGCCGGCCATCACCGCCTTGATGACATCGCTGACGGTGTGGACACCGCCCGAGCAGGCCAGCGACGGCTGCACCCGGCCCGAGAGAATGGCCAGCCAGCGCAGACGCAGCAGCAGCTCCGAGGAGGTCGACAGCTCGAGCCGCGGCACCGCCTCCAGGGCCTCGATGTCGAGGTCGGGCTGATAGAAGCGGTTGAACATCACCAGCCCGTCGATGCCGATCACCTCAAGGCGGCGCACCAGATTGGGCAGGGCGGAGAGGAACGGCGACAGCTTGATCGCGACCGGAATCCGCACGCTGCGCTTGACCTGATCGGCCAGGGCGACGATCCGGCTCTCGACCAGCCCGGCCGAATCGTCGAAATCGGTCGACAGGAAATAGACGTTGAGTTCGAGCGCGTCGGCGCCGGCCTCCTGGATCAGCTTGGCGTAGTCGGTCCAGCCGGCGATGCTGACGCCGTTGAGCGAGGCGATCACCGGCACCCTGACCGCCGCCTTGATCTTGCGCACCTGTTCGAGATACGCCTCCGGCCCGAGGGTGAAGTGGTCGAGACCGGGAAAATAGCTCAGCGCCTCGGCAAAGCTGTCGGCCCCGACTTCGGCGGCACGCTCGGCATTGGCGCGATCCTGGCAGATCTGCTCCTCGAACAGCGAATGCAGCACGATCGCCGAAGCGCCGGCGTCCTCCAGCCGGCGCACGGTGTCGAGGTCGTCAACCAGCGGCGACGCCCCCGGCATCAGCGGATGGGCCAGATTGAAGCCGAGATAGCGGGTGGACAAATCCATGACGAACTCTCCCTTGGAGTTTTCCGAGCCGACCCGGCCCTGATCACTCTGCCTTGGGTTCCTGGAAATCGGCGGCGAAGCGCAGCCGCTCCGAGCGATGGCGGGCCTCGGCCTCGGCTTGCTTGAGAAGGGCCTTGAAGCGCTCCGGATTGTCGCGTTCGACGACGCGGAAACGGGTCTCATTGGCCATGAACTGCGCCAGTTTGGCCTTGCCCGGCGCGACGTCGATCACCAGCGGCTTCTCTCCCGCCGCCAGCCGGCGCGGATCGTAGCGATAAAGCGGCCAGTGTCCGCTGTCCACCGCCAATTTCTGCTGGTCGAGGCCGTTGGCGAGGTCGTAGCCGTGGGCGATGCAATGGCTGTAGGCGATGATCAGCGACGGGCCGTCGTAGCTCTCGGCCTCCAGGAAGGCGCGCACGGTCTGCTGGTCGCGGGCACCGAAGGCGACATGGGCGACATAGACGCTGCCATATGACATCGCGATGGTGCCGAGGTCCTTTTTCGCTACCGCCCGGCCGGCGATCGCGAACTTGGCCGAAGCACCGATCGGGGTCGCCTTGGACTGCTGACCGCCGGTGTTGGAATAGACCTCGGTGTCCATTACCAGGATATTGACGTTGGCGCCCGAGGCGATGACGTGATCGAGGCCGCCATAGCCGATGTCATAGGCCCAGCCGTCGCCGCCGAGAATCCAGACGCTGCGGGCGACCAGATTGTCGGCGATCTCGAGCAGCCGCCGCGCCTCCAGCTTGCCGGCGCCCGAGAGAACCTCCTTCAGCGCCTTCACCCGCTCGCGCTGAGCGGCGATGGTCGTCTCGTCGCGGCCGGTCGCGGCAAGCAAGCCCTCGACCAGTTGGCCGGGCAGGCCCGGGGCCAGGGTCCGCACCAGGGTTCGCGCCTGCTTTTCCAGCTGGTCGAAGGCGGTGCGGAGGCCAAAGCCGTACTCGGCGTTGTCCTCGAACAGCGAGTTGGACCAGGCCGGGCCGCGGCCCTCGGCATTGCAGGTATAGGGCGTGGTGGGCAGATTGCCGCCATAGATCGAGGAGCAGCCGGTGGCGTTGGCGATCACCGCCCGGTCGCCATAAAGCTGGGTCAGCAGCTTGATATAGGGCGTCTCGCCGCAGCCCGAGCAGGCGCCCGAGAATTCGAACAGGGGCTCGAAAAGCTGAACCTGCTTGACCTGCAGCGGCACCCGGGTCCGGTCGGCCTCGGGCAGGGTCAGGGCAAAGGCGAAGGCGTCGCGGGCCGCCGGGGCGATCTCGGCGATCGGCCGCATCTCCAGCGCCTTGCGCCGGGGGTTGGCCTTGTCCTTGGCCGGGCAGACCGCGACGCAGAGGGTGCAGCCGGTGCAGTCCTCGGGCGAAACGGTCAGGACATACCGGGAGCCCTCGAACTCCTCGCCCTTATACGCGAGCGACCGGAAGCCCTCGGGGGCGGTGGCCAGCGCCGCCTCGGCGCAGGGCTTGACCCGGATCACGCCGTGGGGACAGACCATCGCACACTTGTTGCACTGAATGCACAGCTCGGCGTTCCACTGGGGAATCTCGCTGGCGATGCTGCGCTTTTCATACTTGGCGGTGCCGACCGGCCAAGTGCCGTCGACCGGAAAGGCGCTGACCGGCAGATCGTCGCCGCGGCCGCCCAGAATCATACCGGTGACCCGCTGCACGAAGTCGGGGGCGTGGGCCGGCACCGGCGGCGGCCGGTCATGGTTGGCGCTGGCCCGGGCGGGCAGCTTGATCTCGACCAGATGAGAGAGCGAGGCGTCGACCGCGGCATGGTTGCGGCGCACCACCTCTTCGGAACGGCGGCCATAGGTTTTGTCGATGGCGTGCTTGATCTGGGTCACCGCATCGCCCTCGAGAATCCCCGACAGGGCGAAGAAGCAGGTCTGCATCACGGTGTTGATGCGCCGGCCGAGACCGGCCTCGCGCGCGACCTCGGAGGCGTCCACCGCCCACAGCCGGACCTGTTTCTCGATCGCCGCCTGCTGCACCGAGCGCGGCAGGCTGGCCCAGACCTCATCGGGCTTGCCCGGAGCGTTGAGCAGCACGGTCGCGCCCTCGGCGGCGTGCTCCAGCACGTTCATCTGGTTGATCAGCGGAAAGTGGTGGCAGGCGACAAAGCCGGCGGTGCGGATCAGGTAGGGGGCATGGATCGGCTGCGGGCTGAAGCGCAGATGAGAGACCGTGGTCGCGCCCGACTTGCGGCTGTCATAAACGAAATAGCCCTGGCCGTACTGGCCGGTTTCCTCATGAATGATCTTCAGTGAATTCTTGTTGGCGCCCACCGTGCCATCGGAGCCGAGGCCAAAGAAAATCGCCTTGATCGTGCCCGGCGGGCTGATGGTCAGGGTGTCGCCAAGGCTCAGCGAGGTCCGGTTGACGTCGTCGTTGATGCCGACGGTGAAGCGGCGCAGCGGCCGCTCCCGGCTCAGTTCGTCGAACACCGCCTTGACCATGGTCGGGGTGAATTCCTTCGACGACAGGCCATAACGGCCGCCGATCACCGCCGGCTCGCCCTTGAAGCGCTGATTGCCGGCGGCCCGGGCCTCGGCCAGCGCCGCGACGACATCGAGATAGAGCGGTTCGCCGACCGCCCCCGGCTCCTTGGTGCGGTCGAGCACCGCGATCGCGCGCACGGTCTCGGGCAGGACGGTGACGAAATCGGCGATCGAAAACGGCCGGTAGAGCCGAACCGTGACCACGCCGACCCGCTCGCCGCGATTCGATTCGAGGAAGAGCGCAGTCTCGCGCGCGGTCTCGGCGCCCGAACCCATGATCACGATCACCCGCTCGGCGGCGGGATGGCCGTGATAGTCGAACAGGTGGTACTGACGGCCACAGCGCGCCGCCAGTTGATCCATCGCATCCTGCACCGCGCCCGGGCAGGCATCATAATAGGGCTGGCAGGCTTCGCGGGCCTGGAAGAAGACATCCGGATTCTGGGCGGTGCCGCGCAGCTCCGGCCGGTCGGGCGACATGCCGCGGCGACGCAGACCGGTGATCGTGTCCTCGTCCATCAGCGCCCGGAGGTCGCCGTCGGACAGCGGCATGACACCGTTGAGTTCGTGCGAGGTCCGGAAGCCGTCGAAGAAGTGGATGAACGGCACCCGCGCCTTCAGGGTCACGGCATGGGCGATCAGCGCCAGATCCTGCGCTTCCTGAACCGTCGATGATGAAAGCATGGCCATGCCGGTCTGGCGGCAGGCCATGACGTCGGAATGATCGCCGAAAATCGACAGCGCATGAGTCGCCAGCGTCCGCGCCGCGACATGCAGCACGAACGGCGTCAGCTCGCCGGCAATCTTGTAGAGATTGGGGATCATCAGCAGCAGGCCCTGGGAGGCCGTGAAGGTGGTGGCCAGGGTGCCGGCCTGAAGGGCACCGTGAATCGCGCCGGCGGCGCCGGCCTCGGACTGCATCTCGACCACCTGGGGCACGTCACCCCAGAGGTTCGGCCTGCCCGCGCTGGCCCATTCGTCGGCAAACTCGCCCATCGGCGAGGCCGGCGTGATCGGATAGATGGCCACCACCTCGCTGCACCGGTAGGCAACCCAGCCGGCGGCCTGATTGCCGTCGATCAGCTGGGTTTCGTCGCGGGAAGGTTTCTTGTCGGCCATTCGATCATCCTCCTGATAGACACCTGCACCGGTCGCACCGTTTCGCCGAGTCGGACTGAAGACGCTTGGTTTTCCGGCCGAGGGAAGCATTTTATTGCGTCCAGCGACGGCTTCCTGACAGCTTTGGTCTGGAGACGCAAGCCGGAATCGCTCAGCCCAGCCCTCGCGCGCCCAAGGTGCGGCAATGAGCGGCAGGGAGCGGCACCTCCGCCCGGCTCCGGCCCCACCGGCCCCGGGCCGAAAAGCGCCTCCGAATACACCAGCTATCTCTTGCCTGGAACGGAATTCCGCATATAACTGAGTGGGACTGCGTGCTCGCGGTGTTTGCGGATCTGGGGCGGGAGAACGATCATGAATTTCAGGTTATTGGCGATCCCGCTGCTGACGGGTCTGGCAGCGTTTGCCCTGGCGGTATTCCACAATGTCGAGGGCGTGAACATCGAGGCCCTCGGCGTTCCCGCCGCCATGGTCGCCAAGACCGGCTACAGCTCCGACATCGTGATCAAGCGTCTGGCCGATCGCATGCAGTCGATCGAGCGCCTCGCCCAGTCGCGGGCCAGCGCCCGGGACGTGATGGTTCAGGACGACGGCGGCGCCGCCGCCATCCTCGGCGACTACTTCGAGCTGACGCCGATGCTGCGGGTGGTCCAGACCAGCTTCGGGCTGATCCCCTTCACCTTTTCGGGCGAGATCGTGATCCGCGGCAAGGAGATGGAGATGATCCTGCGCGGCCGCGACAACAGCGGTCACGACACCCTGATCCGGGTCCAGGCCCCCGAGGACGATCTGCTGGGCCTGATCGACAAAGCCGCCTATGAAGCGGTGCGGGTGATCGATCCGACCCTGCTCGCGGCCTATCAGTTCAAGAAAGACCTGCTGACCCGGGACTTCACCCGGACCGAGGATGTGATCCGGCGCGGCCTTGCCGCCGGCAGCCAGGACAGCCCCAAGTGGCTCTATAATCTCTGGGGCATCACCCTCTTCCAGCAGGCCGACCGCGATGGCGCGATCGACAAGTTCCGCAAGGCGCTGGAAATCGATCCCACCTTCACCTCGGCGTCGCTCAACTGGGGCGTGGTGCTGGCGCGCCAGGGCCGGAATCAGGAGGCGATCGCCAAATTCAACGATGTCGTCAACAACTGGCGGCGCGGCGACACCCCCGACACTCTGGCCGCCGCCTTCTCCGAGTGGGGCTTCTCGCTGGCGCTCCTCGGCCAGACCGAGGCCGCGATCGCCAAGTTCCGTCAGGCGACCAAGACCGATCCCTCGTTCTCCGATGTCTACACCAGCTGGGCCGAGGTGCTGAGCGCCGCCGGCCGGGCCGACGAGGCGCAGCTGATGACCGCCCGGGCCCTGCAGCTGGCCCCCGAGGAAAAGGTCTACACCGACAATCTGGTCGGCCGTATCCAGACTCTGCCGGCGGTCGCCGCCAGTCATTAAAGAGGGCCGCCCCGGCGGGCATCGATTTCAGCATGGCAGAATACGGGGGCGTCGGTCTGGCCGGCGCCCCCGGTTTGTGTTAGCCCTGTCGTCTTCCTGGCATCCGACACGGGTGATCAATCATGTCCGTTACCAGTACCCCGGACCGTTATGGCTCGGTTGCGCGTTTGCTGCACTGGATCCTGGCCGCTCTGATCCTGACACTGCTGTTCACCGGCCTTTTTGACGACGTCCTGCCGAAGCAGCCGACCATCGCCTTCCACAAGGCGCTCGGGATCATCACTCTGGTTCTGGCCCTGGCCAGGCTGGTCTGGTGGGCGATCGACCGGAGCCGTCCCGACAACGAGGACCTCGCGCCGCTGATGAAATGGTCAGCCAAGCTGGTCAAGCTGCTGCTCGCGGTCTTCAGCGTCCTGCTGCCGCTGTCGGGCTGGCTGATGTCGTCGGCGGCGGCCAAGCCGATCCTGCTGTTCGGTCTCGCCACCGTGCCGCCGCTGCTCGGCCCCGACAAGCAGCTGGCCCATCTCTTCAAGGAAATCCATGAGCTGGTGGCCGATGGCCTGCTCGGGCTGGTGGCCCTCCACTTCGGCGCCGCGCTCTATCACCATCTGGTGCTGAAGGACGCCGTGCTCCGCCGCATCCTGCCCCACGGCTGAGAGCGCGCCGCCGGCGGCGGCCGCGAGGCGGGCCCCCGGCGACGCGGCACCCCGCCAGAACGGCTCAGTACAGTCCGCCGGTGCCGCCGGTGTTGGCACCCGCGGGGTTGGCCGGCGCCGCCGGGGCCGGCGCCGGACTGGGCGCCGATGGCACGAACGGGGTCGGCGGCGCCGGCATCGGTGTCACCGACAGCGGTGTCACCGACAGCGACACCGGGGCGCTGCTGGCGCTGGTGCTGCCGGTGTAGGTGTCGGTCCCGGTGATCATGGGATCGCTGTCGGGATTGAGCGGCGCGCCGGGATCGGCGAAACCCGGAGTCGGGCCGGCGCCGATATCGAGCACCGGAGTTTCCGGCTCGGCGCCGGGCTCGGTCCCGGGCAGGAAGGCCTCCCAGATGGTTTTCTTGGCCCCGGGATCCGCAAGGCGGCCAGTCTCCGGATCGACCCGGACCAGACGCACGCCTTTGGGCACCCGGAACGGGCTGGCCGGCTTGCCCTTGAGCGCTTCGGCCATGAAGCTCTCGAAGATCGGCACCGCGGTCGAGCCACCGGTCTCGCGATCGCCGAGGGATTGCGGCTGGTCGTAGCCGACATAGAGCCCGACCACCAGATCCGGCGAGAAGCCGACGAACCAGGCATCGTTGCTGTCGTTGGTGGTGCCGGTCTTGCCCGCGAGCGGTCGCCCGAGCGCGGCCAGCCGCGCCGCAGTGCCGCGCTGGATAACTCCGGTCATGATGTTGACGATCTGATAGCAGGTGCGCGGGTCTTCGATCTGCTCGCGGGTGTCGGGCGGTTCGGGCGCCTCCAGCCCCGGCTTCCAGGCCAGACCGGTGCAGCCGCCGCAGGCGCGGTCGTCATGGCGGTAGATGGTCTTGCCGGCCCGGTCCTGGACCCGGTCGATGATCGTCGGCGTGATGCGCTTGCCGCCATTGTCGAGCATGGCATACGCGGTGACCATGCGCAGCACGGTGGTCTCGCCGGCACCGAGCGCCATCGGCAGATAGGGCTGGAAGTTGTCAATGATGCCGAACTTCTCGACAATGGCCTTGACCTTGCCCATGCCGATTTTCTCGGCCAGCCGCACCGTCATCAGGTTGCGCGACTTTTCGATGCCGACCCGCAGCGGCGTCGGCCCGTAATAGGCCTGATGGTAATTCTCGGGCCGCCAGACCGGCTGGCCGTGACCGGGGTCGTATTCGAAGGGAGCGTCGAGCACCAGCGATGAGGGTGTGAAGCCGTTGTCGAGGGCGGTCAGATAGACAAAGGGCTTGAAGGCCGACCCCGGCTGGCGCATCGCCTGGGTCGCGCGGTTGAACTGGCTCATGGTCGGGCTGAAGCCGCCGCTCATGGCCAGCACCCGGCCGGTGTGGGGGTCCATGGCCACCAGACCGCCCTGAACTTCGGGCACCTGCCGAAGGCCGAAGCTGTCGCCGGCGCCCAGGCTCTCGACCAGCACGATGTCGCCGCGGGCGGGACGCGCCCACCGCAGTTCGGCAGCGGGAATCCGGGCCTTGTCCCCGTTGGCGAAGCCGATCACCGCCTCGTCGCCGCTCTTGCCCTTGCCGCCGCCGCCATACTCCAGCACCGCGGCCAGCCGCCACGCCTCGGCGCCCTTGGGCATGGTGGTGGTGGCCAGCTGGCGCTGCCAAAGCTCGGCCGACGCCACCCGCGCCACCGGGCCGCGCCAGCCGTGGCGGCGGTCATAGGCGATCAGACCCCGGCGCAGCGACCGGCTGGCGATCTCCTGAAGCTGGGGATCGAGGGTGGTGCGCACCGAAAGCCCGCCCTCATAGAGCGATTTCTCGCCGAAATGCTTCAGGAGTTCGCGCCGCACCTCCTCGGAGAAATACTCGGCGGTGACCTGCTCGGTGATGTCGCGGCGACGAATCTCCAGCGGTTGGGCGATCGCCTCGGCGGCCTCGGCGGCGGTGATCACGCCGTCCTCGGCCATGCGCCCGATCACCCAGTTGCGCCGGGCCACCGCGGCGTCGTGCTGGCGTTCGGGATTGTAGTTGTTGGGCGCCTTGGGCAGAGCGGCGAGAAAGGCGGCGTCGGCGATGGTCAGCTGATCGAGCGCCTTGTTGAAGTAGTTGAGCGCCGCCGCCGCCACGCCATAGGAGCGGCTGCCCAGGAAAATCTCATTGAGATAGAGTTCGAGAATCCGGTCCTTCGACAGTGCCTGCTCGATGCGCAGCGCGAGAATCGCCTCCTTGACCTTGCGGGCCAGCGAAACCTCGTTGGTCAGGAGGAAGTTCTTGGCCACCTGCTGTGTGATGGTCGAGGCGCCCATCGGCCGGCGGTCGGAATGCATATGCTCGAAATTGGTGATCAGCGCCCGCATCACGCCCTGAATGTCGATGCCGGGATGGTCGTAGAAATTCTTGTCCTCGGCCGAGAGGAAGGCGCGGACGACCCGTTTCGGCATCGCCTCGATCGGGATGAAGACACGGCGCTCCGAGGCGAACTCGGCGAGCAGCCGGCCGTCGCCGGCATGGACGCGGGTCACGGTCGGCGGCTCGTAATCGACCAGCCGGTAATAGTCCGGCAGATCGCGGCCATAGTGGTAGAGCAGCCAATAGAGCCCGCCCATCCCGGCCAGCACCAGGAGAAGCAGCAGCGCCAGCAGCCTCAGAAGGACCCGTCCCATCTCCGCCCCACCCGCATTGCACCATTCGCCCGCATGCTTGGTTATAGCGCACGCGGGCCGGAAATCTATCGGACAATCACAAGGCCGAGGGCGCGCGGAGCCGGCGCCACGGCCGCAACCGG